>OFFZ01002198.1_pt1 | contig 10373 bp, 7 predicted proteins | sample 1521631 | NCBI WGS metagenome assembly OFFZ01 (sample SAMEA3504102, study PRJEB24116) | mouse gut metagenome | biome: mouse gut; feature: mouse-associated habitat; material: faeces | place: Denmark | collected 2011 | reverse complement strand
TTCCGGTTAGAACTTTTATGATATCCTGATTCATAAAAGGACGTATTTTTTTCATAGTGTTATCATAATACAAAATGTTGAAAAAATACAGAGCGGATTATGAAGAAACAAAGAAAATTTCAAAGGTTGAAAAATTATATTTACAGCGGGAGATTTCGCACAAGACTGATACTGCTTCTGGTGGTACTGCCCGGTTTTATATTTACAAAAAAGGCAATAAAGGCGGACGGAATTGAACTGCTTCCGGAGGGCGAACTTATGAAAAGGCTGGAATCACTGGAGGAGGATCCGGCGATCTTATCCGAAAAAAAGGCGGTCCTTACACTGGACGGCTATCCTCTTCCCTATGATGAAGACGACAACATCTGGTATGTGGCGCAGAATCCGGAAATTGGCGCATGGGAGGGTGTACCGGGACTTGGCGGGAGGGATACCAGACTTTATCTTCTCGATGACGGCTATATGAAGAAAAAACAGGATAGTATCCGGGAGGGGCATATCTTTCGGGCGGCGGTCGTAAAAGGCAATGCCTATGCGCTGACGAATATAATGGTGTCAGGGATGCCGGTTATTTCCATTGAAACGAGGGACTCCTGGCAGCCTGAATATTCAATAGAAGACATCGACAACTATGTATTCAATTCGGAAACCCGCTATCTGGGAGATATTACGATTTTTCATGCGAACGGAAATTCCGGTACATATACCACACTTGAAAACAGCGCAGGGAATGTTTACCGTGTTATGCAGGCAAAGGTCAGCTACCACACCAGAGGCAATACATCGGATAATTTTGAGAAAAAGAGTTATGCTCTGAAGCTGACAGATAAACAGGGGAAAAAGAAAAAGGAGAATCTGTTCGGGCTTGGGGAGAGCGCCGACTGGAAGCTTCTTGCCGGGGCAGGCGATGTGACGAAAGTACGGGAAAAGACGGCGTGGCAGCTCTGGGAGGAGATAGCGGACCGGCAGAAGAATGTTTCGGAAGGCGCCACGGCGATGGAATACTGCGAGGTGATTCTGGACGGTGATTATATCGGGATGTATCAGGTGCTGAAAAGGCTGGATGAGGATACGATGGATCTGCAGGATACGGATGTGCTGTACAAATTCCTGCAGGCGGAAATGCCTTTGGACGAGGACATCCGGAGCAGCATCGACGCGGGTTATGTAGTCTGCTATCCGATCAGGATCCGCTATCCGAAGCAGGGGGAGGGAGATCTTTCACAGCAGTGGGAGCCGATGCGGCAGTATCTGGGGGCGGCATACTGGCATATTGATTTTGAAAAACTGTATTCGGTGATCGATCTGGAAAATACGATGGACTATTATCTGTTTCTGGAAGCCGTATCAGGCTGGGATAACGCCTGCAAAAATACCTACCGGATCGCCCGGCGGAACAAAGAAGGGGAGACAAGAATCCTTACGATCCCCTGGGATCTGAATTATACCTTCGGGGATGAGTTTACGGTGGAGATCGAACTCGGAAAGACCAGATTCAATCCGGATACGAGGCAGTTGTATACGGAACCTGTGATCCGGCAGCTTTTTATGAATAATGCGCACGGGGAAGAGGATGTACTGCGTGAAAAGTGGCAAGACTACAGACAGGATATTTTCAGTGACGGGCATGTGCTCGGGCTGATGCAGGAAAACATGGAATACATGCAGAAAACAGGCGCTTTTCAGAGGGATTCCGAAAGATGGCCCATGCTGAATAACGATGATGATCTGACAAAGATCATGGCGTATGAAAAAGAAAGGCTTGCATATTTAGATGAATATTTCAGGTAAAAGGAAACTGTCGCCGCATTTTTATCCATATGGTATTCTGCTGCTTTTCAGCGCGGGCCTGCTGTTATGGTTTCTGTTGCCGGCGGAAGGGGAAACTGCGGTAAAAGCATTTGGAGACTATGTGACGGATCTTCGGGAAGCGGAACAGATGCTTTCGGGAAAAGAGGAGACGGAACGCCTTCTGGAAGACGGGGAGGCGGGGTTGCATGTAAACGGCTATGAGGCGGCGTTTGATAAAAAGAAGCAGATCTTTTATCTCTACCAGCCGGCAGGGAGCGAAGCATGGCAGGGCGATCTAAGGCCCTATGGTGCGGAACTTTATATTCTGTCCGATGAATACACGGAAGATCCCTTTCGGGCGGTGGAAAAGGGGCATGTCTTTGAGGCGGTATTTTGTACGAAAGACAGTTATCAGAGAGCGGGGATCGTATTGACGGGCATGCCGGTGGTCAAAATAGAGACACAGAGGGAGGAACCCCGGGAATATCCGGTGGAGGATATTGACAACTATGTATTTAACTCGGAAACCCGTTATTATGGAGAGATCACGGTGTTCCAGCCGGGCAGCCTGGCCCTGCCTGAAAACAAAGGCGCCGCAGAAGCGTATCAGGTGCTGCACAGGAAAGTCTGTTATCATGAAAGAGGACAGAACTCCGCTTTGTTTTCCAAAAAGAGTTATGCGGTAAAACTGCTGAACCAGAAAGAAAAGGGCATTTCCGAGCCGCTGCTTGGCATGCAGCGCAGTACGGACTGGAAACTTCTTGCCATGTATTCCGATCCCAACAAGGTCAGGGATAAGGTATCTATGGATCTCTGGGAGGAGATAGCGAAGGCTGAGGAAGGATTCAATGAAAGAGGTCCCGAGATGGAATACTGTGAGGTGGTGCTGGACGGGGAATATATGGGACTTTACGGTATGATGCTTCCGGTTGACGAGCATACGCTGGGACTTGGGGAAGGGAATGTGCTTTATAAGATACTGGACTGGTATATGCCGGAGCCTGCGGATATTCAGGCATCCATCGACCAGAATTATGAGGTCTGCTATCCGGTGCGGATCAGATATCCGGAGAAAAACGGTGCGGTGGAGGAACTCTGGAAACCCATCACAGAATATTTTACCTGTAAATACTGGAGCATTGATTTCAATGCCTATTCCGAGATGAGTTATGTGGAAAATTTGGCGGATTATTATATTTTCATTCAAACCGTATCGGGATTTGACAATTATCTCAAAAACACCTATATTTTTTCGGAAGAGACAGACGGTGGGGCGGGCTATAAAATGATCACGATCCCCTGGGATCTGAATTACACCTTTGGAAACTGTTACAGTTATGAGCCGGATCTGAATTATACGGCGTTTAATGATGACGCAAGTGTCAACTATGTGGAGCCGGTGCTGGAACAGCTTTTCCGTTCAAGTTTTAACGGGGAGGGGGAAGTGCTGAAGGAGCGGTGGAATAAATACCGGACGGGCATCCTGCGCACGGAACATATCACGGAACTTCTGCAGGAGAATATGGATCATTTACAGGAAACAGGAGCTTTTGCGCGGGATACGGAAAGATGGGAAGGCGCTTTGAACAGTTCCGACCTGTCGGAGGTGGAGAGTTATGTGGAGCGGCGGATGCTTTATCTGGATGAGTATTTCGGGAATTTTTGATGCGGAATAGATAAATTTGTATATTTCCTGAAGTTATGGTACAATGTCCACGCAGGCGATGCGCAGTGCGTCGTGAGATATGCGAAAAGTGGCGTCATGCCAGCATGTAAGCCCCTTTTCACATATCTCACGGCATAGGGCGATAGCCCGTGAGCGAGATGCAGCGAAGCGGCATCGAGCGGCACTGCGTCGATGCGGAAATGTGAGTTCGTGAATTGGGGATATATGGATGAAAGACAGGATTTATGTCTGCCACACTTACTATCATGCATATGTGGCATTTTTAAAAGAACTACATCTGCGGCGGGAAGGCGACGCGCCGGGGCATGGAGAGGCATCGTTGGTACTGAGCAGCATGTCCAATGATTTTGAACGGTTCGGGGAAAGGGCAAAAGCCACCGGACTGTTTGCCGAAGTGATCTCCTTTGAGGAAAAGCGGGAAGATTATTTTCCGGAACTGGCTTCGTTCCGGCAGGATAAAGGAAATATCGTTTTGAATATGTGGCAGCGCATCCGCTTTACAAAGCGTTATGCCAAGCTGGAAGCACCCTATATCCCGGTAGATTTCAGAAAATACCGGGAAATATATGTGTTCTGTGATTCGGACCCGATCGGATATTATTTGAACCGGAATAAAATACATTACCATGCGATGGAGGACGGTTTAAACTGTCTTGTCCATTTTGACGCGGCAAGGTATGACAACAGGGGGCACTTTGGGCTGAAGGCATTTTTGTCAAAAAAGCTGAATCTGATCTTCGTCCAGAACGGGTACGGAAAATACTGTCTGGATATGGAGGTCAACAGTATATCCGCTATCACGATGCCGTGCCCTTACTATAAGGAACTGCCGAGACAGAAGCTGGTGGATGAACTGACAGGAGAAGACAAGGATATCATTCTGCGGGCTTTTGTGAGGGACATGGACAGTCTGCTGAAAAAGATCAAAGAATGCGGCGGAACGGACGATGGCGGGAAAGAGGCGCCGGCAGGATCGCAGGAGGAAATGTGCGAAAAAAAGAAAGCAGGTGCGGGGAAGCAGAAACGGGATAAGATATTGCTTCTCACAGATCCGCTCTGTACATTGGATGTGCGGGAGAGGATTTTTAAGGATATTGTGGAAGAATACGAAAAACAGGGACAGATCTTTATCAAACCCCATCCCCGCGACGAACTGGATTACCGGAAGGTTTTCCCGGGGTATCCCATGTTTGACGGGACGGTCCCCATGGAAATGCTGAATTTTTTTCCGGATCTCCACTTTGATCAGGTGGTGACGGTGTTTACGGATTTGAAGGGGATTCGGTTTGCGGACAAGCTCGTCCGTCTGGGGGATGAATTTATGGATCGATACGAAGATCCGGAAATTCATAACCAAAACAAAAGGATCGGCATCATAGAGAAGGACACTGATAATTTGTAGAATTGGGTGAAAAACAAATGTTATATGCCGGGGAATATGTGTGTCAGGCCTGCATCCCACCCGACCTGAGGAGATAATATGCGAGACATCCTGAAAAAATTGAACGTTCTGTTGGATAAAAAACAAAAACGCACCATGCTTTTTATGGTTTTGATGATGATCTTCGGCGCTGTCTTGGAGGCATGCAGCGTATCCATGGTTATCCCGGTGGTAGGCGTGGTCATCGATGAAAACTCTATACAGAAATACGAGATCGTAAGAAACATATACAATGCGCTGCATATGCAGAGCATCACACAGTTTGCGCTGCTCATGATGACGGCGCTGATCCTGATTTTTATCATCAAAAATATATACCTTTACTGGCAGTTAAAGCTTATGTACCGGTTTGTCTATACAAACCAGTTCCGGACTTCCGAGCGGATGATGAAAAATTATCTCAGGAAGGGCTATGAATTTTATCTGAACGCGGATACAGCCGTTATTCAAAGGAATATCACCTCGGATGTCAATAATATGTACGCGTTGATTCTGTCGTTGCTGCAGCTGATCTCGGAGGTCATTGTTTTTGTAGTGCTGCTCGGCGTTATGGTGGCTTCGGACTGGAAAATGACAGTGATCATTGCGCTGCCGCTGCTCGCCACGCTGTTTATTATTAAAAAAGTGGTAAAGCCGATCATGAATAAGGCGGGGAAGGAAAATCAGGACTTTTACAGCGGGCTGTTTAAGTGGATATCCCAGACGGTGCAGGGGATCAAGGAAGTAAAGATAGCCGGAAAAGAGCAGTATTTTACGGAAGAATATATCAAGTGCGGCAGGGGCTATGTAAATGCGGTGCAGAAATATACCCTGTATAACAGTATTCCGCGGCTTTTGATCGAGACGGTCTGTATTGCTTCGCTGGTAGGGTATATGATGATACTGGTCAGTCAGGGGGAGAGCGTGAAAGAAGTGACTGCGGTGCTCTCTGCCTTTGTGGTGGCGGCGGTGCGTATGATGCCCTGTGCCAACAGGATCAATAACCAGCTTACTTCGATGGCGTTTTATCAGCCGTTCTTTATGGGAGTCAGCGATAATTTGCAGGATGAGATTTCCGGGAAAAATACGGATATGAGTTTTGCGGAGGTGGCAAAGGAAAAACTGCCGGTGAAAAAGAGCATCGAACTGCGGGATATCACTTATCATTACCCGAATGCGGAGCCGCTTATTTTTGATCATGCCGATATGGAGATCCCGGTGGGCGCCGCGGTGGGCATCGTGGGCGCTTCCGGCGCGGGAAAGACCACGGTGGTGGATATTTTGCTGGGGCTGCTGGATATCCAGACCGGCGGCGTCTATGCGGACGGCGGCAGCATTAAGGAAAATTACAGAAGCTGGCTGAAAAATGTTGGGTATATCCCTCAGATGATCTTTATGCTGGACGATACGATCCGCAAGAATGTGGCGTTCGGAATAGCCGGGGAGGAGATCGATGAGGAGAGGCTCTGGGAAGTGCTGAAAGAGGCGCAGCTGGATGAGTTTGTAAAAAGCCTGCCGGAGGGTGCGGATACCAGTATCGGAGAGCGCGGCATCCGTATTTCCGGCGGCCAGCGGCAGAGGATCGGTATCGCCAGAGCGCTGTATTATGATCCCGAGGTGTTGATACTGGATGAGGCGACTTCCGCGTTGGATAACGATACGGAAGCAGCGATCATGGATTCCATCAACAGCCTGCACGGCAGAAAGACGCTGATCATCATCGCCCACAGGTTGCAGACGATAGAGAAGTGCGATATGATCTATCGTGTGGAAAATGGGAAGGCGGTGCTGGAGAGGGGCAAGGAGACTGCATGAGGAATAAGGTGACGGGTAAAAAATTATTGACTGTATCGGCAGGTCTTTTCCTGGGGGTGATCTTCCTTTATCTGAGTTGGTACAGTTTAGGATATACGTATTATTTTACTTTGCAGTATGACGAGAGTATGGCGGAGGCAAGGGACTTTCTGCCGTTGCATCTGCTGACGATGGTTCTGGTAATATGCCTGTTTCTGGGGGTGCAGTGGCTGGCAGGGCATTTCCACAGGCATTTAAAAGCGGCGGGATGGGGGAGTCTGCTGATCGTTATGGCTGTTATGGCAGTGCTGGCTGTTAAATGGGTACAGGTATTGCCGACCGCGCCGGGAGCAGATCAGTATTATATTTATAATGCGGCGCAGGAAATCACGGATGGCAATTATTCGGCCTTTTTACCGGATGGCTATATCGGAAGATACCGTTTTCAGATCGGGCTGATGCAGCTTTTCCGGTGGCTGTTTCAGATCAGTGGAAGCAGAGACTGGAAAGTGATCTGCTATGCCAATGCGGCATGTATTCCGCTCATTATTTTGTCGGGATATTGTATTTTAAAGATATGTTATGACAGGATTTCATGGCAGATTCTTTACTGTATAGCCATGTTGCTCTGCCTGCCTTTATTGTTTTATACGCCATTTGTATACGGAGAGGTTTTCTTTATGGCGTTCGGCAGCTGCATGACGTCACTGCTTTTATTGTGTTTGAAGACAAAGAGACTTTCTCTTTTTTGGCCGGTAATTGTTCTGGCAGTTTTTGCGGTATGGGCAAAGGGGACAGGATGGGTATTGATAATAGCGGCGGTGACCGTAACAGGTATTTATGCTATCTGGAGAAGATCAGGAATGCTTGTTTTATGTGCGCTGCTTTTGGTGGCAAGTCCTCTTGCGGCAAATAAAATGCTGACAGTGCATTATGAAAAGGTTTCCGGTATCGCTATGGAGGAAGGCATTCCTTCAATCGCATGGATAGCTATGGGAATCCATCCGGAAGGTGAGCGGCGCGGCGGTTGGTATGATGGATACAATCAGGATACTTATATGGCATTAGACTGTGACAGGGAAAAGACAGCGGAGGTAAGCAGGGATTTTTTTCTGGAACGTTTCAGGGAATTGATCCAAAATCCAAAAGAACTGGTTGTTTTTTATAAAAACAAAACACTGACGCAGTGGAATGTGCCTTTATTTGAGAGTCTTTCCACAAATAATCTGTTTTATGATGAACTGCCGCCTTTGGCAGAAGAAATATACTACGGGAAATTGCACTGGATATGTGAAGGGGTTATGAATGAATATCATTTCTTTTTATGTCTGGGAATCCTGTTGGCGGCGGCAGGAATTGAAGAATAAAGAAAGATTTTTTCATATTCTGCCGGCGGTTATCCTGATCGGGAGCTTTTTGTTCAGCGTGATCTGGGAGGCGAAGGCGAGGTATACTTTTCCGTCACTGCCGTTTATGATGATTGTTGCGGTATATGGCTGGGGGAATCTGACAGAAAGATTATTTACAAAAGGAAAACAGCTGAAAAGCAGAAAGTGTTAAGTAAAAAATGATCGGAAGGTAAGACGGAAATAGAAAAGCAGCAGAGAGATCAAGGTTGATAGTGGAGAGTATATGAAGTGTAGCGTGATCGTGCCGGTCTATAATATGGCGGCGGACGGAAAACTGGAATATTGTCTGAACTCGCTGATCCATCAGACATTGAAAGATATTGAGATAATCGCTGTGGACGATGCATCCACAGACGGTTCGCTGGATATTTTGCGGCGTTATGAACTGGACTATCCGGAAAAGGTTAAAGTGATCCACTATGAAAAAAACAGGCGGCAGGGCGGCGCCAAGAACGAGGGGTTAAAGGTTGCGCGGGGGGAATGGATCGGATTTCTGGACAGTGACGACTGGGTGACGCCGGATTTTTATGAGAGGCTGATCGGGAAGGCGGAGGAAACCGGGGCGGATGTGGCAGGATGTGACTATTCTCTGGTGTCAGCGCATACGATGGAAGCCGGTGAGGTGATTCAGAATAATACGGATGACCAGACTGGCATCTGCGATGAGGCGCAGCACAGAAAGCTGGTGATGCGGCCCGGCAGCATGGTTATAAAGGTGTATCGGGGCAGTATGATCAGAGAGAACGGATTGAATTTTCCGGAGGGGATCTTTTATGAGGATAACTGTGCAGGGACAGTCTGGATGCTGTACTGCAGACGGTTTGAGAAGATTAACGAGCCGCTTTATTACTATTACCAGCACAATGTATCCACGGTGCACTATATATCGGAAGAAAAGTGCCGGGACCGGATGAAGGCAGGGGAACTGATGGTGATGGAGTGCAGCAGCCGCGGTTTTCTGACAAAATACCGCCCGGAAATAGAATTCCGGTTTACGGAAATCTATTATATTACGACGCTGTTTTCCTATATGTCCGGGGTTAAACACAGAAAACTTTCCTTTCTTGCCGAGCTGAGGGACGGGATGAAAAAATATTTCCCGGCGTTTCAGGATAATCCCTATTATCTGAAGGAAATCGGAGGGGAAGAGAGGAAGCTGGCAAGGCTCCACCAGAAGAGCAATATCGGATTCTACTGTTATTATATCGCTCTGAATGCATGGAGAAAGTGGAAGAAGAAACGATAGCCGCAAAATCGGAACGGAAAGGCAGTCACGGAACTGTAACTATGAAAAAGAAATGGGTATTGCTCCTGCAGCTTCTGGTGTTGATGCTGTGCGTTGCAGGGCTGTTTGGAAAAGATAAAACATGGAATATGGAAGGCGCGGAATTTTCCGGCATGCAGCAGGAGGACGGGCGTTTTGTCTTTAGCAGCGGGGCTTTTTCATTGAGCCCCGGTGTTTATAAGGCGCATCTTTCCTATGAAACGCAGGATGATATGGTAAATGCATGGAATGTGGAGGCAGAAGGATCAGCTTTTGACGGGCTGCTTTCCAACGCCTGCATGCTGTACAGCGGCCTTACCGAGACGGATATGTATTTCTGGCTTCTGGAAAAAACAGATTCCCTGCAGGTCAAAGTGATCTGCGATGCATCCAGCGGGGTGGTGATACATGGCACCGGTCTGGAGGAAACCAATCTGGGCGCCAGATGTCTTCTGGTAATATTCCTTACGGTTTTTATACTGTGGGATATATTGATCTTTCAAAAAGGAAATGCTTTTTCTCAAAACGATATTAAAAAGACGGCATGGGAGTCAGAGATGGAGCGGCGGGGTATCCTGTTTGGAATGATCGTGCTTGTTTTGGTATCTTCCGTGCCGTTGCTGACGGGATACGAGATTGCTTCGGCTGACTTAAACGGCCATCTGCAGCGGCTTGAAGGAACAAAGGATGCTCTGCTTGCCGGACAGTTTCCGGTGCGTATCCATCCGAACTGGCTGCAGGGATACGGTTATGCCACAGGAGTTTTTTACTGTGATACCTTCCTTTATATTCCGGCTTTTTTGCGCATGACGGGATTCCCGTTAGGGGCGGCATATCTGATCTATAAGTTTTTAGTGAATGCGGGAACCGTGGTGATCGCCTGTGAAAGCTTCGGCAGAATCTTTAAGAACCGGCTCATCGGACTTTTTGCGGCGGCGCTTTATACGCTGAATATTTACCGGCTTGTCACCATGTATTTAAAAGACCATCTGGGGCAGTATACGGCGG
>OFFZ01002196.1_pt1 | contig 10377 bp, 14 predicted proteins | sample 1521631 | NCBI WGS metagenome assembly OFFZ01 (sample SAMEA3504102, study PRJEB24116) | mouse gut metagenome | biome: mouse gut; feature: mouse-associated habitat; material: faeces | place: Denmark | collected 2011 | reverse complement strand
GCCAAGCTGTCCCCCACGGATGGGGAACTGTCTGACGGGCAGAACTGGACGCTGGTTCATTCCGGGGAAAGCACCGATTCCCAGCGTTCTTACATCAACCACAAGGCCATTCCCATTGCCCGGATTCAGTCTTTGGGCTAAAGCTGAAAGGCGGTGATCCCCGTTGCGGGATGATGTTCTAACTTTGCTTGCGGCCATTGGCGTAACGGGGGCCGCTGACGATCCCCTTCTTTCGTACATGATCAACAGCGTGACCGAACGGGTGAAGAACGAAACCAACCAACCGGAAATCCCTGACGGCTTACATTATGTGGCTGTGGAACTGGTGGTGGGCGATTACCTGACCTTCAAGAAAAACGCTGGACAACTGGACATTGACGGCCTGGATTTGGAAGCGGCGGTGAAACAGATTCAGGAAGGGGACACAAACACGGTTTTTGCCATTGGGGATGGGAGCCTAACACCGGAACAGCGGTTGGAAGTCCTAATCTCTCGGTTAGTTCGTGACAGAACCCGTGAATTTATCCGATACAGGCGGTTTGTGTGGTGAACCCGCACCGGAAAGCCCTGGAACGGATGTGGAAGGATCGGTGTTCAATATACGTTCAAACGGAAAAAACCGATCCCAACACCAACCTGACTGATTTTCAGGAAACGCCGCTCTTTGAAGATCAGCCGTGCAAGCTGTCCTTTGAAAAATTAACTTCAACGGACGAAAACCACGTTACCACCGTGGCCCAAGTGGTGAAGCTGTTTCTTTCCCCGGATGTGATCATCCCGGCAGGCTGTAAAATCGTGGTGAAACGGTTTAATCAGCTTGAACGGGAATTTACATTCTCCCAAAGCGGGGAAGCGGCCCCTTTCACCAATCACCAAGAAATCACGTTGAGTTTGTGGAAAGGGTGGGCCTGATGGGGAAACATTGGGGGAAAGCCGATTTCCAAGCCTTGAAAGACCTGGAACAGCGGTTGAACCGGCTGAACCAAGTTGACTTTGACCGGTTTTGCCGGGAAGCCGCCGCCGATATTGCGGGCCGTCTGTTGGCGAAAGTCAAGAAGCGCACCCCGGTTGGGGTGGTGCCCAAGGACATTTACGACAACAAAAAAAGCACCGTCACCGTGGTTGGCGCAAGCGGCAAGAAGCGCAAATTTTCAAGCCGGGAAAGCGCCATTTATCAACAGTATTGGGCCGGTTACACCGGGGGCACCTTGCGGGATGCGTGGGTGATCCTTCCTGTGGAAAAGGTGGGCAACACCTACACCGTAACCATTGTAAACGCCACGGAATATGCGTCCTATGTGGAGTACGGGCACCGGCAAAGGCCGGGGCGGTATGTGCCCGCATTGGGCAAGAGCCTGAAGGCAAGTTGGGTGAAGGGGCGTTTCATGCTGACCATTTCCGAACAGGAATTGGAAACCCAGCTTCCCGCCCTTCTGGAACAAAAACTTTACACGCTGTTGAAGGGGGTGTTCTGATGCTGAATGACATTATCACGGGAATTGCAAAGGCATTAGGCACCACCTTTGGGGATGAATTTAGGGTTTATAAAAACGATGTGAAGCAAGGTTTGAAAGAACCTTGTTTTTTTATCGCCACGCTGAAACCGGAACAATCCCCCCTTCTTGGGGATCGGGCCATTTGGCGGAACCCCTTTGATATTCACTATTTCCCCAAGGACGGCGGCACCAATGCGGAACTGTATGACGTGGCCTATCAGCTTATGTATTGCTTACGCTATATCACCATTCCTTGTGGGGATATGTTGCGGGGCACGTCAATCAGTTATGAAGTGGTGGACGGCGTTCTTCATTTTTTCGTCAATTACAATCTGATCGTCAACATCCCCAAGGAACTTCCCACCATGGAAACCTTGGAGATTGACCAACACACAAAGAAAGGGTGATCTGATGGCTACCAAAAAGCCCGCTGACGGCACCGAGGGAAAGGCCCCGGTGACGTATAGCAAGGAACAGATTTTGACCTTCAAGAAGTTCAGCACCCGCCGCGACCTTCTGACGGTCAAGCTGGATGAAAACCAGCGCTACACCATGGATCAGGTGGAAGCCGTGATCCGGGACTTCATGACCCCGAAAGGGAAGAAAGGCAAGGTGAACTGATATGGCCCTTGGTGGCGGCACCTTCCTGGTGCAGAACAAAATTCTTCCCGGCGCTTATATCAACTTCATTTCCGTCCCCTACGCAAGCGCCACCCTGTCTGATCGTGGCTATGCCACGATTGCCCTTCCTATGAGTTGGGGGCCTGAAGGGAAGATGTTCACGGTGGAGTTGGCCGACTTCATCAAGAACAGTCAGAAAATTTTCGGCTACGCCTACACCGCCCCGGAACTTTTGCCCATGCGGGAGATTTTCAAGACGGCGAAAACCGTTCACTTCTACCGCCTGAACATGGACGGCAAAAAGGCCGTTTGCACCTTGGGGCCGGGGGAAACTCCCACCCCGATTGCTACCGCCAAATATCCCGGTGTGCGGGGGAACGATGTGCGGATCGTGATTGAAGCGGCGGAAGAATACACGGACGAAAACCCCGTGTATGACGTTTCCACCTACCTTGGGATCGTGCCCGTTGACCGGCAAGAGAAGGTTTCTACCATCACCGATCTGAAGGACAATGATTTCGTGGTGTGGAATGAGGGCGGCACTTTGGCCCTGACCGCTTCCATGCCCCTGACCGGTGGTGAGGATGGAGCCGTGGAAGATGCGGCCCACCAGTTCTATCTTGATCAGGCGGAAGGCTACAACTTCAACGCCATGGGCTGTATGTCCACCGATCCCATTATCAAGGGCCTGTATGCGGCCTTCTGTAAGCGTATGCGGGACGATGTGGGCAAGAAGTTCCAGGTGGTGGTATCTAATCACCTTGCGGACTATGAAGGCGTTGTGAGCGTCAAGAACGGCCTGGACGGCGAGGATGAAGAAACCGCCGCCCTGATCCCGTGGGTGACGGGCGTGGTGGCCGGAACCGCCGTGAACAAGTCCGCCACGAACAAGAACTATGATGGGGAATATACCATCGACACCCGGTATAGTCAGACGGAACTGGAAAACGGGATCAAGGAAGGTTCCTTCATGTTCCACATGGTGGATGAAAAAGTGAATGTCCTGACCGACATTAACAGCTTCATTTCCATCACGGACGAAAAGTCCGGGGACTTTTCCAGCAACCAGACGATCCGGGTTCTGGATCAGATCGCCAATGATATTGCCGTTCTGTTCGGCAAGAAGTATATTGGCAAGGTTCCCAATGATGCGCCCGGACGGATCAGCCTGTGGAACGACATTGTAAAGCACCACCAGCAGCTTCAGTCTATCCGGGCCATTGAGAACTTCAGCCCGGAGGACGTGACGGTTGAAAAGGGTGACACCAAAAAGGCCGTTGCCGTTACGGACTACGTTTCCCCGATCAACGCCATGGAACAGCTTTACATGGTTGTTTGGGTTCAGTAAGAAGGGAGGGAATAAACCTTGAACTGGAATGGAACGCCTATCATGCACCCCAAGGATTCCGTCTTTGCGGCCCTTGCGGAGTGTTTCGTCACCATTGACGATGTGCGGTATAACTTCATGCAGGCTATCAACCTGGAAGCCCATTTTGAGAAGAACAAGACGGAAGTTCCCATTTTGGGCAAGACCGGCAAGGGCAACAAGGCCACCGGCTGGAAGGGCACCGGTTCCGCCACCTTCCACTATAACACGTCCATTTTCCGCCAAATGATGGAGCGGTACAAGAACACCGGCGTGGACGTGTATTTCGACATTCAGATCACCAACGAAGATCCCACGTCCGCCGCTGGACGGCAAACCGTCATTCTGAAGGATTGCAACATCGACAGCGCCCTTCTGGCAAAGTTTGACGCTGACGCTGAATATCTGGATGAAGATATGGACTTCACCTTTGAGGATTTCGAGATGCCGGAAGTGTTTAATCACTTGGATGGCATGGTTTAACCGGACACCAGCCCCCGCCCACGTTCAGCGGGCGGGGGTTGAATATTAACTTTCAACAAACAGGAGGAATTCAACAATGAGTAACACCCTGTCCGCATTTTTGGCGGAAAACGCCTTGACGGTGGATCACATCAAGTTCCCCGCTTCCCCCCGGTTCCTGGACGAAAAGAAGAAGCCCATGCTGTGGGAGATCAAGACCATTTCCGCCACGGAAGATGAAGCCTTGCGGAAGTCCTGCGCCAAGCGGGTTCCCGTCCCCGGCAAGAAGAATCAGTATCAGCGGGAAACCGACTATGATATGTACCTTGGGAAGCTGGCCGTGGCCTGTACGGTGTTCCCTGACCTGAACAACGCCGATCTTCAGAACAGCTATCACGTCATGGGCGGGGAAGCACTTCTGAAGGCCATGCTGACCCCCGGCGAATACGCCGAATACGTTTCCAAGGTGCAAGAAGTTTGCGGGTTTGACACCACCCTTCAGGATGAGGTTGACGAAGCAAAAAACTAATTCGTGAAGGTGATGGGGAAGCAAACATCTGTTACTATTGCCTTCACGAACTTCACATTTTACCCCATGAATTTTTCGCCTTGCCCCGGAAGGAGCGGGCTTTTGTGATCGCCGCCATTGATGAACGGGTGGAGCATGAAAAGCAGAAGGCGAAAGAACTTGAACGCAAAAACCGCCGTGGCGGGCGGAAGGGCCGGAAACACTGACCCTTCCGCCGCAAGGCGGATTTTTAAGGTGGTGATCCTATGGCTACGATTAAAAGCGCCCTGTCCCTGTATGACGGAATGAGCGGCCCCCTGAAGAACATTCACACGGCCTTGAACATTGTTCTGAATAGCTTTGAAGCGGTTCAAGACGCTTCCGGGAACGTGATCGACACTTCCGCCATTCAGGAAGCCTGTGAAGAATTGGCAAGGGCCGGAAGTCAACTGGATCAGATGGAACAGAACATCCGGGAAGCCGAACAGGCCCAGGATCAGTTCAACGGTAGTGTTCGGGAAGGAGCCAACGCCGCTGATTCTTTGGGAAGCAAGCTGAAGGGCATTTTGGCAACCGTGGTGAGTATCGCCGGGGTGAAATCGGCCCTTGGATGGGCGCAAGAAAATATGAAGCTGGCCGACACCCAACGCAACGCCGAAAACCAGCTAAAAGCGGTTTTGGCGAACATGGGTGTTGAAGATATTGAAATCCCCGTTACAGTTGACACCGGGGATGCAGTAAAAACCCTGAATAATATTGAAAATAATTTGGAAGCGTTGAACAGTCCCCAAGTCATTGTTGACACTTCCAATGCTATAAACGCCTTAAACCGGTTCAACCGGGTTTCCAATAGGCTTGATGGTTCGGCCATTGACACGACCTTGAATCTGGACAATGGGGAAGCCATGCAAGCCGCCATGGAATATGACGATTGGGCTAACCGGACGGACGGGAACACCATTCAGAACACCCTTCTTTTGAATGGCCCGGATCAGCCTGGAAACATGGAAACCGCCCTGGCCCTGAACACGGGCGGGGCTGTTGCGGCCTATGATGATTTCGTCAATACTGTGGACGGGAACACGATCACCGCCACTGTGGCCGTGGACAATTCCCAAGCAATCAGCGCCTATGACGCTATCACCGCCAAAGCGTCTGAAATTCAGGGCCGGGGCATTTACGGTGATGAAGCCATGATTGCCGGTGCCGCTGAATTCGCCACCTACTTTTCGGACGCTGAAGCCATTATGTCCATGATGGACACCCTTTCCAATTATGCCATGGGCATGACCGGGGGTGGGGCCATTGATGCAACGGCCATGGTGGACTATGCCACGAACCTTGGTAAGATTATGACCGGCGCTTATGACGCTATGACCAAGAAGGGCTTTGAATTCACGGATGCCCAAAAAGCCGTGATTGAAGGCACCGCCACCCACGCCCAATATGTGGAAGCCTTGGGTGAAGATTATCAATCCATGTCGGAAGATATGCGGGCGGCAACCGTGATCAATAGCATTATTGCGGAAAGTTGGGATGGCCTGTATGAAGCCATGTCCAACACCCCTGAAGGGAAAATCATTCAATTCCAGAACCGCTTTGGTGATTTGCGGGAAGTGTTGGGAAACCGGGTTTACCCCGCCGCCTTGCAATTTTTTGACGTATTTGAACGACATTTCCCCCAAATTGAACAACTTTTGACGGTGTTTTCTGATGGCGTTTCCGGGTTGATCATTGTGCTGACCTGGATTGCAGAAGCCGCCCTGAATGTGGCTTCTGTTATCGTGGATAATTGGGGCTGGATTGGCCCGATTATTGGCGGGGTTGCGGCGGCGCTGTTGGTTTACTATGGGGCACAACTGGCCGTGAACACAATCACCGGAATTTCCACGGCTTTACTTCATGCCCACGCCTTTGCCGAACAGGTAAAGGCCGCTTCAACTATGATGGCAGCGGGGGCCACCTTTGCCGAAACATCGGCCCAATATGGCCTAAATGCGGCCCTGTACGCTTGTCCCATTATGTGGATCGTCATGCTGGTGATTGCCCTGGTGGCCGTGTTCTATGCCGCCGTGGCGGCGGTCAACAAATTTGCCGGAACCAGCGTTTCCGCCACCGGTATAATTTGCGGCGTATTTATGGCGGCGCTTGCCTTCATCGGGAACCTGTTCGTGGCCCTGTGGAATATCGCCGTTGACGTGTTCGTGCTGATCTACAATTTGGTTGCCACCGTGGCAAACTTCATCGGAAACGTATTCACTGATCCCGTTGGAGCCGTGGCCCGCCTGTTCTTTGATTTGGCGGACACGGTTCTTGGTGTACTTCAGACTTTGGCCGGTGCCATTGATGCCATTTTCGGTTCCAATTTGGCCGGGGCGGTTCAAGGCTGGCGTGATTCCCTTGGTGGTTGGGTTGATGAAACCTTTGGCAAGGGCGAAGAAGTCATGGAGAAAATGAACGCCGATGATATGAAGTTGGGCCGGTTCGAGTACGGGCAAGCCTTTGATCTTGGGTACAAATTCGGTGAAGGAATTGAAGATACCATCGGCGGATTGTTCAAGACCCCCACCCTGGATGAAATGGGCCTGGATTCCCTGGACGCTTTTAATCTTGGAAACACCCTGGATGGGGTATATGGCAACACCGGGGACACCGCCGCCAATACTGCCGCCGCCGCTGACACGCTGGACTATATGGATGAAGATTTGGCGTGGATGAAAGATATTGCCGAACGGGAAGCAATCAACCGTTACACCACGGCGGAAATCAAAGTGGAACAGCACAATGAAAACCACATTTCCAAGGACACTGACCTTGATGGGGTTATGGAAGCCTTCTGTTTCGACTTTGCGGAAAAGCTGGATGTTTCGGCGGAAGGGGTACATGAATAATGGCTTACAAAATGTACATTGCCGGGGCTTTAATGCCCATTACCCCTTCCAAAGTGAAGGTGAAAATCAACAATCAGAACAAGACCCTGACCCTGATCAGCGGGGAAGAAATCAACATCCTGAAGGAAGCAAAGCTGACAGACGTTTCCTTTGACGTGGTTCTTCCCCAAGTTCCCTATCCGTTCACCAACGGCGGCGCACAAAGCGCCGATTATTATTTGAGCCTGTTTGAACGGCTGAAGCAAAGCAAGACCCCGTTTCAATGGATTTTGAACAGGAGCCGCCCGGACGGGGTGGCCCTGTTCTATTCCAATCTGACCGTTGGCCTGGAAGATTACCAAATTACGGACGATGCCAAAGAAGGCTTTGATCTGACCGTTTCGGTCAAGCTGAAACAATACCGGGCCTTTGGCACTAAAACGGTTCAGATCACCCCTTCCCCGGCCCCGTCCCAACCGGCCACCGCCACGGTACAAGAACCCCCACGGGAAACAACCAGCGCCCCCAAAGCGGCGAACTACACCGTGAAATCCGGGGATTGCTTGTGGAATATCGCAAAGAAGCAGTTGGGGGACGGTTCCCGCTGGAAGGAAATCTATGAACTGAACAAGGATAAAATCAAGAACCCCAACCTGATTTATTCCGGCCAATCTCTAACCATGCCCTGACTGAAGGGGGTGTTCCTTTGGGCGCTGAAATCTTGATTCAACACGGTTCAACAATTCAATATCCCGCCGTGGTAGAAGGCGCAAAGCTGACTTTGGAGCGAAAGGGCACCCCCGGCAAGCTGACCTTCACCGTTGTGAAGGATTCCAAGCTGAACTTCCAGGAAGGTGATCCCGTAAAGCTGACCCTGGACGGAACCCCCATGTTCTATGGGTTCGTGTTCATCAAAAGCCGGGATAAGGACGGCACCATTGATGTGACGGCCTATGACCAACTGCGCTATCTGAAGAACAAGGACACGATCACGGAAGAAGGGCTGAAGGCTTCCGATCTTCTAAAGCGGATCGCCACGGATTTTCGGTTGAACCTTGGAACCGTGGAAGATACCGGCTACACCATGGAAACCGTGGTGGAAGAAAACCAAACCCTATTCGACATGATCCAGAACGCCCTTGACGAAACCCTGTTGAACACCGGGAAGCTATATGTCCTGTATGATGATGTTGGAAGCCTGACACTGAAAGACATAAATTCCATGAAAACCAACCTTCTGATTGACATGGAAGCGGCGGAAAACTTCAGCTATTCTTCCAGCATTGACGATGCCACCTACAACAAGATCAAGCTGGCCTTCAACAATGAAAAGACCGGCAAGCGGGAACTGTATGTGGCCCAGGACGGGGAGAAGATCAACCAATGGGGTGTTCTTCAGTATTTTGAAGAAATTCAGACCGCAACGGGAGCCGCCGCAAAGGCGGAAGCCATGCTGGCCCATTATGACCGTAAAACCCGCAAGCTGACAATCAAAAACGCTTTTGCCCGCCCGGATATTCGGGCGGGTTCTGCTGTCATGGTTTCCTTGAACTTGGGTGACATTATCGCCAATCAATATTTGATGGCGGAAAAGGTGGTTTTCACATTCAAGGAAGATGAAAACATGATGGATTTAACATTGGTTGGGGGTGAATTTGTTGCCTAACGCTGTTGAACTTGTAAAGCAAGCCGCCGTGGAAGCTGTGGAAGCCACCAAGCCGGTTCAATACCTGTTCGGGAAGGTGATTTCTGTTTCCCCCCTGAAAATCCAGGTTAGCGCAAAATCCATTTACACGGAAAAAATGCTGATCCTGACCCGAAACGTCACTGATTTTGAAGTTGATATGACGGTGAGCCATATCACGGAAAACCGGGCCGGTGGTTCCGGTGATCCGGCGTTCGCGTCCCATAACCACGAATACAAGGGGAAGAAAAAGTTCAAAGTCCACAACGCCCTGATCGTGGGGGATGAAGTGGTTTTGGGACGGGTGCAAGGCGGCAAGCGGTTTGTGGTGCTTGACCGGATCAAGCCGATTCCTGAACTGAAGGGGGAATGGCTATGATCCCGCAAAACGGGGACGATCTACGGCAAGATTTTGTTTTCACCACGCTTCCAAGCCGAACCCTGAAAATGGATCACGATTGGAAAACAATCACCGGCACCATTGACCAAATCCAGGCCGTAGAACAGGCCGTGTTCCTGATCCTGACCACTGAACGCTATCAATGGTTGATTTTCTCTTGGGATTACGGCGTGGAATTGCAAAACCTGATTGGCAAAGACCCGGAATATTGTATTCCTGAAATCGAACGCCGGATCAGGGAAGCGCTTTTGCAGGATGATCGGATCACAGCGGTTCAAGATTTTCAGTTTGAAATCAATAAAAAACAGGTGCTTACCACTTTTACAGTGGTAAGCATTTTTGGTGAAATCAATGTTGAAAAGGTGGTGGAAATCTAATGTTTGAAGCCCAAACCTATGAAGTCATTTTGGATCGGATGTTGAGGAAAGCGCTGGAAACCAACCCCAACCTTGACAGCCGGGAAGGTTCCCTGTTGTGGTTGGGCCAAGCCCCCGCAGGGGTGGAATTTCAAAATTTGTATATTGGACTTGATACCGTTCTTCAGGAAACCTTTGCCGATACCGCAACCCGCCCATACCTGATTCAGAGGGCGGCGGAACGTGGCCTTTCACCAACCCCGGCCACCGCCGCTGTTCTGGAACTGACCACCACCCCGGAAAGCCTTAAATTGAAGATGGGGGAGCGGTTTTCCATTGGAGAACTGAACTATTCCATCACCAAAGAGGTTGGGCCGGGGCGCTATGAAATCACTTGTGAAACTACCAAATCCTCCGTCTGCCGATGCGGATTCCCCAGCACTTCATCCCTTGCAACTTCTGTTAAATCATCCATATTCCCAACAGGTATCCGATACTCCAGTTCCGCCTCCTTGAGACTTCCATCTCTTTCAAGACACCGTTCCACCGTTTTCAGCTTCTTATGATTATTTTTCTTTTGAAGCTTTATCTGCTCCAGCCGTTCCCGATAACCG
>OFFZ01002192.1_pt1 | contig 10411 bp, 11 predicted proteins | sample 1521631 | NCBI WGS metagenome assembly OFFZ01 (sample SAMEA3504102, study PRJEB24116) | mouse gut metagenome | biome: mouse gut; feature: mouse-associated habitat; material: faeces | place: Denmark | collected 2011 | reverse complement strand
CACGGATAAAACTCAAAAGGCTTTATCCGACAGTTGTATGTTGACTGACCACTAGCGTCTTGCAGAAAAAGATGTCGATCCGGTCAAGACCCTCTTCCGCTATGATTTTTTCGGCTTTCCGCACAAGAGACGGATGTGTGGCGAGAATGAAAACGTCCTTCATCAACTACCCCGTATAAACTTGTATTTTTTATCTCATTTGTCGCATAATTGTTTCAAATATATGCAACATTTTGTTTTACAACGCAACATTAAAAACGCTCTGCGCCCGCGGCTATTTAACTATTTTTTATAAAAATCAATATATTATGAATTTTGGCACGAAACTTGATACAAAATATGCAAAGATATTTTACCGCAAGGAGACACTATGATTCCTGAAACTGAACGCAAGAGTGCTGATGTTCTGGTTCTTGGCGGCGGCATGGCCGGTTGTATGGGGGCCATTGCCGCCGCAATGGCTGGCCGCAGTGTGGTGCTTGTTGACAAGGCATGGGTTGGGGGCAGCGGTGAAAGCTGCTTTGCCGCCGGCGACATCCTGTATTTCGACCCCGAAGAAGACGATCTTCATGAGTGGCTGGAACGCTGGAACAGGAACGGAAACAGCATGTTCGACCCCGAGTGGATGGAATGGTATGCCGAAAGCTCCACGGAAATAGTCAATATGATGAACGAATGGGGCATGGACTTTGAAAAGGACGCCAACGGCAGGTTCAAGCGCAAGCCCGGACGCGGCCATAACCATGCAGTCGTGTTCCCCGGCTTCAAGATGATGAGAAAGCTGCGCGCCAGGCTGGAAAAACTGGGGGTAGACATTGTCGACCGTGTGCAGGTCACTGATCTGCTCACAAATAACGGGCAGGTGGTCGGAGCTACCGGTTTTAATGTCCGTACAGGGCAGTTCCATGTCTTCCATGCCGTAAACACCATTCTTTGTACCGGCAGTTGCAGCTTCAAGGGGCAGTACCACGGTCAGGACATGGAATCCGGCGAAGGCAACACCATGGCCCTCCAGGCCGGAGCCGAATTTACCAATATGGAGTTCTCCAACTGTTACAACTCCACGGCCAAGGATTTCGATATTTGCGGCATGAGCCGTTTCCAGCGCCTTGGCGGCCGCTTCACCAACGCGCTGGGCGAGCCGTTTATGGACAGATACGATCCCGTCAACAAAGACGGCGCCCTCCTGCATATTCTTGTACGCGCCATGACCACAGAAGTGCGTGAAGGCCGCGGCCCGATATACTTCAATCTCAAGAACATGAACGAGGAAGACCGCGAACTCAGCTATCGCATTGTCCCCACGTTCTTCACCGCCTGCAAGAGCTGCGGCATTGATCCGTTCAAGGATTCCGTGGAATGGATCCCCGGCTTTATGGGTTCCACCAGTTCCGGGAGCGGCCTTACGCTGAAGTCCTTTGCCTGCGATACCACCGTTCCCCGTCTCTTTGCCTCCGGCGATATGGCCAATCAGGGGCTTCTCATCGGCTCCATTGCCGGCGCGGGCGCAGTTCATCTCGGCTGGGCCGCGATTTCCGGATTCCGTGCCGGGGAAGGCGCGGCCAAAGCCTGTGAAGGCGCCGAGCTTCTGCCCGTGGATGAAGCCCAGGTGGACTCCATCAGAGAGAAGACGTTCGCCAAGCTTGGCCATGAAGGCCATCTCTCGATTGATGACGCCATCTACCGCATCCAGTCCTGCGTTATCCCTGCAAAATACAATATCATACGCTGCGGAGATGATCTCCGGGAAGCGCTGGCCGCGCTCGATCAAATCGAAAAGGATATTGAAAACGAGATTATTGTCCGCGATACGCATGAACTTATGCTGTATCACGAGCTTCGCGGCATGCTGACCACGGCCCGGCTGACCTTCACCAGTGCGCTGGAAAGAAAGGAAAGCCGTGGTTCCCACTACCGCACGGACTACCCTGACATGGATAAGGAATGGAATGTGTGGCTCAAGTCAAGGCTGAAGGACGGCAGGATCGAGATCACCAGAGAACCTATTCCGGCAGAAAAATTCGAACGCTACGGCATTCCTGTCTATCCGCTCTAATTCATGTGTGTCATACATTATTAATGGAGTTTATCCATGCCTATTTTTGCCATAGATTCGGAAAAGTGCATCAACTGTGGAACCTGTGTGAAAATTTGTCCTCTTGATGTGTTCCGCGCCGGAGAAACCGCCCCGGAAATCCGCTATCGGGAAGACTGCCAGTCCTGCTTCCTTTGTCAGATTTACTGCCCGAAAGACGCCATCAGGGTCGATACCATCAGAAACAGGCCAACGCCTCTGCCGTATTAGAGCATTTCTTTACGGTGCGCGCCTTACCGGTCTGCCATGAAGCGCCATAAGATTCTTCATGTCGTCGGGAAGAGCCGTCATTTCCTGCGCGGCTCTTCCCTCATTCCGGGCCATCAACCACCATCGTGAGGGCAACATGACCGCCTCGACAGCCGGAACCAGGCGTTCCATTGATATCAAGCACTTTTTTCACATAGCTGTCTTCCTCGCCATAACATTTTTCTTCGGCAGGCTTGAACCCATCCCGCCCATAACGCCTTACGGCATGAATGTGCTCGGCGCGCTCATCGGCGTTGTGTATGCGTGGATTTTCATAGATGTCATCTGGCCCAGCATGATAGGCCTTCTTGCCATCGGTCTGCTGGACATCATGCCCATCAGCACGCTCTTTAATAAGGGTTTTGGCGATCCTACCGTTGTCATGATGGTATTCATATTCGTGTTCAGCGCGGTGCTGGACACTCACGGCGTGACACGATGGATTTCCATGTGGTTTGTCAGCCGCAAATGCGTGGAAGGAAGACCATGGCTGCTGACCTTTGCCCTGCTGCTGGCCATAGCCATTCTCGGCGGGCTGTCCAGCGCCACGCCGGCATGCGTCATCGGCTGGAGCCTGATGTACGGCATGTTCAAATTCTGCGGGTATGAGAAGCATGAAGGCTACCCGATGATGATGGTGATAGGCGCTGTTTTCGCCAGCCAGCTCGGCATGTCGCTGATACCGTTCAAATCGCTGCCCCTGGTTGCCATCAGCGCATACGAGAAGCTTTCCGGGGCGACTGTCAATTATACCATCTACATGTTTGCCTCCTTCCTGTCCTGCATCCTGTGTCTGCTGGTGTTCATCCTGGTAGGCAAGTTTCTGCTCCGCCCCGATCTGGGCAAGCTCGTCAAACTGGACATCAAGACGCTCATCAGGGAAGACGAGAGGACACTTTCCGGCGTGCAGAAGCTTCTCTTCGCCTTTCTGACAGCTCTTGTCGTATTCATGATGCTTCCCGGATTCCTGCCCGGGGATTTCGCCATAGCCGTATTTTTCAAAAAAATAGGCAACACCGGCGTATGCGTGCTGCTGGTAGCGCTGCTGACAGCCATCAAGGTGAACGGAAAGTCTCTTTGCCCATGGCGCGCCATGGTCAATGAAGGCGTGGCGTGGCCCATTATCTTCATCCTGGCCTTTGTGCTGCCTCTTTCCGGCCCGATTGCCGATCCCAAAAGCGGCATCACGGCCTTCATGCTGGATATCCTGAACCCGCTGTTCGGCACGGGCTCCAACATCAAGTTTCTGATCTGCATCGGCATTGTGGGGGTGGCCCTCACGCAGTTCATCAATAATACAGCCATTTCCGTTGCTCTTATGCCCGTGGTGTTTTCTTACTGCACCGCAAACGGCATGCTTGCCGAGCAGCCCGTCATTCTGGTGACGGTAGCCTGCTGCCTGGCCTTCCTTACACCTGCGGCCAGCTCCACCGCGGCCATGCTCCACGGCAACGAGTGGGTAACAACAAAAGCAATCTGGAAAACAGCGCCGATTCTTGTTGTTTCGGCACTGTCCGTCGTGACGGCAGTCGTCATACTGACAGGAAAGATATTCCTCTGATGCGTTTGAAAAGCCGGTGCGAGCCGGCTTTTTCTTCGAGGAGTACCCCACACATGTCCCCATGCAAAACACAAGGCAGAACCAGCCTGGAATACATCAATCGCAAAGGACACGGCGGCAAGAGGAACCAGACGAACACCTCCGCAGCTGTTCCTGAACACCAGCCCGACTTCCGCTACCATCTCATCACGGCCCGGCGCGGAAATCCCATCGACTCCCGCCTTAACCGAAGTGATCAAAACCCGGAGCCGTCCACGGCGTGCCGTTGAGCGTCATTCCTCCGGCCCGGACTTCTCCCAGCCTCCGCACACCAAGAGCTTCGACAGCGGGCCACAGCTGAGGCGGACATGTGCCGATCAGCGCGTAATCCTCCCCCCCGCGAAAAGCGAACTCCGCCGCGCTCTCGCCCTGTTCTCCGGCAAAGCGCCGCACTTCATCGCGCAGAGCGGCTTCCGGCAGCTCAATATCCGCGCCGAGTCCCGTCCGGCGGCTGTCCAGCAGACGGGGCAGATCCCGCGCCAGTCCGTCGGACAGATCCATCAGCCCCATACGCCCCGCCGCGCCGTTTCTTTCCGCCAGTTCCGCCAGGGCAAGGGCGAACTCCACGCGGGGTTCCGGCATAAGGTGCGCCGCGCAGGACGCCGGATACTCCCGCCGGACGCGGGCAACATCTTCCGGCGTCCCGGCGCTCTCCAGCGCCAGCAGCCCTGTGCGGGCCAGCCCGATTTCTCCGCATGCGAATATCATATCCCCGGTATGGGCCCGGCCCCGCCTGAGATCAGCGTATAGCACACGGCCCCAGGCGGTGACGGAAAAATGCAGCACACCTGCACGGGCCAGATCTCCCCCGGCCAGCGCCATATTCCAGCGGCCGGCCAGATCAGCCATACCGGAAAAACAGGCGTCAAGCCACTCTGCGTATTCCCGGCCCGTCAGCGTCAGCCCGAGGGAAAAGCCTTCCGGCTCCGCCCCGGCGGAAGCAAGATCGCTCACATTCACGGCCAGAGCTTTCCAGCCCAGTTCATACGGCGTAAAGTAGCGGGTACGGAAGTGGGAATCCTCCACGAACACGTCGCAGGTCAACGCCCGCGGAAGCGCGGCAGGCGCAAGCAGCGCGCAGTCGTCCCCGCGTCCCAGCAGCAGCCCCTTGCCGGAGCGCGGAAAATGCGCATCCAGCAGGGACAGAATATCATCCTCACCGCGCGGAATCATCTTGCGCTCTCCGACGCTGACTGACATAGACTTCCCCCTGTCCGGTTCGACCGCCCCGCACCCGGGACTGCTGTTTCCCGTCCCGGGCATCTGCTGCGTAGGGCGCGTTACCACAACCAGAAAAACACTTGCCTTTTCGGTGCATGCCCCATACCCCTTCGGGAGGAAGGGTTCCCTCCGCTCTTCCTTGAATACCAGCACAGGAGGAGCCGCCTTATTCCTCCATGGCCAGATAGGCCGCGAGAATGACCTTCAGCCCTAAGCCGGGAAAGTTGACCCGAAACTTGTCCGGAGGCAGAGCTTCCACAATCTTGCCCCGGCCAAAGAGCCGGTGACGGCAGAAGCCAAGCTTCTCCACCGGAGCGGCGGCCTGCACGCCGGAATCAGGCCGGGGAAGCGTTTCTTCCCTGTCTGGATGCAGAGCAGGATGTCATGGGGCTTCTCATCCTCCGCATAGGTATAATGGATATCGTTGGTCGCCACAAGCTCGATCCCCGTCTCCCTTGACATCCGAAGCAAAGACTGGTTCACAAGCTTCTGCTCCTGCATCCCGTGATCCTGAAGCTCCAGGAAGAAGTTCCCCTCCCCGAATATCTCCTGATACCGAAGCGCCGCTTCCTTTCCCTCCTCATACATATTGCGCAGGATATTCCTCTGAACCTCGCCCGCAAGACAGGCGCTTAAGGCGATCAGCCCCTCATGGAACTCTCTTAATACCTCCATATCCACACGGGGCTTATAGTAATACCCTTCCGTAAATCCCTTCGATACGATCTTCATCAGATTATGGTAACCCCTGTCATTCTCTGCAAGCAGCACAAGATGGTAGTAACGGTCGTCCCCGCTGCCAACCGCCTCCTTATCAAACCGGGAGCCCGGCGCCACATAGACCTCGCAGCCAAGGATCGGCCTTATCCCTTCTGCTCTCGCCGCACGGTAGAAATCGATCACTCCGAACATCACGCCATGGTCTGTGATCGCCACGCTGTCCATGCCAAGCTCCTTCACCCGTGCTATACATTCTTTTATCTTATTCGAACCGTCCAGCAGGCTGTATTCCGTGTGGACGTGAAGATGTGCAAAACTCATACTCCCTCCTTAAAAGTTTCCAATATGACAAAAAGTGCTCCCCTTTCATCAGGGGAACACCTCCGCTGCTACTCGCCGTCTACCATGAACTTCACCAGTCTGTCGATATCTTCCTTCTCATATGCGATGATCTCAAGCTCCGGGATCTCTCCGTTGGAGAATATATTCGCCATGGACACATACTGGGACAGCTTAGACTTAAGATTCAGCCTGTCCCCCTCTCCTGTCACCAGCTCAACCTTTCCGGCGCACTCATCGATTACTGTGAAAAACTTATCAATATTGGTTATATTCTGTACCTTCATAATCAGCAAAATCTCCTTCCTGCTATGCTATGTGAATATACTGCATATGCCTTATTATATCTTATTTTCTGCATATTTCAATAGATTTTTCACGGATCTCGATCTTTCCTTCCTTCAGAAGACGTCCGACAGCTCTCTTGAACGCGTTCTTGCTCAACCCGAATTCAGCTTTGATCCGTTCTGGGTCCGCCTTGTCTGTAAATGGCAGCTTCCCCTTGCAGTCGTTCAGCCTCTCCATGATCATCTGTGCGTCCGCGTCCATCTGAAGGAATGCCTTCTCTCTCACTGCAAGATCGAGCTTCCCATCCTCACGGACCCTGATGACCCGCCCGCGGACTCTCTCTCCTACCCTGAGGCTTCCGAATGCCTCTCTCTTGGGTATCAATGCAGAATAGCAGTCGTCCACCGCCACAAACACACCGAAATTATCACTGGTGTCATAGACGATCCCTTCTACCTGATCGTCCTTCCCGTAAGGTGAATCCTGCCGCAGCTTATCATAGACCTTCATTGTCGCGCACAGCCGCTCGGACTTGTCCACGTACAGGGCGACAAGCACCTCGTCCCCCTTCTTCACCTTAGCCGTCTGCTCCCGGAACGGAAGCAGCAGATCCTTCTCAAGCCCCCAATCCAGGAAAGCGCCGATCTTCCCTACATCCGCGATCTTAAGCACCGCCAATTCCCCCAGCGTGATCTTCGGTTCATTCGTAGTTGCGATCAGCCTGTCCGCGGAATCCTTGTACAGGAATACCTCCACCGGATCTCCAGCCTCCAGGCCTCTTGGCACCTGCTTCTTCGGAAGCAGCACCTTCTCCTGGCTGTTGCCGAGATATACGCCGAATTCCACTTCCTTTACGATCATTAATCTTACTTTTTTTCCCAGATTCTCTGATAAAGCCATATCTTATCCCTCTTCTCTTTTTCTGTTGTTTCTATGCTCTGAACTCCACCACCGCATAAGGCTTCCCCGCTCTGTCGCACAGTTTTGCCACCGTCCGTTCATCTTCCCTTGCATATTGGGGGTAAATAATATCCCCGTATACCGCTGATTTCTTGTACTCTACACGAAGCTTCCTGATCTCCGTCTCTTCCGCAAGCCCTTCCAGCGCCATCTGGACATACTGACAGTTGTTCACATGCTCGTTCGTGTCAATGTGGTATCTCCTCACCGGAAACGCTTCTCCATCCTCGAACTGCCCGGGAAGCGCGATCTTGCGCGGCGCATACTCCATCGGCAGAGGTTCGGCAGTACCGTAGCGCGTAATCTCATGTTCATCCGTCTTCGCGGGCCGTCCTTTCCTTGCATCCATATAGACCCACACAGAATTGGCATACGCCGCCGTCTGCTGCTTTTCATCCGTCATAAGGAAATTACGCGTCCCGAACAATCCCTCAAACTTCGTTGCCCAGGTACTCACGCTGATCTTCTCTCCCAGCATCGGGTATCTCTCTACTGCCACCTGCCACGCGGACAATACCCACGCCCTTCCATGCTCTGCACAGTAGTCGATCCCGACGCCCAGATCCTCTGAATGGAAGATGCTGCAGTCCTGGAAATAGTTAATGATCCCCGGCAATGTGATCTTCTTGGTATGATCCACTTCACTGAACCGGATCCTTCCCTCAAATGTATATCTGTTCTGCTCACTATTCTTTTGCACTGGCAACATAGCTCCTTTCTGTCGTGATCGCACACTCAAAACGCTGATCCGTAATCTGAATAAGCTTGATCAGCGTCGTCTTAAGTTCATCCTGTCTCTTCTCATCGTATTCATAGGGAACTTCCATATCGAAGATCAGCTTCACCTGCTCCTCGCCGTTCACCATACGGAAATCATGGATCGACACCCCCTGATCCAATGCCTTAACGATCTGTTCAACCTGGCGGTGCACCTGGAGCACATGCGCGTCCTTCGTCTCCACAGGATCCATGTGTATCACCAGGAATACTCCAAGCTTGCGGGCGGCATCCCGCTCAATCCTGTCTATGATCTCATGAGACGCCTCAATCTCCACGTCATTGGGTACTTCTGCATGGATGGACGCCATATTTTTCCCCGGCCCATAGTTATGTACGATCAGGTCGTGGCTGCCTAACACTCCGTCATATCCCTCCACGAATTCCTTGATCCTCGCATATTCCTCCGGCTCCACTGCCTCTCCGATCAAAGGCTCCAGCGTATCCCTCGCAATTCCGATACCTGCCCACATAACCACTAAGGATACCCCCAATCCGACGATCCCGTCCACATTGATCCCCGTCATCCGAAAGAACAGGACCGACGCGATCGTCGCTGTCGTCGTAACTACATCCCCAAGGGCATCCGTCGACGTCGCAAGCATCACCTTGGAATCGATCCTTCGCCCAAGCTTCCGGTTAAAGAAGCACAGCCACAGCTTCACTCCAACGGATAAGACCAGGATCATGACGGACAATGCCTGAAACTTAAGCTCCTCCGGCTCCCGGATCTTCCCGACCGCATCCTTGAAAAATGTGAATCCGACCTCCATGACCAAAAACGCGACGATCAGCGCCGCAATATATTCGATCCGGCCGTGTCCGAAAGGATGGTCCCGGTCCGCCGGTTTGCTCGCCATCTTCACTCCCACCAGTCCGATGACAGACGAGCCCGCGTCCGACAGATTGTTAAATGCATCGGCCATAACCGATATACTGTGCATCAGATATCCTATTGTCCATTTTACTCCGAATAATAACACATTGCAAAAGATGCCTACCACACTCGCCAATATCCCATAGGCGGTCCTGACAGACACCTTCTCTATCTCTGTGTATTCTTTTACAAAACACCTAACTAAAAATTCAGTCATGAATTGCCCCCGTAAATTTGTTCCCGTACATCAATCTATGTCTCCAAAGAAGAACCATTTTATCTTAAAATCCGATGTGGCCGTAACCATCTCATATTCTTCCGCCGTCAGGACTTCCTTAAGCCCTTCTCTCCCTTCGTCGCTGACCACCGTACAGGTCGTATCGGTAAAACACAGGCTTGGATACAGGACGCACCACCAGTTATGCCCCCGCGCGTCGCCCAGCCGAATCCGCAGCGCCTCATATTCTCCCTGCGGAAAGAAGATATCGCCGTACTGCTTATCCGGGAAATACGTGACTTCAAGCTCTGCTTCGGAACGGTACGGATATCCTTCTTGTTCAAGCACCTGATTAGCCGTCCTCTCTATCTCTTCCAGATGCGCCTCTATCCAGGCCTTCGTCTTCCCAGCATCCGGCTCTTCCTGCAATTGCGATGTCATATTCTCTTCCATATATGCAAGAACCTTATCCCGAACCTTAAGCTTTACCTCCTGGTCTTCATTACTGTCGCTGTTGGCAAGAACATGGAACCGCAGCACCTCCTGGGCCAGCGTCTCCTGTGTACGGGACATCTTCGCCTCCACCCATTCCATCCTTCGTTCCACGATCGCGCCTGTCAGTATCGCCGCAATACAGATACTCAGTATAGCACAGATCACCTGCCGGATTCTATAGCCAATATTAATTTCTTTCCTTATATTCATATGTAACTGCCTCCTTTCTGATATCAGGAGTCTTGACATATGATACAGGATTTATTCATTTTTTTAATTATTTTTCATACGGATCGTATCCATGACCGCTTCTACCTGATTGTCGATATGCTTGCACACCATATCCGCCGCCTCTTCCTTCTCCTTCTTCTCTATCCGGCGGATGATCTCCTCATGCTCGGAGAGAAGCTTCGGGTACGCCTCGGGCCTCTTCAGATATTCAATTCGGTAGCGGTACATCTGCTCCCTTAAGTTATTCAGCAGCAGGATTAGCTTCTGGTTATCCGTCGCCATATAGATGATATCATGGAAATTCACATCCGCCTCCGCGATCTGTGTGATATCACCGCTCTT
>OFFZ01002189.1_pt1 | contig 10427 bp, 8 predicted proteins | sample 1521631 | NCBI WGS metagenome assembly OFFZ01 (sample SAMEA3504102, study PRJEB24116) | mouse gut metagenome | biome: mouse gut; feature: mouse-associated habitat; material: faeces | place: Denmark | collected 2011 | reverse complement strand
TGCTGGTCTCGATATAGATGATGTCGTCCACCCGCAGGCGCACGTTCCCCTCTACAAAGCCGAACTCCACCACCCGCTCCGCCCACAGACTTTTAACAGTGCCTTAAGCATGCTACGGTCATCCTTACTGTCATCACAAATCACTATCTTCATTCTTTTTTCCTCAATTCTGGATTTTTTCATTATAAACTATATCGGATTATGGAATATCTAAACAAACGCTTACCAAACGCCATTGCACCAAACTCCCATAAACTGCACGAAACGACCATAGGCGCAGATCATAACCGTCTGTCATTTTGAAATATAAAGAAATGGATTTTGAATTCTTAAGATATCACCGGTGCCGCTTTTCTTCCTGTAGAAAACATATGGATCATGAAAATCAGGCAGCTGGATCCCGCCTATACTGCCTGTTCCTGAAAAACACCTGTTGTGCAAAGAACCGCGAACCGAATTGACCTGTATTATTTCACTTCTTCTGGTAAGTTACCTGCTAATATCTCAATACAGTAACTTTGTAACGATACCCATTATTTTCCAGAAATTCTTCACCCAAGAATACCACTGCCTGATCACTTACGATCTTTATCCCGTTCATACTTTCATAATTATCGTTATACAGGACGACAGGCTGTCCATCGACTTTCCCGTCCACAATGCGCACACCGCTGATCTGATACATGGAGTAATTGACCCATTCCATCAAAAACATGTGATCTCCGTTTGCGCATACACAGACGAAGGGATCATAAGTGCCCGCGCTACCCGATATCAGTTTTGTTTTTACCGGCTTAGAACGGATATCCTTGATCAGATAAACATCCCCGCTCTCCTCCTGGACGAACAGGCCCGCCTGCGTATACCTGACAGGACAGGCAGGCGTCTTTGAATATTCCGGCAGCGTTTCCATGGTAGCAGTATCCGGCAGGAGCAGCCAATTATAAGACATCGTATTGTCAAAAGTACCAATCTGCTCCCGCACATAGATCTCCGTGCCGTCAGCATTGGGACAGACGTTCCTCCATGCAGGTCCATTTCCCTTCATCTGAAACGAAACGACTGTATAGCCAAAGCCATCCTCCGGCTCAGTTTCCATCTCATAGCGGGTCACCTGCCATTCCTTATAGGTGTCTCCGCTATCGCCGTTCTGCCAGGAAAAAAGCATAGTGCCGTCATCACTCCAGATATAGGAAAAATTCTCCTCCTGCTCCCGCCATCTGTGCAGAATATGCCTGGTCCCCTGACTCGGACAAAGAACGGCCAGAGCCATCTCCTCCCCATCCTGCACTTCATAAGAAAGATATTCTCCACCTGGAGCAATCGATACATTTGTCAGAGAACGATCATCCACAAACACACTGCTTAAGACAGTATCTTCCCTTGTGTCAATAACCTGATAGACATATCTGCCATCTTCTTTTTTCACCAGGCAGAGCATATCTGTCCCCACATCTCCCCATGCCAGACTAATCACATTCTCTGCATAACCACTGCCAATGTACTGCTGGATATGATCGAAACGAAATTTTTCCGAATCCATTACCTGATTTTCCAAAGGAGGAAGGACAATGGTCTTATCCTGCTCTCCCACATTACAGCCGCTTAAAACTGCCGCTGTTAGAATCCCTCCCCAAAAAACAATACAGCGTTTACGTTTTCTTCGCTTCATATTTCCATTCCTTTCGCCCCGCTTTTAGACTTTCTCATGCTGATCCACCGCCGGAAAACAGATGGTAAATATAGTTTCTTTGCCGGGAATACTGGCCGCCTTAATGTATCCCTGATGCTCCTCCATGATCCTGGCGGCAATGGAAAGTCCAAGGCCGGCACTTCCCAGCTCTCTTGATAACCCCTTATCCGCCCGGTAAAACGGTTCAAAAATCGTTTCCAGATCATCTTTCCGGATTCCCTGCCCCTGATTAGATACCGTGACCTGAACCTGCCCGCCTTGTCCTGTGAGCTGAATATGGATCGGCTTTCCCGGTTCTCCGTATTTGATGGCATTGTCGATCACATTGATCAGTACCTGTCGGATCTTATCTTCCTTTCCGACCACAGGGAGGCATTCTTTTGTCCCTTTCAGTGTCAGCGTATTATCATAACGGTTGGCTTTGATCTTCATGGTTTCCGTGACATTCTCTACAATCTCTACCAGGTCAAGCCGCCTCGCATCCTCTGTATCCGCCTTATCCTGCAGCTCCAACAGCTGTACCACCATTCGGTGAAGCCGGGTACTCTCCTTCAATATGTGTCCTGTTCCGGTATAAAACAGCGCTTCATCCCCGGGTCCGTTTTTCTCCATCAGCTGCGCATACCCGGAAATCGTGGTAAGGGGCGTCTTCAATTCATGAGTTACATTATTGTAAAATTCCTGGCGGCTGCTCCACAGCGTGAGAATGCGGTCCTTGTCCTCCCGGATCTTTTGAAACTGTTCCTCTGTTACCTGGAGCATTTCCATATAATTGGAAAACAATTCCCCGATCTCATCCCTGCGCCCCTGAAGCTGCAGACTGCTTAGAATCATGCTTCCCTGCCTGCCGTCAGCCAGATGGGTGGAAATCTCACTGGCCGCCTGGCTCAGCCTGCGGATGGGCAGCAGTATCCGATAGACTGTAAACCAGATGATCAGACAGATCAGGGTGAAGACCGCCACCATGATCCAGACCATCCGTTGGATCATATCCGACTGTCCCCTATAGAATCCCCCATAATCAAAAAAGCTGCTGATAATCCCGATAAACTGCCCATTGAGATTCACGGGCATGGAAAAATATACCTCACATTGACCGCCCTTTCCATAGCGGACCACAAAAGCGCTTTCCTGTTCTCCAGCTCTTGCAAAATCCTCCTGCTCCTTCCGTAATGCAAAAGCCCCGGCATCTCCTGCCAGCAGCGCTCCCTCAGGACTGCAGAGAAAAATCCCATCATATCCGGCATTCCTTAACTGCTCTTCTATCTCGTTCTTATACAGCTGAAAACTGACGGCGTCCATCCTGCTGTCATTTAACAGCAGCGTCTGCTGTACATAGAGCAGACTGTTATCACGCACCCGCTGCATCTCCTCCGTGATCTGCTTTTCAATCTGATACCGCATCTGTATTCCCACAAAGTAAGCGACCAAAAACATCCCGGCAATCCCGGGCAGCACAATCCAAAGGCTGCTGCGGAATAAAATACTGTGAAAAAAGCTACGTTTCTTCCGGTGCATACTTATACCCCACTCCAAATACTGTAACAATGGCTTCTCCCGCACGGAGCTTCTTCCGCAGACGCTGTATATGCATATCTACCGTTCTGGTATCCCCCGCATATTCATAGCCCCAGACAGCATCCAACAGCCTTTCCCTGGTAAAAACCTGCCTTGGATGGCGGGCCATCCACACTAACAGGTCAAATTCCTTCGGCGTCAGTTCCACCGGCTCCCCGTCCTGGACAACAGCCCGCTCATTTTCATAAATCTGACCACCCGGAATGCTGATCTGCTCTCTCTTTTCCGGCCCAAGGGTCTTCTGAAAGCGCCGCAGAACCGCCCGGATGCGGATATTGACCTCCCTTAAGTCAAAAGGCTTGGTGATATAGTCATCGGCTCCGCAGGACATCCCGTACACCTTATCTTCAATGGCTCCCCGTGCCGTAAGCATAATCACAGGGATATCGTATTTGCCCATCATCAGCTTTAGCAGATCCACTCCGCCTAAGTCGGGAAGCATCCAGTCCAAAAGCACCAGCTGCGGTTTAAACTCTTCCATCGCCAGCATTCCCTGTGCCCCGGTATAAGCACATTTTACGGTAAATCCTTCCCGGCACAGGTCATATTTTAAAAGATCCGCAATGGGTTTTTCATCTTCTATGATGAGTATCCGCGTCGCACCAGCATCCCTTTCTCCCACTCGTTCCATCCTTACACCTTCCTGCCCGCCCTGACGGGTCTTTCGTTTGATATTTGGAAGCACCTTGCTCAAAATGCTTCCTTTTACTATTGACAAACACCCTTCTCAAAGTATATCGGATACCACGGCGGAAAACTATAAATCGTCCCTGTTTTTCTGCTGTGATTCGCTTTTCCTGTCCTGTATTCCTCCAACAGCTTTAAAAGATACTCCCTGTGAAATGTTACTGTGGACAGCTTTTGTATTGTTTCATTGCTGATAGATGCGAAAGAGCGTTCATTGTCTTTCCAACAAACGCTCTCCTGTCTTAATGGGAAATCTCTTACTGATCATCCATTGATACTGCAAAGGTATCTGCTATTAACGGCAATAAAGCTCCCCACCCTTCTTCCGCTTCAATAGGATAGCAATAGTTGACGCCCCATACATCATTTTCAAATTCATTAAGCCTGACTTTATATATCACTTCACCTTCCTGCCTGGTCATATCAGAATTTTCCAATGTATAGCCGGCACTTTTCAATTCCTCCTTAACCTGATCTCCGGTTTTATCATCATAATGAGTTATCCAAAGTTGAACCTGACCATTCAGCACAATCTTTCCCTCAAACGCAGCTGTCCATGCATCGTTTGCGTGCTGCTGCCAGTCTCCATCTGTTAAATAAATAACATACCCTTCTCCTGCAAAAAGTGTGGCGGGTATTTCCTCCATCTCACCTTCTCTCATGATCTTAAGGACCATTTTTTCCTCTGTATACTCTTTTTCTGCTTTCTCCGCTTCTGCCTCTTTCTCTGTTTTCTCCACTTCCTCTGTTTTCTCCGCTACCTCGGCTTTCTCTGCTACCTCGGCTTTCTCTGTTTTCTCCACCTTCTCCTCAGAAGTTTCAGGTACTGGCGTATTTTCCAATATGGCATTATCAGCCGTGGAATCCTCAACAGGCAGGATATTCTCACTTTCTGATTGATCTGACTGGCCAGACTGATCAGATACAGCCTCTGCATTTTCTTTTGTCATCGAACAGCCTGTCATCGTTCCAATACTGATCGTAAAAACAGCTGCACATATCAATATGGAAATCCCCGAAAAAAGCATAACGGCGCTTATCGGTCCGTCGGGTTGTGGAAAATCCACATTTTTGAAAACACTTAACAGGATGAACGATTTGGTTTCCAGCGTTAAGATTACGGGCGAAGTTATGTATAACGGTGAGAATATTTATGACAATTCAGTTGATGTAAACGAACTTCGTAAAAATATCGGAATGGTGTTTCAAAAACCGAATCCATTTCCAATGAGCATTTATGACAATATTGCTTACGGACCTCGTACACACGGAATTAGAAGCAAAGCAAAACTCGATGATATTGTGGAACGCTCACTCCGGGATGCAGCTATTTGGGAGGAAGCAAAGGACAGGCTGAAAAGAAATGCTTTGGGACTATCCGGCGGTCAGCAGCAAAGGGCGGCGATCGCCCGGGCGCTTATGACCAAGCCTGCGATCCTTCTTGCCGATGAACCCACCGGGAGCCTGGATTCGGTTACCAGTATGGAGGTTGTGGGGCTTATGCGTTCTTGCGCAGAGAGATTCCATCAGACGGTGATCGTGGTGACACATCAGGAAGAGGTTGCTCAGATGGCGGACCGTGTGGTGCGGATAGAGGATGGAAGGCTCTGCGGCCATGAGGGAAAAATGGCAGAGGAAGAGAGCATTTCCGGCAACATACCGCTGATACGAGGGAGGAATAGATGATGAACGGAATTCAATTTATCCCGAATAACAATCGGTCTGTGCTCCGCATGCTGTCAAAAGAGTACGAACGCTGCAACAGGGGAAGAAACAGAATCCTTATGGGTGCGGTCTGTCTGTGCATTATCACGCTGACGCTGGTGTTTGGGATCGCGGTGGGCAAGGTGCAGGCGGAGTATTTGAAGGCGGCAAGGGCGGCGGGAACAACGGCGTCCGCCAGTATCAGCGGCGCAGGAACTTCTGTCTATCAGAAGGTGCGCTCCCTTGGATATGTAAAGCGGGCGGGGAGAAGAGCGGCAGTCGGATGGGCTTCTGCCTGGGAGACCGGCAAAAAGCCGCTGGAAGCGGAAAAAGAGGTCTGCACCATTCAAGTGCTGGACGGGCCCGCATGGGAACAGATCGTAAGTCCTGCATATACGGATATCCGCGGACATTACCCGGCAGAAGAGCAGGAGATCATGCTTCCTGTGCGGGCAATGGAAGAATTAGGAATCGACGGGCCCATAGAAGGAATGAAAGTCGGCCTTACGGTCAGTATCGGGTTGTTTCGAAAGGAGCAGGAGGAATTCATCTTAAGCGGATGGTATACGGATTATGCAGACTCATCAGCGGATCGGGGAATCGGATATATCTCGGAAGCAAAATATAAGGCCTGGGGTTATGATATCGGGAATGAATCGGACATTCTGATCTGCCAGTCTGACAGCATGGATTGGCGGGAGACGGAAGAGCGGCTTTATCAGGATGCTGTAGGGAAGGGGTCAGATCTTAGGGTTACCGCCTGTAACACCTTTGCCGGGGATGCGGTGAACCGGATGACTGGAAGCTATGAGATGGCAATACTTGGCGCGCTTATCATCTTAAGTGGTATGTTCTTCCTGATCCATAACGTGATGCAGATCTCTATGGCAAAAGATGTGCGGCAGATGGGGCTTCTCAACACGATCGGCACAACGAAAAGGCAGCTTCGCAGGATCTATTTGGGGCAGATCCTAAGGCTTCTGGTTCCGGGCGTGTTATCGGGGGCGGTATTGTCGGCGTTCATCCTGCTGGTTTTGATTCCTGAGATGTTGGGGGGACAGTATTTGAGCAATTACGGGGGAGCGGAAGGTCTTCGGATTTTCCGGCCGGGAATCCTGGCGGCGGCAGTTGGATTCGCGGTGCTTCTCACCCTTTTAGCGGCGGCAGGCGTGATCTGCCGTGTGGTAAATGTATCCTGCGTGGAAAGTATGAATTATGTGCCGATAAATGAAAACAGACGGTTCAAAAGAGTAAAAACGGTGCCGGGAACAGAAGGTGGCAGGTTTGGGAAGCCAGTCTATCGGAAGAGAAGCGCCGGCAGAGAATTATGGTATATGGCGTGGCAGAATATAAGCAGAAATAAGGGCCGTTTTTTACTGACCGTTTTTTCCCTGTTCCTTGGTTTGGAAGCTTTTCTTGGGACGATCGTCATTACAAAGGGCAGCGATTACAGCCATGTGATCGAGAGCCGGCCGGATTTCCTGATCGCGGGAGAGTTCAGTGATTGGGGACAGGAAGAAGGCTATGGGAATGAATATGAGACGAGAGACGCGGGAGAAGATCCCCTGGAGACGGAAGGGGATAACTTCGTCTTGTTATATGGGAATCGGTATGATGAGTTCTCCCCCATTTCCCGGGAGGCAAGAGAGAGACTTTTAAGTCTTGACGGAGTAGACCGCAAGAAGTCCTATGTGATGGAAGGGGCCTATATGTTATCAACGATGTCCGGGAAAGGAATAAAACCGCTGACCACTCCTGGTATATTGGGGATTGCGGAGACGGAAAAGGCGCGTGAATCGGAAGCTTCTATGATGGAGGTTTTCTCAGGAAATGTTGTTCAAATCCTGCATGATGAAGAGCTTCTTGAACTGCGTCAATATGTACAGGAGCGGGAGCTTCCGGTAGATATGGATAGCATGGCAGACGGAACAGGGGTGATGATCCTGCATGATCATCGGCTGACACCGAAGCAGGAGAAGCAGGCAATGGCAAGTGTGGGGGAGCCGGTGTATTTTACGACCTTGCAGTCCAAAGAAGACTGGATCCGCTGGAATCAGGCAACCGGCGAAGAGCGGGATGTTATGGAGGATACGAGAAAGCAGTCGGAGACATTGACCTTAAGCGGCTATCTGGATAACCGTGAGGAAGGATTCCCGCGGATACGGCAGACCTGGCACGGTTCGGAAGGAACCGTCTATTATCTGATCAGCGAGAAGGGATTTGAGAAGCTGCCCACAGAGCGAAAGACACTCTATATGGAGCTGAATGCGGACGAGGAGAAGGAGGCGCAGGTGAAAGCAGGGATCCATGACATCATATCCTGGGAGAATCAAAGGCGCAGGAGGAACAAAACAGTTCTTGGAACGGGCAGCGATCAGGAGGAGGTGGAAGAGGCCGGAATCTTCTGCATCAGCAAGTCTGATCTTCGCTCTGAGGTGGCAGATACGATCAGGGGCAGCAGGCGGATCCTTGGATGCATCAGCATCGTTTTGCTTCTTGCGGGATTGACGAATTATTTTAATGTGATGGTTACGGGAATATTTGCGAGAAGAAAGGAATTCGAAGTCATGGAGAGCATCGGGATGACACGAAAGCAGAAGAGGCGGCTTCTGATTGCGGAAGGGATGTATTACTGTATCATCACAGGTATCCTGATGCTGACGATAGGGAGCATGATCCTGCAGCTGATCTGCCGTTATATGGAGACTAAACTCTCCTACTTTGAATGCGGATATCCTCTTGGATGGATCCTTGGCCTGATCGGCGGATTGACGGTTATCTGCGTTGGCACGGCAGTTTCCCGTTCTTGAAGGATAGTACATCGAATCATTAATAACTGTCATCTTCACTCGTAAAGGAAGTACATCGAATAATTAATAACTGCTATCTTCACTCGTCTATGCTTCCGATAGCAGTTATTTAATGCTGATGTATTAGTATAATTTCTGCCGCAGATATCAAGCGCATGTACTGGATCTTCTCACTTCTATGATGTGCCCGTCCGGGTCATAGAAGCGGATCACCTCGGAATCCTCTTCATCGGCAGCTTTCAGATATCCGGCTTCGTATCCGAAGATTCGGAGCTTCTTGCGGATATTTTCTATGTCAGGATCTTCAAAATACAGTTCCGCGTCATGATTGCCGTATACGGCTGTACATCTAAGCGCGTCCTCCCACACAGAGCTTTCTTCTATGACGACGCCGCCTGCAAAGAGAATCTTTTTCCCAAGGTCTGCCGTAACCGTAAGCCCCAGGAGGTCCTGATAAAAGCGGCGCGATCTTTCAATGTCTTTTACGATCAGTAACACATTTTTTAGTATCATCTCATTCTTCCCCCGATTCTTAATATCTGACTTGTTGACGAATTAGCTGCTGTCAACAGTATACTTGATTTTGAGGAACTTCACAAGCATCCAGTAAAAAGGTATACAAGTGTTGAAATTTTATAGGCCAGCGTGTATATTGAAGACGGATGGTTGTTTTTGGGAGGAGGGAACTGATGACAGGTGAGAAGTCCATAAGGCTTTGGAGGTGTGAAGAGTTATGGAAATGGTTATGGAATTGGCAGTTTCAAAAAGGAGTTCTCAGTCCCGGAAGCATGCTTCGAGAGGATGGCTGGTTTTGGTGATGATAGGGATGTTGTGTTTTGACAGCAGGAGCTATGCAAAGGACGCTCCGGCAAAACCGGCGAGAGATATCGGCAGTCATAAAGCCGGGGAGAATATCTTAAGGCCGAACGCAAGAAAGTGCGGACGGAATACGAAGAATACGGCTGTGAAACTGGGTGACGGAACGAGAATTTTGGTCTATACTTGGAAGGAGGATATTGTAAATGTACCGGTCATACCGGACGGGACTGTAAGTCCAGAGTTTTCTGCCGGGGAAGGGGAAATTGCAGAAGACAGGAGCCACGCGGCAGAGTTGGAAATGGGGGAGCTGCCTCTGCCTTTTATCGCGGAGGCTGAGAAGACAGGAGTGATCCCGGCTGCCGCGGAAGGATTGCTGCCGGTTATGGATGAGAGGATGGAAGAGCTTTTGGATGTAAGTGCGGACATTAAGGAAGTAGTTGACGGCAGTAACGGCAGTGGGGATAAGGCAGTTGACGGCAGTAACGGCAGTGAGGATAAGACGGCAGTTGACGGCAGTAACGCCAGTGAGGAAGCTGATAGGGATGATTATGGGATGAGAGAGTTCTCAGGTTTTCTGGTGGATGAAGACGGATATATCACAGGAGCTACGGTGCGCGTCGATCTGACGGACGGTATCCTGATATTGGCCAGGGATACCGGGTGCATCGGAATCCGGGAAGGTGCGTTAACAGGGCTTGAAGGATCTGTGATAGAGATCTACATTCCGCCGAATATCTGTGAGATTGAGCTTGGAGTTTTTGACACATTTGCGTCATTGGCGTACATAGTAGCGGCAGAGGATCATCCTGTCTATTACAGTAAGAATGGAATCATATATCCGAAGGAGTAAGGCATGATAAGAATAGGGCTGGTCGTGAACCCGGTAGCGGGAATCGGCGGGAAGGTGGGCTTAAAAGGTTCAGACGGAGAAGATACGGTTCAAAAGGCCCTCGAATTGGGAGCGGTGATGGAGAGCGGGCAGAAGGCGCTTATTGCGGTGCGTCTGTTAAATGAAGTAAAAGAGCAGATAACGGTCTATACCTGCCCGGGCAGGATGGGGGCGGAAGTCTGTGAGGCGGCGGGCCTATGCTATAAGCTGGCAGGCGGGGATACTGCCGGCGGACAAGAGTTTCCTT
>OFFZ01002188.1_pt1 | contig 10427 bp, 8 predicted proteins | sample 1521631 | NCBI WGS metagenome assembly OFFZ01 (sample SAMEA3504102, study PRJEB24116) | mouse gut metagenome | biome: mouse gut; feature: mouse-associated habitat; material: faeces | place: Denmark | collected 2011 | reverse complement strand
CCCGGCGGCGGAAAATGCCGTCCGTGCCTGCCACGATCAGGCCCTTCTCCTGCGTGGCGCAGACATTCGTTCCGTACGCGCTGTCTGTGGGAAAGTCGATCTTGGCCACGCTGCCGCCCCGGCCGCCCTGGCGCTTTTCTATCTGCATGCCGGGATTCTCTGTGGCGCACAGGTAGATATTCTCTCCGTCGGACACCACCGTTTCATCATATTGCGCAGATATTTCTTCGCTTTCCAGTACATGCCCGTCCTCCCCTGAGAGCAGGTCCATGGAAGTGTAGGTGAGGGCGAACAGGGAACCGTCCTCCAGCGCCGCGATTCCCCGGATGCTCTCGTACATGCCCCATTCCTCATTCAGCACCGTCCATTTCTCCGGCGTGATGTCCCTTGCCTGGCCGGCGTCGCTCTTCCATAGGCAGCTCCTGTAGGACGCATCTTCCGGCAGGGCATATCTGGCGGCCAGATACTGTGTGCCGTCTCCGCTTTGGGCCAGCATGACGCCCATGGCTTCCCCGCAGGGCAGCTCCACTGATGCCAGCCAGCTCTGTGTCACATCGGTGAAGGTTTCTTCCTGTGCGGCCCACTCGCTGAAAACGGTTTTTCCGTTTTCCTGCCTGGACGCCAGCAGATGCACCTCGCCCTCTGCGGAAAATATCTGCCCGAGATTCCACGATGCCAGTTCCTCCGGCAGCTCCTGTCTTGTCTCCACCCATCTGCCCTTTAGCTGTTCTTTTGCCCCATTGTCTTCCGTTTCCCCTTTTCCGCATCCGCTGAGCGCTCCTGTCAATACTGCCAGGCTCAGGAATGCGGCAATGCTTCTGACATGCCTCATGTCCCATACCTCTTTCCGGCAGCCTTTTCTGCGCCGCTGCCTGACAGTATTATAATTCCTGTCGCCGCCCGGATATCCTAACTATATCCTAAGAAGAAGTTGATAATATCTTAAGCATGCGTTTGGACAGAGCTTTGCCGACAGGGTCCTATGGGGCGGACAGCGTCTGCCGGACCTCTTCTACAGAGGTATGGAACGGCGGATAGTCCGGCATATCCGCGCTGTTCCCATTCCAATAATAATACCAGTAGGTATCTGTGCGCATGTACTCATCTACTGCCGGGAATTCCAGGGAATCGAACACTTCGAAACGGGCCTCTATCTCCTGATCTACCTGCCTCGTTCCTTTTTCTATCTCTGCCGCCTCTTCTGCAGTCACCTCGTCTCCTCTGCCAGAGGGATCGTCGGGATAGGGAAAGCTAACATAGTCTGCTGCGTTTTCAAAATTTGTCTCACGCCATCCATCCATGCCAAAAATGTGGCGGACATAGAGCGTACCCGTTTCCCTCTCCCGGTAGACTGCTGCTCCATCGTCGGAATATCCCAAGTCACTCATGCCGCCCTGCTCCAGCGGTATGCGCTGCACTTCGGTGCCGTCCCAGATAAGGGCTGTAAAGGTGAAATGATAGCGTGTAGATCCATATTCTTCAAAAACACCCTTCCCAAATATCAGCAGATCCTCTGTGCCGTCCCCGTTCAGGTCCCCAAGCGCAGCGTACATGGCCTCTTCAGGGCTGTATGTATTCAGCGCCTCCAGAAGCGCCTCCCTTCGCTGGCTGTCCAGGATCCTGGCATTTTCTTCTTCTTTTTCTCTTTCTTCTTTCTGCCGCTCCAGCTCCTCTACCAGGGCATCTATCTCAGCATTGCCCGCATCCGCAATCTCCTCCGTCACATACTCCGGAATATCATCAATCGTAAAGGTCGAGACGGTGATGGCGCTGTCCTCTCCGGCGTAGACAAGCTGCGCCATCTCCCCGGCCTCTATCGAAGCTGTCTGCAGGATTTCGCCTTCCGGGCTGGAAATCGTACATTCCACCTTGCCCTCCAGAAGGCAGACATTCATATGCTGCTCATCCGGCGATTCCACAAAGCCGCAGGTGCCCCGGATGCCGACTACCATCGTAGAATTCCGGATGTCCATGGTTTCGTCCTCTTCAAGAGGTTCCGTTACATGGAAGAAGAGGCTGCCGGAATGGACCAGGACTTCCAGATGGCTGCCCTCCTTTTGAATCTCCACCTGGCTTTGCACGTCCATTTTTGCCAGCTTTGTATCGTCAAGATTGATCCAGGCATAGCTCTTGGAGCGGGTGTCCACCTGGTATCCGCTGTAGAGCTTCAGGCCCTCGATAATCGAGACGCTCTTGCCGTCCTTGTCCGCCACATCCACTTCGCCCTGTGTCCTTAAGAGCTCAATGGTAGTCGCCGCCATCCGGCCGCAGGCAGTACAGGAAAGCAGGAGCGCAGCAGTCAGCAGGACCGCGGAGGCGCGCCGTAAGATGTGTTTGTAATATTTCATTTCGGTTGTTGCTCCTTTTACATTCGTATATGCTCTGGGAATCTCCTGCTCGCTTTACATACGGCATTCCAACTTTGCTTCTGCCCATTCCGCTGTTCTGTCAGACGCCTTTCTGCTGCGGGCCGGATTGCGATTCCGGAAATTCCCAGAGCCTGATCCGTATACCCGGCTCCCGCCGCATTTCTCAGCGGAAGCTCTTCACCCACGCTATCAGGGAGTCATGGTACACGTTCTCCGTCACGTCCCTGCGCATCTGGTCGGTGACGGGGCCGTTCTTCTCCATGATGGCCAGGATCGCTTCCTGGAGTCCGGCGATCTTTCCCTCCTCGAACACCTTTTTCAATGCCTCCTCCGCGGCAGCCTTTCCGTCCGCAGGCCCCGGAACCTCTGTCCTGAGGGCTTCTGCCTCCTGTCCGGCTCCCTGGCTGTCCGCTGGCTCCGCCAGGGCTTCCTCCCCGTGGGCAGGCTTTCCGGAAGCCATGTTGCCGCAGCTCCCGTCCTGTACCGCTTCCTGAGGCGCTGTCCCCTGGCCGGGCGCTTTCCGTGCGGTCTCCTCAGCGGTGTCCTCAGCCGTCTCCGGTGCGGCTTCCCCGCCGGATACCTTCTGTCCGGCAGCCTGAGCCGTCTCCCCGGCCCCCGGCTGCTCAGGGCTTTGATCGACAGTCTCCTCCGCCGCTTCCTTATCGGAAGCATCCTGGGGCACATCCTCTGTCCACTCCCCGTTTTCCGGCACCCAGATCTCCCCGGCATTCGCTTTTACGTTCACCGCGATATGCCCTCCGGCCACGCTCACCCTCTGGCCGCTCAGCGCGCCCACATACTCCGCCGCGTTCCCCGCGGGCAGGGTCATCACGTAGTCGCTGTCGTCATTGTTCACCGTGACCAGGACGGACTCTCCATTATAGTTCCTGGAGAAAGCGTACTGGCGGTTGGTCAGCAGCAGTTCTTGATAGTCCCCGTAGGAAAGCGCCTTTATCTTCTGCCGCGCCTTGCCCAGCGCAGCGATCAGGCCCGTGCAGGCATTCTTCTCCAGAGCATCGCCAAAATCCGACAGGGAGAGCGCGGGGCGCAGGGAATCATCGGAATATCGTTCTTTTTTACCCTCTATACCGAATTCCGAGCCATAATAGACGGAAGGCACGCCCGGCAGCGTGTACAAGAGCACATGCACCGGCGCGAAATGGGCCTTGTTGTTCAGCTTCGTGTAGATCCGCTCCACATCATGGTTGTCCACGAAATTGTACAGCTTCAGTCCGTCCGGCCTGTTCCCGCCCATGCCGTACAGACGCTTCACCGTGTGGGCGATCTCGAAGTAGTTGTGGTCGTTGTGCCCGGAGTACAGGGCCTTGTGCAGATGGTAATTTGTGACGGAGTGCAGAATCCCCTCGTTGACCCAGCGGGTGTAGTCCCCGTGGATGACCTCGCCCATGAGCCAGAATTCCGGCTTCACCTCATCAGCCACACGGCGCAGTGCTTTCATATAATCGAAATCCAGAACATCCGCCGCGTCCAGCCTTATGCCGTCGATGTCGAACTCGCTGACCCAGAACCGCACCACATCGCAGATATAGTCCCTCACCGCGGGGTTCGACTGGTTCAGCTTGGCCAGCAGGTCATAGCCGCCCCAGTTCTCGTAGGAAAAGCCGTCGTTGTACTGGTTGTTCCCCCAGAAATTCACATTGCGGTACCAGTCTCTGTAAGGGGAATTCTCCCGCTTCTCCCGGATGTCCCGGAAGGCGAAGAAGTCCCGTCCCGTATGGTTGAACACGCCGTCCAGGATGACCCGGATGCCCTGCCTGTGGCACTCCGCCACATAGTTCGTCAGGTCCTCATTGGTGCCCAGGCGGCTGTCCAGCTTTTTGTAATCCGTGGTCTCATATCCGTGCCCCACGGACTCGAACAGGGGCCCGATATAGACCGCGTTGCAGCCGATTTCCCTGATATGGGCTATCCAGGGAATCAGGGTGTTCAGCCGGTGCACCGGCTCTGTGTAGGAATTCTCCCTGGGCGCTCCGGTAAGCCCCAGGGGGTAGATATGGTAAAAGATTGCCTCGTCGTACCATGCCATGTCGCATTTCCTCCTGTACGGATCTACTTTTTCTGATTTCCTTTTCCAGTATAATCCGAACGGCGGAAATAGTCAACTCCTCCGCCCATGTCGAACACGCCCATGGCCTCAATGTCGATGGAGGAGGCGTCGATCAGCCCGGAGGCATCCTCCCGCTGCCCCTGGTCCGTGGCAGGTATGGCGCCGTCAAGCTGTCCCCGGATGCTCTCTGCACGAAGCAGCACGGTCCGGTACAGCATCCCGGCGGCGGCGTCATATTCCGCATAAGGATAGAACGCCGTGGGGTCCGTCTCCACCAGCCCGTCGATCTGGCTCCGGATACGGCCATAGACCTCCTCGAACCTCCCGCCGGACACATACTCTTCCGTCAGCTTCCGCAGATATTCGTGATATTTCGCAAGATAAGCCTCGTCATCCAGCAGGGCATCGAAAAAGTCCGTCCCCTGAAAGGGGGTATCGATGGCGTCATTGATCATCCCGGACGCGCCGTCCCCTGCGCCCATGCCCATCCCTCCGAAGGACAGATTGTAATCCCACGGAATGACGTTCAGTTTTCCATCGTTCTCATACAGGTAATAGTTGTGGGCCATATTGCCGGAGAGGCTGTCCAGGTTCACGGAGAAGGTATGCACGGCCATGTATTTCAGCACATTGTCGATGTCGAGGGATTCCTCCAGCTCCCTTCCCTGGCTGATGTTGCGCAGCGCTTCTACTACTCTTTTGTGGTCTTTTTTGCCGCTGTCCGTCACTTCCCCTTCCCATATGGTGGAATAGCTGTCCAGGTCATCGTCGGTGTAATTCAGATCCGCTCCGCCCGAGCCCATGGAAAAACGTCCTCCGAAGGGCATGCCTCCGGGCTGCTGCGGCGTGGAGCCGTCTCCGTCCCCCTGGCCGCCCTGGCCGGGGCCCTGTATGTCCCCTGGAAGGCCTTCCGGCGGCGCATTTCCCGGCAGGTCTTCCGAAGGCTCCGGCCATTCTTCCATATTCTCCCAGGGCTGAGGCTGACCTTCTCCGGAAGGGAGCTCTCCTTCGGTGGGAAGTCCTTCTCCGGCAGGAAACTCTCCTTCGGTAGGATATCCTTCTCCGATGGGAAAATCTCCTTCGGCAGAAAGTCCTTCTCCGGTAGGAAACTCTCCTCCGGTAGGAAGTCCTTCTCCAGCGGGAAAATCTCCTCCGGCAGGAAGTCCCTCTCTGGCAGGAAAGCCTCCTTCGGTAGGATATCCTTCTCCGGCGGGAAAATCTCCTCCGGTAGGAAGTCCTTCTCCAGTGGGAAACTCTCCTCCGGTAGGAAGTCCCTCTCCGGCGGGAAACTCCCCTCCGAAAGGAAGCCCTCCTCCGAAGGAAGTTCCATCCTCTCCCGGCCTGCCGCCCTCCCCGGGCATATTCTGTCCTTCCTGTCCGCCCTTGCTCCTGTCCGGAAAGCCGTCCCTCTCCATACCGGGCCCGCCTCCCATATCCATCCCCTCCGGCTTATAGAGGTTTCCGCCCTCCACCCCGTAGTTGCGCAGCAGAAAGCTGTCCTCCACGGCCTCCAGCGCCAGATATACGCCCCAGTACGTACCGTTTACCGAAATTTCGGCATAATTGTACAGGGAGGCATCCGCCTCCAGATACCGATACATATCATAGACGATGGCCTCCTTCATATTCGTGGCATCGGCGTAATTGTTGTTCAGAATCAGCTTGTCGAGCCCCAGGCAGGTCTGTCCATCCACATAGTGGTCAAATTCCAGCTTCAGGCTGTACCTGTCCGTGTCCAGATCCGCGGCAATGGCGGACAGGCTGGTATTGCCCTTGGGCCGGATTCCCACGTTCCGAAGTTCATGGCCGTTAATCGTCACGTCACAGGAATAGTATTCCTCCGCCATGGCATTGTCCAGCATCTCCTCCCATGCCCCATCCTCCATCCGGATGTCGATTTGAATCACCGAATCTTCGCCGAACAGCTCCGCCTCATACTCCATGGCAATGCCTTTTCCGCCCACCGCTTCCACGAGCCTGTGGGGAAACGCCACCGCCAGGACGCAGAGCAGGACGGCGGCGGCCATGGCGATGCACGCTGTTTTCACCGCATATCTGCTGCTGATCATGCCTTTTCCTTTCCGGGCGGACTGTTCCTTATCCGCCCTGTCTATTGTTTGCTCTGGCTGGCGTTCGCACTGGCTGGCATCTGCACTGGCTGGCGCCCGCACTGTCCTCCCTGGCTGTTGTCTGGCACTGGCTGGCATCTGCACTGGCTGGCACCCACACTGTCCTCCCTGGCCGTTGTCTGGCACTGGCTGGCATCTGTCCTGTCCGGCTGAGCTGGCGTCTGCCCTGCCTGCCGCCTGCCCTGCCTGTCATCCGCCCTGCCCCCCGCCGCCATCCGCGCCAGCCTCTCAGGCCATATACTCCCCATTATAGCTCACCAGCGTGGCGCTGCTCACCCCGTCCACGGCATTGAGCCGGTTCACGAAGGCCGTCTCCCCGTCCTTCATGCGGATCTCCATGGTCAGCTCGATCCCGGCGGCATTCACGGTCTTGGACTTCACGGAAAGCCGCGCCACAGCTTCCCTGGCAATCGCCATGGCAGAGTCCTCCGCCCTTTCATCGCCGCAGTCCAGTATCAATATATACGGATTTTCGTGTATTTTTCGATTTGAAAAAAGCAGCAATATGCATCCGATCATACCGGAGCCCAGCACCGCCAACGGTATCATGCCGGCCCCGATGACGATGCCCGCCGCGATGGACCAGAACAGGTACACAATCTCCATGGGCTCCTTGATGGCGGCCCGGAAGCGGACGATGGAGAGCGCGCCCACCATGCCCAGGGAAAGCACCACATTGGATGTCACGGCCATGATGACCAGCGTGGTCACAAGGGCCAGCCCAATCAGCGTCATGGCAAAGCCCGTGGAATACATGACCCCGGCAAAGGTCTTTTTATAGACCACGAAAATGAACAGCCCTATCGCAACGGCGAACGCCATGCCCACCAAAGTATCCACCAAAGAAAATTCCGTCACGCTCTCCAGAAATCCTGATTTGAAAATGTCCTGAAATGTATCCATCTTATATCCTCCCGATATTCCTCTGCCATGTTCCCGGCGCCCACTGCATGAATCCCTGCGCAATCAGCGCTCGCCGCACTACCCAAACCTCCTGCTGGCCCCGTATTTGGAGAAAGCCTGCTGCCTCAGCCCGCCCGTCTGGACCAGGTCCCGGATGACGGAGGGCAGGAAGGCGTCGTATTTGACCTCCAGCACCATGTCCCCGGGGGCCTCCCCCACGCTTACATCCGTCCTCCCCTCCCCCAGGAAATCCCGGCTGTACATGCCGCTCCTGATATGGGAGTCAAAGGTGATCCGCACGTTTCCCGGTCCGTAGAGATAGGCCTCCCGCACATAGGACACCAATACCCTGGGGCGCAGCGCCTGATACCCCATCTTCGCGTACAATTCCCGCACCAGAGCCGCCGGATGCCCCCGCATCCAGCCCGTATCTCCCTTCAGCAGCCTCCTGCATTCCCCCTCCGCGATCTCAGCGTCGTACTTCCGGCACAGAGAATCCTCCTTGACCTTTTTCTCCAGGAGGATGAAAGAGAAGTCGTCATTGTAATACCTGATGCGGAACTTCTCCCGGCACGGGACGCCGTACACCTTCTCCCGCAGGGCCTTATCCGTAAAATTGTCAAAATAAATGCTCCTTATCAGATATCTGCCCGCCGCATCCCCGTGCGGATCTGTACGCATCACCCGCCGCAGACGGCTTCGGATCTCCAGATACCGGGGATACCCGATACCGTATTTCAGCTCATGGCGAAAGCCCTCCCTCTGCTCCATCCCTGTCCTCCCTGTCCTGTCCCTGTGCCCGCCCGGGCCTGGGAACCGTTCTCCCGGTGCATAGGGAAAGTATAAGGGGAGCTCCTGAAATGTACCTGAAATAAACTGTGTATCTTTTTTGAACAATTCAGGAGAAGGGGGCCAGGGGGATAGAAGCCTTTATCAGGATACGCCCCCCGTCCGGGCGCTTCGCCTGGATCCTGCCCCCGTGGGCCTGGACGATCGCCTGCGCCATGGACAGGCCGATCCCTGTGCCTCCGGTCCTGGCAGACCGGGACTGATCCACCCGGTAAAAGCGGTCGAACAGCCTGCTTAAATCCTGTGTCTGGGGCAGGCTGCAGCTATTCTCCACCTGGATACAGGCCCTGCCCCGCTTTCTGCAGACTTCCATGCGGATATCCCCGCCCTCGTCCGAGTGCCTCACCGCATTGTCCAGGAGGATGGATATGAGCCGGCGGACGGAATCCCTGTCCCCGTGGAGCACCAGGTCATCTTCTATGCGCTGGGCGTAGCGCTTTCCCCTGGCCTGCGCCAGCGCCGCGAAGGGCTCCGCCGCCTCCCAGGCCGCATCGCTTAAGGAGAAATCCTCCTTCTCCGGAAATGGCGCCTCCTCGTCCAGCCTGGAGAGCGCCACCAAATCGTTCACAAGCCTGCCCAGGCGCACCGTCTGCTTTTGGATGTTCTCGATCCACCGGTCCCCCTCATGCTCCATGGCCGCCGCATCCGCGCTGGCCGCGATGGAGGCGATGGGCGTCTTCAGCTCATGTCCCGCGTCCGTGATGAACCGCTTCTGCCGCTCTATGTTCTCCGCAAAGGGGAGGATGGCATACTGGGAGAAGAACAGGACAAGGAGGAAGACCAGAACCAGGCTGCCCGCCCCCGTCCCCAGGGACACGAAGAACAGGGAGCGCATGAACTGCAGGGAATCCGCCACATTCAGGAACAGGACGGTGATCCCCCTCTCGTCCCTGCTGACGAGATACCGATATTCCTTGTAATAACCTTTCGCCTTCTCCCCGGAGAGGACCTTCCCCGTATATTCTCCGGCCATATCCTCATCTATGGAGGAGATATGGTCTCTGGCGATGAACAGGATGCGCCCCTCCGGGTCGCAGTGGGCAGCGAAAAAGCGGGTGGTGAACTCCGCTTCCGGCCCTCCCCCCGGCATGTCCTCCATGGGGGGCAGAGGGGCCTGGGGCCTGTGGAAGGCCCGCTGCTCCCGGCCCAGGAGATTCGCCGCCATCTGATCCCGGACGGATGTGGTCCTATAAAAATTTACAAGATTGATTCCCGCCAGCAGCATCGCCATCACCGTCCCGAAAGCCGCCATGGCCGCCAGGATGAAGCGTCTTCGCATCTTCTTCAGCATCCCGTCTCCTCCATTGAATAGCCCGCGCCCCGGATCGTCCTGATTTCCACCCGGCTCCCGATCTGTTTGAGCTTCCTGCGCACGAATCCGATGTGCGTCCAGACCACGTCGATGCCGGACTCAGAATCCTGCCCCCATATCCTGTCCATCAGATGGCTGGTGGAGAACACGAACCGGGGGTGCCGCAGGAAGAGCTCCGCCAGCTGGAACTCCTTATTGTTCAGTCGTATCTTTTCTTTCCCGCAGATAAGTTCATACCGGTTACAGTCCAGCTTTACATCCCCGAAGGATAAAAGCTGCTCCGCATATCCCGTATTCCTGCGCGAAAGCGCCTTTACCCTGGCAATAAACTCCCGGCTCGCAAACGGCTTCGGCAGATAATCATCCGCTCCCGCCTCCAGCCCTGCCACCCGGTCCTCGATCTCCGCTTTAGCCGTCAGCATCAGGATCGGCACATTTGCCCCCGTCCTTCTGATGCTCCTTAAAACCTCCAGCCCGTTCATCTTCGGCATCATAATATCCAGTATAATAACGTCGTAATTCCCGCCGCAAAAATAATCCAGCGCCTCCGCCCCGTCAGCGGCTATGTCCACAGAGAATTTATTCTTTTCCAGCAAAAACTTTAACCCCTTTGCAAGTTCTGATTCATCCTCAGCGATCAGAATGCGCATTCCGGTATCCTCCCTGCATATTTTTATTCAACATGTACTGCCTCTTTTCCTTCTAATACTTTTAAAAACAGATTTCTGACCACATCCTTCGGATAACGCCCCAGCGCTCCCACATTCTCCTTTTTGATCAGCCCTCCCGCCATAGAG
>OFFZ01002183.1_pt1 | contig 10445 bp, 10 predicted proteins | sample 1521631 | NCBI WGS metagenome assembly OFFZ01 (sample SAMEA3504102, study PRJEB24116) | mouse gut metagenome | biome: mouse gut; feature: mouse-associated habitat; material: faeces | place: Denmark | collected 2011 | reverse complement strand
AGCTGTGGTGGAGGCGGTTCTGAAAGAGGAGGTATCTCTGGTGGGGCTTTCCGCCCTGATGACTACGACCGTTTCCTCGATGCAGAAGACCATTGCCGCTCTTAGAAAGAGCGGGCATTCCTGTAAGATCTTCGTAGGTGGCGCCGTATTGACGGAGAGTTATGCGATGGAGATCGGCGCCGACTATTATGCAAAAGACGCCAAAGCGTCTGTGGATATTGCGAAAGAAGTTTTCCAATACTGCTCCGGCGAACGCTGAAAGACCAAAAAAGCGGCTTCAGACGCATATGGAATATGGGCTGTCAGATATGATGGATCTCCACATGTCCGAAAGACACGCTTCCTTCCAGAAACAGTGTGACTGCCCCGTTCGGATTTCCATATCCGGATTCTTCCATACTGCCGAAGGACCGTTTTATATTGGTTATTACGTTCCAGTCGGCGGGCACGAAGAGTTCCATGTTGCCGAAAGAGCATTCGATCAAGGCGTTTGCCCTGTTATCCTTAAATACCGCGTCGTTGAAATACACTTCCAGATTGCCGAAGGAACTTTCCAGAAAGACCCGGCTGATATCCCTGCCGACGATGTATTTTACGGCGTATCCGAAGGCGCTTTCACAGCGGATTTCTTCGCCGCTCACAAATTCCTGCGTATTCCTACCGGAATAACCGGCATTTTTAGGATGATGGGGAAGCGGCGGGGTTTTGTATCCGGAGCGTTTCGGAAAGATGATATTCAGCCCGAGCGTTCCAAGCAGGGCGGCGCCCAGTACGGGCCAGGGGGTGATCGCCTCAAGGTGCAGGAAATCGTCATTGATGATAATAAAGATTGCCAGGGAAAACAGGATCTGTCCGAAAGATCGGTCCAGAATACCGTCCACCAGGCAGCCAAGCAGGGCGATGGAAAAAAGAATCGTCCAGAAACTGAAGCCCTCCAGATGGCCTAATCCGCCGATCAACAGTGCGGCTGCGCCCAGAAGGAATAAAATTCCCCAGAATATCTTTTTATGTTGTCTCTTATGCATGATTGATACCTCCATTTTTACTTTGATTCCGCGGCGGAGAGTCGGATTAACGCGGCGGAATTGATATTGTTACGGTTTCTCCGCTGACCGGCCAGATGAAGAGAGCGATACCTGCCCCAGTTTTCTTTCATGAAGCCGTTCTGTCAGCGCTTTGTAATAGCCCCTGCTCACCAGTGCGTGCTTATTGCTTCCGGTAAATTCCACAATACTGGAAGCAGTCAGATTCCGGGTGATGGAATAGATATGGTCCATATTTGCAATAGAAGATTTGGATATCCTCATAAAGCAGCCCGGCAGCAGATCCTCCAGTTCATAAAGCTTGTAGGGACAGACAAAAAGTTTATCGGCTGTATGTGCGCGTATTTCCCGCCCTTCGGTCTCAAAAAAATAGATGTCGTGTACGGGAATGTAGTAGTCGGTTTCTCCGTTATGCAGGGAAAGGTACTGCTTTCCGTTATTCTGTTTTGAGATATAGTTCTGCAGGCTGATAATCCCGTCGTGCAGATGGGTGCACCGGATAACGACTTCGTCTTCGCTGATCCCTTCATCAATTTCTATTGTTACTTTCATGAAAATTCTCCGGTTTTTACAGATTTTCTTCGCAGGCTGCCTTACAGTTTCAGTATAGCGAAAAAAAGAAATCTGTAAACAGTTTTTGCGCAAGAGGTAAAAACAGAAGGGCAACAGGTTAAGCGGAAAAGGGATGTGTCTGACGGACAACAATACGGTAAACGTGAAAAACAGCATTGCCTTTTCGGGCTGGTGCGTATAAAATATAGTGGATGCAGATTTGGAAATGACATATACTGATAGTACATAACATTGTATATCAAAGGCAGGGACAGTTGAAATATATGCAGCGGTAAACGCCGCAGAGGCTGAACCGTTATGAATATACGGATCAGGAAAGGAGGCGCCACGTTATGAAAAAGGAATATCTGATCACGGAAAAGCCCTTAAAAGCGCTTCTTCTGTTTGCGATGCCGATGATCATCGGTAATTTATTCCAGCAGTTTTATACGATGGTGGATTCCATTGTGGTGGGGCGCTTTGTCAGCGAAAATGCGCTGGCGGCAGTGGGGGCGTCCTATGCGCTGACCACCGTTTTTATCTCGATCGCCATCGGCGGAGGGGTGGGGGCTTCCGTGATCACAAGCCGTTATTTTGGCGCCCGGGATTATCGGAGGATGATGCTCTCTGTCCGCACGGCTCTGACGGTTTTTCTGGCGACAAGCATCGCGCTCGGGGGCGTGGGGCTTCTGCTTGGCAGACAGATCATGATCGCGTTGAATACCCCTTCCGATGTACTGGGGGATGCGGTGGTTTATCTGAAGATCTATTTTCTGGGGCTGCCGTTTTTGTTCATGTATAATATTTTATCGGCTATGTTCAATGCGCTGGGGCGTTCACAGATTCCGCTTTACCTGCTGATCTTTTCCTCCCTGTTCAATATTGTGCTGGATGTGTTTTTTGTGAAGGAACTGACAATGGGGGTATCCGGCGTGGCATGGGCAACGCTGATTGCACAGGGAATTTCGGCGGTGCTTTCATTCATTATATTGCAAAGAGAGCTGAGGCGCTTTATTCCGGAGGATGATACGGGTAAAAAACGGGATGTTTACAGGACTGCATTGTTTGATAAGACGGAATGCTTTAACATGGCGCGGGTGGCGCTTCCTTCCATTTTACAGCAGTCCACCATCTCGATCGGCATGATGCTGGTGCAGTCTGTGGTAAACAGTTTCGGCGCACAGGTGCTGGCGGGATTTTCCGCCACGATGCGGGTGGAAAGTATCTGTATTGTGCCCATGTCGGCTATGGGAAATGTGATGAGCTCCTACACGGCACAGAATATCGGCGCGGGGAAAACGGAGCGGGTGAAGCAGGGATATTACACAGGCTATGGGATTGTTGCCGCTTTTGCCGTGATACTCTGTCTGGTTGTGGAACTGGCATACAGGCCGCTTGTCCTGCTGTTTTTAGGAGAGGAGGCATCCTCGGCGGCTTATCAGACCGGTGTCGGTTATCTGCAGTTTATCGGGTGGTTTTTTGTGTTTATCGGTATGAAGATGATCACGGACGGACTGCTGCGGGGCGCAGGGGACATGACAATGTTTACGGTGGCAAATATGGTAAATCTGGGGATCAGGGTGTTTGCCTCCATGATCTTTGCGCCGCGGTTTGGGGTGGCTGTGGTCTGGATCGTGGTGCCCATCGGATGGATCGCGAATTATCTGATCTCGTATGCGGAGTACCGTACCGGAAGGTGGGAAAGGATGCATACGGAGGTTTTGGCACAGGAAGCGGAGTCCTGACAGGCCGAACAGGCGGAGATCGCAGTACGGCAGCAGGCCGGGCGGACATTTACGAAAAGATACAAAGGGATAAAATAGAACGATGGGCGGTAATATAAACAATACGATACGAGAGGGAAACGGATACTGGTATAAGAAGGGGCTGCGGGACGGGATGCCCATTGCCATGGGGTACTTTGCGGTGGCGTTCACGCTGGGGATCACGGCAAAAAATATAGGTATGACGCCGATTCAGGCGGCGGTTTCCTCCATGCTGCTCCATGCTTCGGCGGGACAGTATGCGGCGATGACGGTGATCGCCTCGGGGACAGGTTACCTGGAGATGGTAATGACGACGCTGATCGTCAATCTGCGGTATCTGCTGATGTCCTGCGCTTTGTCCCAGAAAGCGGGAGGCGGAATGAAGATGGGGCACCGGATGGCGGTTTCCCATTATATCACGGATGAGATATTCGGCATTGCCTCATCTGTGGAGGGAAAGCTGAATCCGTTTTATAATTACGGGGCGGCTTCGGTGGCGGGACCGGGATGGACGCTGGGCACCTTTCTCGGCGCGCTTTTGGGGACGGCCCTGCCGGACAGACTGGGACGGGCGCTGGGCGTTGCGCTTTACGGGATGTTTATCGCGATCATTATCCCGCCGGCGAAAAAGAGCAGGATCATCTGCGGCACTGTGATTATTTCCATGCTTGCAAGCTATCTTTTTTCCTGCCTGCCGGGGATCAGGGGGATTTCGGAAGGGTTTAAGATCATTATCCTGACGGTTGCCATAGCGGGATTTGCAGCATGGAAATTTCCGGTACAGGAAGAGAAACAGGAGCAGGAAGGAGGAGCGGAAGAATGACACAGAATGTATATCTTTATCTGATCGTGGCGGCGCTTACGTTATATGCGGTCCGGGCTTTGCCCATGACGCTGATACGGAAGGATATCAAAAGTCCGTTTATCCGTTCTTTCTTATATTATGTGCCCTATGTGACGTTGGCGGTGATGACGTTTCCCGCTATTTTGAGCGCAACGGGGAGCCGGATCTCCGCCTGGGCCGGTTTTGCGGCGGCGCTTCTGATCGCTTATATCGACGGGAACCTGTTCCGGGTGGCGATCGGGGCGTGTATTGTGGTGTATGTGGCGGAGCTGTTGATATAAAGGAGTTTATCGGGGCCGGCCGCTGTCAGCACAAGGCTGATCACGGCAATTGACCGGAATAAAAATGAAAGGAAAAATGAATATGCAGCAGATGAATATAGAACAGATAAAGGACATAGTTTTAGAAGCCGGAACTTATTTAAAAAACCGGGAGGCAGCGACGCATATTACAGTAAAGGGCGCGTCGGATTACGTGACGGAAGTGGATAAAAGTGTACAGAGTTTTATTCAGAAGGCGCTGCAGGAGAGATATCCGGAGGTACAGTTTCTGGGGGAAGAGAAAAATAATGATGAGATAGATTTTTCCGGGAGGGTGTGGGTGCTTGATCCGGTGGACGGGACGACCAATCTGATCCATGACTACAAAAGGAGCAGCATTTCTCTGGCGTTGATGGAAAACGGGCGGACGATTCTGGGGATCGTTTATCAGCCCTATACGGAGGAGATGTTTTATGCGGAAAAAGGGAAGGGCGCTTTTTTAAACGGGCGGCAGATCCATGTCAGCAGGGCACAGACGATGAATGAGTGCATGTTTGCATTCGGGACGGCGCCCTATGAGAAAGAGAAATACGGCGAAGCATGTTTTCAAAAGATATACAGGGTATTCATGGATTCTCAGGATATCCGCAGGAGCGGTTCTGCGGCGATCGATATGGCGGAGACGGCGGCGGGCAGGATCGACGGATTTTTTGAGCCGAAACTCAGCATCTGGGATTATGCGGCGGGAAGGCTTTTGGTGTCGGAAGCAGGCGGCAGGGCGACGGACTATGAAGGAAAGGAACTCGGCAATGCGATGAAGAGCAGTGTAGTATGCGGAAATCCTGTGATTCATGAGCTTCTGGTTCGGAAATATTTAAAATAGGCGGTATTACTTTTTTAAAATGAGTTATACTGAATATATAATGTGTGCAGAGAAATGAGATGCTGCGTCGGGAATCTGCCGCCGGATATAAGTGGCGGGAGGATCTCCGGAAAAATCAGGCGAAAATGCCGCGGCATGGATTCAGGAATGAAAGGAGAGCATTATGAAGAGTGAGGTACATTATGTAGACAGCCGGAAAGTGGCGGTCATCGGATGCGGGTTTGTGGGTTCCACGATAGCTTTTGCGCTGATGCAGAGCGGGCTGTTTTCCGAGATGGTGTTGATCGATGTGGATATGAAAAAGGCGGAGGGAGAAGCGCTGGATATCGGCCATGGCATTTCCTTTGTCCATCCGATGAAAATATGGGCAGGCGTCTATGAGGATGTTGCGGATGCGGCGATCGTGATTATCACGGCAGGGGCAAATCAGAAGCCCGGAGAGACAAGGCTGGATCTGGTGCATAAAAATATCGGTATTTTGAAGGGCATCATGCCGGAGGTTACAAAATATAATAAAACCGGAATCATCATGATCGTATCCAATCCGGTGGATATTTTGACTTATGCGGCACTGAAGATCAGCGGACTTCCGGAAAACCGGGTGATCGGTTCCGGAACGGTGCTGGACACTGCAAGGCTGAAATATGAAATGGGAGAATTTCTGGAGGTGGACAGCAGGGGAGTTCACGCATTTATCGTGGGAGAACACGGTGACAGTGAAATTGCAGCCTGGAGCAGCGCAAATGTCTCCGGTGTGCCCCTGAAAGAGTTCTTTAAAATCAGAAGTGATATTGACAGTAATAAGGAACTGAAAGAGGCGACGGAAGAAATAGCGGAGAGGGTAAAAAACAGCGCTTATGAGATCATCGAGCGCAAGCATGCAACCTATTACGGTATCGCTATGGCGGTAAAACGGATCTGTGAGGCGATCGTCCGGGATGAGAAGTCGGTGCTGCCGATCTCCAGTATGATGCACGGGGAGTACGGCCTGACGGACGTGGTGCTCTCCATGCCTGCCATTGTCGGGGAAAACGGCGTGGAACATGTGGTGCCGGTGTCTCTGGATGAGGAGGAACAGAAGAGATTGTGGAATTCGGCACAGGTGCTGAAGGAGATTCAGAAGCAGGAAGGGTTCTGAATATAAAGAGGGGGTTCCGGACGGCGGAACCCCCTTGTTTTCAAAATTCTATCTGTGCTGTGTTCCGGAATGCCTGCTGTCAGGTCTGCTGTAAAGATTTTCCTTAAACTTATAAGCTTTCTTTCCGAGGGGCCGGCTTTTTTCTCATCTCTTCCTGCCGCCGTTTCAGCCACGCTTCATCATCCTCATAGACGACTTCCTGTTCAGGACCTGGTGTCAATACGGAATAAATTCATATAATAACCTGTGGCCTTTCTATATGTCTTTTGTGCCGAGTATGGTATTCCAGAGTTCATTGCACTGACTATAATAGTCAACTGCCTTATCGGTATAAAAACACCTTCTGCCGAGATGGAGTCCGGAAAGCAGTTCCTGACTGTCTCCGGTCACTTCGTTTCCCGTAATAACAGCGGTATAGGAGCCCGGATCCATCTCCGAAAGGGCAAAACAGTCACTCCAGAGAACCGTTTTCCCCTCTGCGGAGTAATCCGTTTCATCGGGACAGCTTCCGTCGGGATCTGCCAGAATCTGAAAGCTGCGCTGCAGCGTCTCCGGGTCATCGGTCAGAAAGAAATAACTTTCATTGGCGGAAATGTCCCCCATCAGTTTGATCTCGGAACCGTAGGAGGAAAGCGCCGTATCGGGGGCGGCTTCGGGGTCTGCGGTGATGAACTGATTTACCCGGACAAGCGCAGATCCGTCCTGATTGAAATCTCCGGCGAGTTGTGCAAAGCCCTGTTCCAAAGCGGCAACGGTGTCTTCGGGAAGGTATGTACTTCCCACATAAGCTATCTGAAGATCAGGTTTCTTTTCCCACAGACCGCCACGTCAATAAGGATCCACAGAAGGATGCCGCCGCAGGCATTATCTGTGTTTGTTCATGCGCGGTATCATAAAGTTTCATAGGCTGTCCTTTTTCTGTCGGAAGCGGAATCTTTTGTTGGTCCGCTGTAAGCGTAAGTGACCGGAAGACATACCAGCGGCGGCTTTGCGGAACTGAATTAGATGACGGAGATGATCAAATTTTCATCCATTATTATAGAGACGCTGCCGATGCTGGTGATCTATCCGTTTGTGCAGAAATACTTTGAAAAAGGATTTATGGCAGGCGCGGTGAAAGGATGACATACAGAATGGGAGTTAACGTGATGGAAAAGAAAACAAATTGTATTGCGAAAAAAAGTAATATCCTGTATTCTGATAGCAGGCCTTGCATTATCGCTTACAGCCTGCGGCGGGAAAGAATTCGGAAATCATGAAAAAGGAGTGGCGAATCCGGACAGGAGCCAGACAGAGTTTGCTATTATGGGCGCGCAGAGCGCTTTAAGTCCGGGCTATGATAATAATATCGTACTTAACCGGTTTCAGGAAGATACGGGGATTCGTATTGAGTGGACTATCATGAGAGAATCTCTGGCGGAGCAGATGAATATCCGTATTGCGGAGGAGGAGCTGCCGGATGCATTTCCGGGAGTGGGCTTCAGCAACTATGATATTTCCAGATGCGGCGATGACGGGACGTTTATTGATCTGACAGAAGAATATATGCCCAACCTGGCAAAGATCTGGATGACATCGACTGGTATAAGACCAGCTTTGAGAATGCGGTATCCGAACAGGAAGGATTATGGATCAAAAACGGCGGGCCCACGGATGAAGAGTGGGAGAGCTATAAAAAGCATTTGAGCGAGAAATGTGGTATGGATAAGTTACTGGCGACTTATCAGGCGGCTTATGACAGGTATTCTTCTTAAAGGCAGGACGGCAGATGCCGGGATAAAAATATCCCGGCTGGCGGCCGGTCGGGGAGAGATCATCCGGATATAGTAACAAGGATAATTTTAAAAAATTCGTATTTGGTTGAAAGGGATGAGTGACATGACAAGTCAAACACTGCGGGAAGCGCGAAAATATGAGGAGGCTTCCGAAAAACGGATATCGGGGGAGGAAAGGCCGGCGTTTCATCTGGCTCCCCGTACCGGATGGATGAACGATCCTAACGGATTTTCCTGGTATGACGGGAAATACCATTTATTTTACCAATACAATCCCTATGATTCCCAATGGGGCCCCATGCACTGGGGGCATGCGGTGAGCAGCGACCTCCTGCACTGGGAATATCTTCCCGCGGCTCTGGCGCCTGACGAGGCCTGGGACAGGGACGGATGCTTCTCCGGAAGCGCCGTCACCCTGCCCGACGGCAGGCAGCTTCTCATGTACACGGGAGTGGTGAGGGAGCGCCAGGCAAACGGAGGCTGCAGCGAGGTGCAGACCCAGTGCCTTGCCGTGGGGGACGGGGTGGATTACGTGAAATACGAAAAGAATCCTGTCCTGGACGAAAAGGACATCCCCCAGGGCAGCAGCAGGTACGATTTCCGGGATCCTAAAATGTGGCAGGAAGCGGACGGCACCTACCGCTGTGCCGTGGGAAACCGTGCTGCGGACGGCAGCGGGCAGATTCTGCTCTTCTCCAGTCCCGACGGTTTTGACTGGCATTACGTCAAAGTCCTGGCGGCGAACCGGGACCGTTTCGGCAAAATGTGGGAATGCCCGGATTTCTTCCCCCTGGACGGGAAGTGGGTGCTGGCCTTTGACCCCTCCTCCACCCAGCAGGCCGCCGAGTGGAAGGCGGCGGAGCAGCGCGCCTTCGCCCTGTACGGGGTGGGGTCCTCCACCGCCATCACCGCCCACCTGGAGCAGGGTACCATCGCCGCCATCGCCGCCTGGAGCGACTACGCCGCCGGCTATCTGGCGGTGCGGCAGGTGGTGGAGTCCACCCGGGGGGCGGAGGAGGAGCTGGCCCCGCTGGCCTTCTCCATTCTGCGAAAGGAGGATATCTATGCGCCCGACAACCAGAAGCTGCTCTTCCCGGTCACGTCTTAGCCTGCTGCTGGCCCTGCTCCTGACAGCGGGGGCCATCACCGCCGGCGCCAGCACCGATCTGCACGGTACCGCGGTCCCCGACAACCCCGCCAACTCAAATATCCCTGCCATGAGCCTCCCTATGGGAAACGTCCCTGCCAGCATCAAAGGGGACGCCGACGCCGCTTTTCGCTACACCCAAGAGGTGTATAACCAGTTCCCTTGGTTCTTCGAGCTGTGCTGGAACGTCAACGAGAAAGCCGGCGACTACTATCCCAGCCGGACAGTCCCTCTGCCCTCGGGGGCTGAGATAACTGTGTACTATGACGAAATTTGCAGTGACGTTATGGAAAACTTGGAAGCAATGGATGCGCTGGCCGCCCTGCTGGACAGCCTTCAGAAGGAGTCGAAGGACACCGAGCACCCCCTGAAGCGGGCGCTGCTGGTCAATGTGCGGAGCATCGGCGGCACAGACACCTCCTACCGTGAGCTGGCCGAACAGGCCTATCAGGAGGGGAGCGTCAGCACCTTCTCCGCGGCCTTCGCCTCTCTCAGCGAGGGCGAACAGCGCGTCTACCTGAACCGGTGCTACAACGACGGCCATATCGCCCTTTTTGCCGCCGCGGTCTTCCGTCTGCCCCAGAGCAGCCCCTTGATCAATGAATTCGCCCAGAAGTCTTACAAGGACCAATATATCTCCTTCTTCTCCGTCTTAGTCAATGGGTATATGGACGCAGAGGAGGCAGAGGTCTGGCTGAACCGGGCCGAGGAGGATGGGCGGACGAGCTATTGCTCCGTGCTCTACAAAGCTCTGGGGAAGAGCGAGGAGCTGGAGGCCATGGAGGCGGAGCTGGACCGGCAGCTTGCGGAGGAGTATCGGGCCCACGGCATCACCGTGGATGGAAAAAATTACTACTACCAAGGGCAGCTGGTTCACATCTTTATGGATAAGCAGCCAAACAAGTCCTTCTACAGGCTGGACATGAACCCTTTGGGCACCATTAACATCAAGCTCCTCCGCGGTGAGGATGGGCAGATTCAAGGCGTCGATTATATGACCGAGGCGGAGGTCACAGAGCTGTTCAGCGACGACGAGG
>OFFZ01002170.1_pt1 | contig 10475 bp, 4 predicted proteins | sample 1521631 | NCBI WGS metagenome assembly OFFZ01 (sample SAMEA3504102, study PRJEB24116) | mouse gut metagenome | biome: mouse gut; feature: mouse-associated habitat; material: faeces | place: Denmark | collected 2011 | reverse complement strand
TCTTTCCCTACACGACGCTCTTCCGATCTGCCGGAGGAGCGGTAGTCGTAGTACAGGGTGCCCTCGCTGGCGGAGGGCAGGGAGTCAAAGCGGATATAGTTCAGGGTCTGGCGGGTGGAGAGGAGCTGCTCGCAGTAGCTCTGGAAGTCCCGGTCATCCAGGGCCACCGCGCCGCCCTGGGGGGCGTCATAGGCCGGGCCGCCGATGCCGCTGCTGGTCTCCCGGTCCACGGTAATGACGATCTGCCCGTTGTAGCGGGTGTTGGAGGTGCCCGCCACATAACCGGTGTAGTAGATGGTCACCGTGCCGATATAGCCGGGGGCTGGGATGAACCAGACGTCGTCCAGCACGTTCAGCCGGTAGCGGGTGTTCAGGGTGACCTGGGTGCCGTAGTTGTTCTCGCTGACATAGTTGGTGTACAGCTTGCCCTGGCGCTCAGAGGGCAGGGAGAAGGTCACATAGTCCAGCGTGCCGTTGGTGGCCCGCTGGCAGGCCCGGTTGAACTCGGTGCTGCTGAACTTCACCGGGGTGTTGTACTTGGTATTCAGCGAGAAGGTGGGCGTCTCCTCCTGCTCCACCGTCAGCATGATCCGGCAGGAGACAGCCTCCCCCGTGGTGCTGAAGGCGTTGTAGGTGATGACCGCCGGGCCGCTGTAGCTGGGGTTGGGGACGAAGGTGACATTTTTCAGGTCCAGCTGGCCGTTTTTGGGGTTGAGGTAGTAGCTGTCCCGCTGGGCCACGCCCTGGCCCCGCTGGGCTTCGGAGATGTAGTTGTAGTACAGGGTGCCCTGGTTGGTGGGCACCGACAGGCTGGTCAGATGGGACAGCGTCCCGCTGACCTGGCCGCTGAGCTTGCCCGTCAGCGAGCTGAAGGGCAGATTGTAGCCCCCCTGGAGGGTGCCCCACTCAATGGTGCTCTGCCCCGCGCTCACCGTGACGGTGAAGGAAGCGGTGTAGGCCCCGCAGTAGCCGGTGATGGTGGTGCTGCCGGGGCCGCGGCCCACGACGCTGCTGCCGCTCACCTCCGCCACAGTGTTGTCCTGCGTCTGCCAGCTGATGGCCCGGCCGTTGACGGCGCTGCCGTAGCGGGTGACGCCGGGAATGGGCAGCTTCTCGTTCTCTGTCAGGTTTTTCAGCTTGTCAACGGCTTCGGGGTCCAGGACCAGGCCGCTGACCTCTACGATTATTGTCTGCTTCTCCTGGTTGCCCTCCTCGCCGATGGAGGCGGTGATGGTGGCCCGGCCGGGGCTGTTGGCGTAGACGATGGCCCCCTGGCCGGTGGAGTTGGTAGCCTGGACAGACGCTGTTGAGGAGCCCTCAGGCTCCGTATCCGTGACGCTCCAGGTGACCACCTCGCCGGCCGGGTCCGTGGTCGCTTTCAGCTCCTGCTGCTCGTTCTCCTCCATCGTGAGAGGGCCGGTGGGGGTGATCCGAATGCTCCCCATCCGCTGGATGACGGTGACGGTGCAGGTGGCGGCGGCGGTCGTCTTGTCCTTATAGGTGGCGGTAACGGTAACGGTGGTAGTGCCGGGGTTGACGCCCTTCAACGTGGCGGAGTTGGTCCTGAGGTTGGGGGTGATCGTGGCGATGTTGCTGTTTCCAATGGACCAGCTGTAAGCGGCGTTTTGGCTCACAGTGGAGGCATTGCCATCGCCCCATTTCGCGGTCACGGTGAAGCTGAGCGTATCTGTATCCCCGGTCTTGAGGGCCTCGACCGTGTTCTTGTTCAGCGCGCCGGTGAGCTCCACCAGGGTGTCCCCCGGCGCGGGCCCTGGGTCAGGCGTGCTGGCGGCTTCAACCGTGACTGTACATTCACTTGTATACGTTTTTGTATCTTGAGCTGTGTAAGAAGCCGTAATTTTAGCGGTTCCCGCCGATTTAGCCGTAACTTGACCGTTGTTGTCAACCGTTGCGACCGCGCTGTTGTCGGAACTCCAGGTGATTCCAGTTGTTATAGCTGTGCCATCTGCTTCCGTCGCTTCAAGTTTCAATGACTGTTGTTCTCCAACTTTTATTGTAACATTGCTGCTTTCCAGTTCAAAAACAACGGAATCAGCCGCCCATACTGCCGGAGCCAGCGTCAGGCACATCGCCACGGTAAGAAACAGCGCCATCCAACGGCGTCCAAGGGAGTTCTTCATGTCAAACACTCCTTTTCAGATCGAGCTTTGGGAAATGGGACGGCGGGAGCGAGCCGGAACCCGCTCCCGCAGAGGGTTTAGTAGTTCGTCCAGGTGGCGACGAAGTAGGCTGCCTGGATTCCGATGCCGCTCTGGTTGGGCGGCGTTCCATAGGTAAGGGTAAGGGTCAGCTTCTGCCGGCTGCCATAGCCGCCGTTGTTGGCGATGAAGCCCTGGTCAAACAGAATGATGCTGTCGCCGATATGCAGGCCGTCATACTTCAAGGTAAACGTAGAGCTTGCCGGCCCTGTGCTGGTTCCGCTGCACGATATGGAATCCTTGTTTCCGCCCATATCCTGCAAAATTCCAACCCAGGTGGCAGTGTTGGTATTTACAGGGTCTTTTGTGCTATTGTTGACAACGGGGAGCGCGCTGCCGCCGCCGTTTCCATCGGCAGACCAATACACCGGCTTATCAAAGGCAAGGGTTACGGTTCCTTTGAACTCAGTGTTGGCTGTGGGCTGTTCGCCTGGGTTGAGGGCAGGGTCCGGGCGGCCGTTGCCGGTGACGCCGTCAGGCTTCAGCGTGGGGGCCACGGTGTCCGGCACGGTCAGATAGTTATACAGCGCGGCAAAGGTATCTCCGCTTCCCTCAGAGCTGGAGACATGGTGCGCCACAGCCAGAAGGGCATAGGGGGTATTGGGGGTCATTTCCTTGATATGGTTGATATCGCTCCGGAATATACTGCCCTGGGCCGCAGTTGTAACTGTCTGCCTCGTCAGCGCGTTGCCAACCGCGCTGTCCCGGATATAGCGCGCCAGAGTAAGCTTTGCATCTTCGCTGGCATACTGATCGAATACTGTGTACCCGCTGCCGTTGTATTCGGTCCGCAAGGCATCAAAGACCGTCATACCTTCATAGCTGGTCCCCGTAACAGTGGTCGACCAATCACTCATCTTGTTGCCAGTGGCGGTTTTAGATGTGTTAAGCATGGGGATCTTGTTCATCTCAGTAGTGGTGAACAGAACATAGCTCAATCGGGCGGGGACCTGCGTCTGCGCGTAGGCGGCGCCTCCGCCGGCTTCCCTCAGCGTGATCTGCGGCTTCGCGGTATCGCTGGTTTCAAAGTTATACACATAAACCTCAGACAGCTTGGAGGAATTGCCCTTCACCACCATATAGATGTAGTACTCAGTCAACGGGTCCAGCATCTTTCCGGTGGTCGTGTTGTTGATCGGAATACTCTGCTGTCTTCCTCCGGTCGTATACTGGAACGTCCCATAGACCTCGTCGGGGTAGAACTTGGAGGGATTGGAAAGGTTCTGGGCAGGCGGGTAGTTGTCCAGCACCTTATACTGCGTCAGGGTGCCGGGCGAAGATGATGTGGTCTGTGCATTTACCGCCGTCCAGAAATCTTGTATAACCGGATTCCCGGTAGTGGGGTCAAATGTGTCGTTCAGACTGTTCACGATCCCTGTTTGGCCTGGGATTTCAATCCGTGTCTCCAAAACCGACTTTCTGGGCACCACCACGTAGTAGATGGTGGCCGGACGGTCCAGGGCGACGTTGACATCCACAAAAGTATCGCCCGGGAGGAAGGAAGGACCGGAGGCAAATTTGGGCTCCTGGGTATCCACAAAGGTGGCCCGGACGGTGACAAAGTCGTCGGTGCCGTAGGTACCGATGGACCGGCCGCTGGTCGTCGTCACGCCGGTGTCCCAGGCGTCGATGCCCTCGGGGTTAAAATCGTCGCGGTAGCGGATAAAGTTCCACAGCGCGGAGGGGCCGCTGGAAAGCACGTAGACCCGGAAATTCACCAGTCCGCTCCAGCTCTCATATGTGGGGTTGGCATCCTTTTCCGTCACGGAGACGGCGAACTCATAGGTGGCGTTCTCGTCCAGATCGATCAGGTAGGGGAATTTATCCTCCGGCACGCCGATCAGGTCGTAGTTGACCGCCCCGCCGTCCCAGTCCATCCCCTCCGTCATGCCAGTTGACTTATTGCCCAGATAGATCCAGCCTTTGGAGTCCGGCTTGTTGGCGCTGGGAAGCAGCTTGTCGTCTGGGATCGGGGCTCCGGTTTTGGAATCATAAGCGCGGTAGTACAGGTCATAGTCAACGGCCGCGTCGGTAAACAGGGCCAGCTCATAGCGGATGTTGGGGTCGGAGTTTCCGGTGGACTGGGGCCTGACCAGGAAGCTGGTATCCACGCGTGCGTACGTTTTATCACCAACTACGCTGCCCTTGCCGCCTTCCTCGCCCTTCCACTCGGGCACGTCGCTGACGCCGTCGCCGGGGGCCAGGTTGACCAGGGCGAAAACGGTGTCGAAGTAGTCCAGCACGTGCTGGGTGCCCACGCAGTTCTTGGGGTTCAGTGTGGTGGGGATCGTCTCGTTGTTGGCGTTGTCCCGGATGCCGGTGATCTCGAAGTAGTACCGGGAGCCGCTGGCCAGCGCCACTGCCGAGCCGTTCTTAAACACCACCTCGATCTTGCCGTCGCCGTTCTTCGACGCCTGCACCACCACGTTGCGGTAGTTGATCCAGGGGGCGGTGTCGGGAGGAGTGGGGGTGGCCGAGTTGTTGCTGTCCCACTCAGGCACGTCGATTTTATCGTTGGTGGCGGTATCCACCTGATACAGCTTGAAGTTTCTGGACAGCGCGTCATACAGGGCGGCCTGGGCCTGGGTATCGCTGAGCAGCTCGTCCTTGACCCCCTTGAATCCGATGTTGTACAGGGTGAGCAGGTCCCGGCTGTTGCCGGCGGTGACGTTCTCGCTGAACTCCAGAATGACGTCGCTGTTGGCCATGGGGTTGCGCGTCTCGTCGTCCCCCTGGAAGTTGCTGAAATACTGCCGGACCAGGGGCTTCACATTGTCCACCGTCCGGATGGTGATCTTCTTTACCGCGATGGAGAAGTTGCCCGCCGCGTCCTTCGCCACGTAGTAGAGGTCGTAGCTGGTGGCGGCTTTCAGGCCGGTGATGTTGATGGTGGCGTCGGTATTGGCGTCCCGGACGGCCACCGAGCCCCGTTTGGTGGCGCTGCGGCCGTTCTGCACCTGGAGCTTGGCGTACTCGCTCTCCAGCTTGGCGGAGACGGGGCTGCCCTTCTCATCCAGAATGTTGTCCTTGTCCAGGGGGTTGCTCTGGTTGTTGGGCAGGGGGTAGGGCTGGCCCTCGGGGACCACCGCCCAGTAGATGGTGCCCGCCTCGTTCAGCCCGGCGGTCAGGGTGACGGACGTCTCCGTCTCGGTGGCCGCGTTGGGGTCGGGATCGGGGTCGAACACGGGGGGCGTGCGGTCCTCAGTGCGGAACTGGAGGGCCTGGACCTGGGAGCTGTTCATGCCGTCGGCGTCGGTGAGCCACAGGTACAAGGTGTAGTCCTTCAGCTCCTCCAGCCGGTTGCTGACGTTGATGACCCGCTCGGTGTTCTTCACCACATCCACCACGCCGTAGCCCAGGTTGCCGGTGACGGAGGCGGTCTTCATGTCGTTGGCGGTGGGCGCCTGGCCGCCCTTGGGCAGCACAGCGTAGTACAGCTTGCAGCTCTTGGTGGGCATTACGGTAACCTGGGCCATGGTGTCGGTCACCAGGGACATATAGGGGTAGCCCTGGGCGAAGGCGGGCACGGTGCTGTCCGGGGTGGTGAAGGCGATCACCTTCACGGGGCTGCGCCGGCTCTGGCCGTCCACCAGCACGGCGGACAGGTAGTAGGAGCCGCCGGTGGTCAGGCCGCTGATCTGGGCGCTGACCTCCGTGTCGGCGGCGGGGGCGGACACGGAGCCGTTCTGGATGGCCAGGGAGCCGTAGGAGGGCGGGGCCACCAGGTCGTCGGACTCAATGGAGCCGTCGGAAATGCTGCTCACCGCCCAGTAGACCGTCCCCCGCTTGTTGGTGGAGAACAGGCCCTGGAGCCCGGTGGGGGCCACGTCGTTGGCCACAGGGTAGCCGGAGAGGATCCGGGGGTCGCGGGAGACCTCCTCCGCCGCGGAGGAGTCCATTTCGATGCCGTTGACAATGCCGGTGATGCCAGGGCGGATGTAGATGTCGTCAGGCAGCATGGCCACGTTGGAGCCGGGGGCGTTGATGTTCAGCTTGCCGATGTCCCCCTGGCCGGTGACATTGGTGGCCACGTCCAGGTTCAGCTCCTTGACCTCGGTGTTCCGGTCCAGCTGGACGCCGGAGTTCACCGCGTCCTCGTCCACGGTCAGCTTCTGGACAGAGCCCTTGGCCACCTGCACGGTGGAGCCGGGGGTCTTGTTCACCACCTCTTTAATCCGGCCGGCCAGGTCCAGATGGATCCCGTCCTCGCCGTCCAGGGTGATGTGCATCAGGCCCTTGTCGTCGGTGTTGTTGTCCTCCAGATAGGCGGAGGTGCGCACGGTGGTGCGGGCGATGTCGGTAATGCCGTCCGCCCGGATGGTGACGTATTGGTTCTTCATGTTGTCCACCAGCATCTCGTCGGCGGTGACGTTGCGCATGACCACGCTGGCGTCGCCGGCTTCACTCTCGCCGGTGCCGCTGACGATGATCCGGCCCAGAACGTTCACGTTCTCCAGCAGGATGCCGCCCAGGCCCACGCCGCCGGAGATGTACAGGTCGCCGCTGATGGTGGTGTCCCGCAGGGTGACACCGGGGGAGGTGATGGTGACGTTGCCGAACACGCCGCCCAGGCTGTGCACACCCTTCTCCTGGACGGGGGTGCCGATGCACTGGGTGATGAGGACAGCCATCTGGGCCTTGGACACCGAGTCCTTGGGTCCGAAGGAGTTGTCAGGGTAGCCGGAGACGACATAGTTGTCCACGGCGGTCCTGACGATGCCCCGGGCCCAGGTGCTGATGTTCCGGCTGTCGGAGAAGGCCAGGCCCTCGCCGGGCGTCTCCTGCATCATCATGTTTTTCCCCAGGATGAACACCGCCTGCTCCCGGGTGAGGGTGGCGTTGGGGGAGGCGGTGGTGGCGGAGGTGCCCGTCATATAACCGGTGTTGTAGGCGATGGCGATATCGTCATAGAACCAGTCGTAGACCTGCACGTCGGTAAAGGGGATGCTCCCCGTCTTGTTATAGCCGTAAGCCCGGTTGACGATGCCGGCGAAGTCGGCCCGGGTGACGGCGGCGTCCGGGTTGCCGATCTGGTCGGCCCGGATGACGCCCCAGTCCACCAGCTGGTCCAGGTATTCGTCGGCCCAGTGGGCGGAGGAGGGCAGGGTCAGCCCCGGCGCCAGGCTGAGGGCCATCGCCGCGGTCAGCAGCAGGCTGAGCGCCCGCTCCTTCCATGTGCGGCGGCTGCGTGTTTGGGTTCTATGGGACATATGTGGTTCTCCTTTCTTTTATCCGGGGGCAGGGCCAGAAAGCCGGCCCGGCTTTGTGGGGGGATAGCGCGGTTTCAGGAGGTGCGTATCTGGATGCTGAACACCGCCTTGCGGATAAGGGCCTCCTCGTCCTGGATCAGGTCCACAAACTTGGCGGCGTAGAGGGGGGGCGCGCCCTCCTCCTCCAGCGTCCGGATGACCTGGGTCTTCACCACCAGCGGCTGGTCGGTGACGGGCAGCACCAGCTCCACGATCTCCCGGTTTTCCAGGCGGCAGTCGGAGTAGAAGGCCACGCCGCCGCAGCTCAGGTCCTTGCCCTTGACGTTTTTCTGGCCCTTCCAGCGGCCCGAGACCGGATACATGACGCTGGAGAAGGTGGTCAAAATCCGCAGGTTCTCCCGGGCGTTGGCGTCCAGGGCGGCGGTGGGCTGGATCACCAGCTGGTCCTCCCGCTGGCGCACAATGACGCCCACCCGGTTGGGGGTGCTGTCGTCAATGCCGATCAGCTGGATCTCCCGGTGGGCGGCCACGTCCTCCACTTTATCGTTCAGCACCCGGATCTGGAGGACCTCGGAGTTGGGCGGCGACTCCAGCACCGCGTTGGCCAAAGGGGTCCCCTTGCTGTCCAGCAGCAGATAAAGGCGTTCTTCCATTTAGGATTCTCCTTTCTTTTCCTGGGCGGGCGCGGGCGCCGCCTGGGCCGCCCTCTCCTCCCGCTCCCGCCGGAATTTATCCGGGTCCTTGGGGTCAAAGTTCAAAAAGTAGACGTAAATCTCCACAATGGCCTGGTACAGCGCGTCGGGTATCTCCTGCCCCAGGGCCAGCTGGGACAGCATGGTGGCCAGGGAGTTGTCCTCGTATACGGGGACGCCGCTCTCCGACGCCACCTCGATCATCCGCTCGGCCAGGTAGCCCATGCCGGAGGCCACCACCACCGGGGCTCCCTCCCCGTCGTATTTCAGGGCCACCGCCCGGTTGGTGGCGCGGCTATCATATCTTGACATTGATGCTGTTCTCCCCCTCGAATATCCGGGGGAACACCCCGGAGATAGTCAGCGGCCTCTCCATCCGCTGCACCTGCACCGCCCCGGCGGCCAGGCCGTTGTCGGCAAGGATTTGGGAAAGCTCCCCCTGCACCTGCTGGGAGAAGGGGGCCACCTTCTCCGGGCAGAAGAGCTGGATGTCCACCCTGTCCTTCTGGCTGGTGAGCACCATATCGAAAAAGCCCAGGCCCTGGATGTCGATCTTGAACAGGAAGCGCAGGGTGTTGTCCCGGCCCCCCCGGCCCCGCTTCAGGTTCTCCTCCGCGTCCGGGTCCACCCACATCTCAGAGAAGGCCATCTTCCCGTCCCACTCCAGGGGCAGCAGGATGTGGTTCAGGGGCATGTGCACGCTCTCGTTCACCAGGAAGGCGGAGATGATGTTGCGGAAGGCCTCCTGGGCCTCCGCCCCCGCCCCGCCCTGTAGGGCCCGCTGGGCCGCCTGGGCCAGCTGGGCGGCGAAGTGGTCCCCCTCCTCCGCCCGGGCGAAGCTGCTGTTGTTCACCAGGCGCATCAGCGCCTCGTCGCTCAGCCCCCCCAGCCGGTCTTTCAGGCCGGGGCTGCCGTTCAGCTGGTGGAAGGCCTGGAGGAGGCCCTCCTCGCTGCCGTTCTCCAGCCGGGACACGTCCAGGGCCAGCATGGAGATGAGCGTGCGGGACAGGCCCATGTCGTTGGTCTTGCTGGTGTAGCCGGCCAGGAAGGTGAGGATGCTGCCCTGGAGCAGCTTCAGCGCCCCGGCCCGGTCCCCCTGCTGCATCTTTCCCTCCAGCTCGGACACCATGGGCAGCAGCTGGCTGCCGTAGCTGGCGGGGATGGCCCGGGTGAGCCGGGTCAGCCCCCGGAGCAGGTTGCCCTGGATGTGGCTGGTGGAGGAGTAGTCGCTGTACCGCTTTAAAAACTGGAGGATGTTCGCCCGGGCCGTCTCTGAGTTGCTGGAGCCGTAGGCGTCCCGCAGGATGGAGAACAGCGCGCCGCCGAAGCGGGTGCCGGTGGACATCTGGGACAGCAGGAACTTGCCCAGCTGGCCCTCGTCCATCTTCAGCATGTTCAGCAGGGCGCCCATCTCGCCGGCCAGCCCCTCCTCGATGCCGGAGGAAACCACCAGCCCCTCGTAGATGGCGAAGAGCTTGCTCAGGCTCTCCGCCGTGCCGGGGGTGTTCATCAGCCGCTGGAGGAAGGCCGCGAAGTTGGAGTCGTAGCGCAGGGCCTGGTTCCCGCCGGCGGCGTCCCCCGTGTCCTGGCGCTCCGTGCGGTTGTCCGAGCGGACCACCCGATTCAAGTCCGGCGCGTTCTGAATCCGGGGGTCGCCGGGCGAAACGGGCATATTTCGGTTTACATTGCTATTGTCATGACCCGGTACTGGGTTCGTTACGCCAAGCAGATCCGGCATTGGTGACACTCCATTTCAGTAAAAGTTCGTTTTTTTTTCTGGGAATCTTAATTTTCCAATTGACAGTGCCGATATAACGAGTATGATTAGATAGTGGCGGGCGTACTATGCCTTCTGGGCCGGCCCCCGCCTCTATCCTTAAAACCAAATGAGAAAAGGTGGCGTTTTTATGGGCGACAGCATCCTGGACATGTATCTGTATGAAACCAACACACTGCTGGAGCAGTTGGACGGAATTCTTCTTGCGGCAGAGGAGGCCGATACGTTCTCTGAGGACAGCGTCAACGAAATATTCCGCATCATGCACACCATCAAGGGCTCCTCCGCGATGATGGAGTTCAGTTCCCTGATGACGGTGGCCCACCGGATCGAGGATTTGTTCTTCCTGGTCCGTGAAAAGGGCATGGACGTGGTTCCCGAGCAGACCCGGCCCGATCTGTTTGACATGCTGTTCCAGGCCGTGGACTTTTTCCGCAGCGAAATTGAAAAAGTGGAAAACGGGGAACCCCTCTCTCAGTCTATCGACCACATCGTTGCTAAAATTAATAGCCTGATTGATAAAATTCAGGGCAATCCCTCCGCCCCCGCGGCCGAGGCCCCGGAAGAGGCCCCCGCC
>OFFZ01002169.1_pt1 | contig 10475 bp, 8 predicted proteins | sample 1521631 | NCBI WGS metagenome assembly OFFZ01 (sample SAMEA3504102, study PRJEB24116) | mouse gut metagenome | biome: mouse gut; feature: mouse-associated habitat; material: faeces | place: Denmark | collected 2011 | reverse complement strand
TCGTCCTCCGGGTCCAGAAAGTGGACGTCCCCGGTGGCGCACACCGGCTTGCCCATCTCCTCGCCCAGCCGGACGATGGTGCGGTTGAACTCCCGCAGCTCCTCCTCGTCCCGGGCCTTGCCGTCCCGGAGCATGAAGGCGTTGTTGCACAGGGGCTGGATCTCCAGAAAGTCATAGAAGGAGGCGATACGCTTCAGCTCCGCCCAGTCCCGGCGGTCTGCCACCGCCTGGAACAGCTCTCCGGCCTCGCAGGCGGAGCCTACGATCAGCCCCTCCCGGTGCTGTACCAGTTCGTCCTTGGGCACCAGGGGGAAGCGTTTCAGATATTTCAGGTTGGACATGGAGACCAGCTGGTAGAGGTTTTTCAGTCCCACCTTGTTTTTCGCGATAAAAATAATGTGCTTGGGCTTCCGGTTGGCGTGGCCCATTTTCCGCAGGGGAGGCATGGCGGCGTTGACCGCCTGGAGGGTGTGGACGTCCAATTCCTCCTCCATGCGCTTGAAGAAATGGGGCAGGAACAAGCCGCAGGTGGCGGCGTCGTCGCTGGCCCGGTGGTGCTGGAAGGCGGGGAGCCGCAAATGCTCCGCCACGATGTCCAGCTTATATTTTCCCAGCTCCGGCAGCAGGTTCTGGGCCAGGATCAGCGTATCCACATAGGTCGGATCGAAGTCCAGTCCCTCCCGGCGGCACCCCTCCCGGATGAAGCCGATGTCAAACTCCGCGTTGTGGGCCACCAGAGGCCGCCCGTTGACAAAGGCGAGAAATTCTTTCAAAGCCTGGGCGGGCTTGGGCGCGCCCTTGAGCATCTGGTCCGTGATGCCGGTGAGGGCGATGATCTCGTTGCTGAGGTGCCGCTCCGGGTCCACGAAGGTCTGGAACCGGTCCGTGATCTCTCCGCTGCGGATGACCACCGCGCCGATCTCGGTGATGGCCTCCTGGCTGACCTTCAGGCCGGTGGTCTCAATGTCGAAGGCCACGTATTCGTCGGCAAAGGACGCATCCTGGACCCCGTGGACGGGGATGCGGTCGTCCAGGTTGTTGATGAAGTACCCCTCCATACCGTAGAGGATCTTGATGTCCTTGGCGGAGTGCCACGCATCCGGGAACCCCTGGACCACGCCGTGGTCCGTGATGGCGATGGCGGGGTGGCCCCAGGCCTCCGCCCGCATGACGATGTTCCCCGCGGGCCCCGCCTTGGGACTGAGGGAGGAGAGGGCGTCCATGTTGGAGAAGGTGGTGTGGGCGTGGAGCTCCACCCGCTTGACCTCCGCCTTATCCTGACGCATCTCGTGGGGGTAGGTGGAGATGTTCTTCGGGTCCAGCAGGATGTCGCTGCCGTCCCGGTTGAGCTTGACGTACCCCTGGACCTTCACCCACAGGCCGGGCTTTACGTCCTTTTTCAGCCGGGCCTTTTCCTCCTTCTCCAGGTACTTGGTCACCCGGACGGAGGTCTTGAAGTCCGTCATGTCGAAGGTCAGGCAGAAGACTCCCGGGCGGCGGGTCTCGTAGAGGTCGGCGAAGAACACCTTTCCCGCAACCACCACATTGCCCATCTTGGGATTCAATCCCTCCATAGGCTGGACCGCGCCCTTGATGGGAACGCCCATGACGATCTCGCCGCCCTCCGTCTTCTTACCGGCGGCGGGGGAGGGGGCGGAGACCGTCTGGTGGATGGCCACCCGCTCCAGGGCGTAGGCCGATGCCGCGGCGGCGGCCAGCTCGTCTTTTTTCTCCCCCAGGTCGGCCCGGACGGTGAGGGCCAGGTCCATGGTCCGGCTCTCCCGCGCCACTTCGACAGCGGTCAGAAAAGCGCCGTCCAGAAGGGCGCGGAGGTCCCTGGACAGGGGGAGGCTGGTGAACAGCTCGAAAAAGGGGATCCGCTGCATCGTCTCAAACCTTCCTTATCGTCATAGTTTCGTGATATGGGGCCCTGCGGCCTTCAGCATCAGTTTCTTGGTGCCCACCGCGTCGAAGGCCACCTCCAGCAGCGCGTCGTTCCCCATGGGCCGCACGGAGAGGATCATCCCGCTGCCGAAGGTGCGGTGGTTGATGGCGTCCCCCTTCTCCAGATGGAGCAGGCCCGGCGCGGCGGAGGGAGCGGCGGTCTGGGTGAATCCCGGGTCCCGCCTGGGGCGGGAGTACGAGCGGGAAGCGGTCCGGCCTCCGCCCGCCGGGGGATCGATGGAGGCGGCGTCCCCGGCCCAGCGGGGGGCGGAGGCGGGTTCCGTCTTGCTCTGCCAGTCGATGGGCTCCTCCGGCAGTTCCTCCAAGAACCGGGAGGGCAGGTTGCTGCTGGTGCGCCCGTAGAGCATCCGCTGCCGGGCGGTGGTCATGGTGAGGCGCTGCCGGGCACGGGTCATGGCCACATAGCACAGCCGACGTTCCTCCTCCATCTCCTCGCTCTCGCCGGAGGCCCGCCCGCTGGGGAAGACCCCCTCCTCCATGCCCACCACGTACACGTTGGGGAACTCCAGCCCCTTGGCGGAGTGCATAGTCATGAGGGAGACGCAGTTGCCGTCCTCGGCACTGTCGTCCAGGTCGGTATACAGCGCCACGCTGTCCAGGAAGCCCGCCAGGGATGTATTTTCCGGATCACTCTCCAGGAAGCCCAGGATGCTGGAACGGAGCTCCTGGACGTTCTCAATGCGCCCCCGGCTCTCCATGTCGTTCTTCTCCTCCAGCGCCTTGACGTACCCGCTCTTTTCACACGCCGCATCGTACAGCTCCGGCAGATCCAGCGAGCCCTCCAGATCCCGCAGCTCCTGGATCATGGCGGTGAAGGCCTTCAGCTTTCCGGCGGCGGCCTTCAGGGTGGGGTATTCCGCCGCCCGGGTCATGACCTCCCAGAGGCTCCTGCCCTCCCCGGCGGCCAGCTGTGCGGCTCTGTCCAGGCTGGTGTTTCCGATGCCCCGCGCGGGGACGTTGACGATCCGCCGCAGCCGCAGATCGTCCATGGGATTGTTGATGACGCACAGATAGGCCAGCATGTCCTTGACCTCCGCCCGGTCGAAGAACTTCATGCCGCCGTAGACCTTATAGGGGATGCCGTTGCGCTTGAGGGCCATTTCCAGGGCGTTGGACTGGGCGTTCATCCGGTAGAGGACGGCGTTGTCCCGCCAGTTCTCCCCCCGGCCGTAGCTCTCCAGGATCTTGCCCGCCACGAAGCTGGCCTCGTCGGATTCGCTGAACACGGTCTTTACCAGCACTTTGTCTCCGGGGCCCTCCTGGGTCCAGAGGGTCTTGCCCTTGCGCCCGGTGTTGTTTTTGATGACGGTGTTGGCCGCGTCCAGGATGTTCTGGGTGGAGCGGTAGTTCTGCTCCAGACGGATGGTGCGGCAGGCGTCATACTGCTTCTCAAAGCTGAGGATATTCTCGATGTTGGCCCCCCGGAAGCGGTAGATGGACTGGTCGTCGTCGCCCACCACGCAGATATTTTCATATCCCCCCGCCAGCAGCCGGGCCAGCAGGTACTGGAGGTGGTTAGTGTCCTGATATTCGTCGATGAGCACATACCGGAATTTCCGCTGGTAGAAGGAGCGGACGTCCTCGTCCTTCTGGAGCAGGTGGACGGTGTGGAGGATGATGTCGTCGAAATCCATGGCGTTGGCCTCCCGGAGGCGGCGCTGGTAGCCGGTGTAGATCTCGGCGATCCGGGGCATCCGCCAGTCGTGGGAGGTACGCATCTCCTGGGCGAACCGCTCCGGGGACCAGTCCTTGTCCTTGGCGTTGGAGATGATGCTCAGCACGGACCGGGGCTGGAACTCCTTGTCGTTCAGCCCCAGGTCCTTCAGGATGTCCTTGATGACCCGTTTGCTGTCATCGGTGTCGTAGATGGTGAAGTTGCCGTCGAACCCGCCGCCCAGCTTCTCCACGTCCCGCCGGAGGATGCGGATGCAGGCGGAGTGGAAGGTGGCGGCCCAGATGTTCCGGGAGGCGGAGCCGCACATCCGCTCCAGGCGCTCCTTCAGCTCCCCGGCGGCCTTGTTGGTGAAGGTGATGGCGATGACCGACCAGGGGACAGCGGGTTCCACGGCGCACAGCCGCACGGCCTGCTGCCAGTCCTCCGGGGAGGGCTCCTCCGGGAACTGCTCCAAAAAGGCCAGGTCCTCCTCGGAGGCCCAGCCGGGGACCTCCTCGCTGTCGCTGCCCCGGCCGAAGGTGAGCAGGTTGTCCACCCGGTTGATGAGGACGGTGGTTTTGCCGCTTCCGGCCCCGGCCAGGAGCAGGAGGGGACCCTCGGTGGCCAGCACGGCCTCCCGCTGGCTGGGATTCATGCGGGCGTACCGCCGGGCGATGACGGCCCGGCGGGCGGTGATGTAGCGCTGCTCAAAATCTTGTATCATAAGTACGTCCGGTCTCTCTTTCCTGAAATTTCTCAAGTCCTATTCTACTATCCTTAGGCGGCTGGGTCAACGGGAAATTTCCAGTTCTAAAATTTTTGTTCGATAGGGGGAAGGCGCGCGCCGTCCCGCCGGTCCGGAAGGGGAGGGGGGAGGCGGCAATAGGAAAGCGGCCCCGTATCCCCACGGGGCCGCCGCGTACTGCGTTTTCAGAACAGCTTTTTCAGTCCGTCCAGCGCGTTCTCCAGCTGTCCGGCGCCCAGCTTGGCCTTGATGCCGGTGATGACGGGCTGGAGCTGCTGCTCCGGAAGGTCGATGCCGGTGAGCTGCTCCAGGGTCTTTACCGGGTCGCTCTGGAAGTTCTTCAGCAGGGCGGGGTCCTCCTGGAGCTTCTTGACGAGCTCGTCCACTTTTTCCTTGATGTCGAATTTCAGATCCATGATGTGATATCCTCCGATCAGTAAAAATGTCCCCAAGAGGGGAAAAATGCGGCGCATGGTATTTGATCCATGCACCGCACTGTAGTTGACCTGGCTTAATAGTAACGCTTGTTACGGTTCTTCCGGGCCGCCTCGGACTTCTTGCGGCGCTTGACGCTGGGGCTCTCGTAGTGCTCCCTGCGGCGAACCTCCGCCAGAACGCCAGCCTTGGCACAGCTGCGCTTGAAACGCTTGAGCGCGCTGTCCAGGGATTCGTTCTCCTTGACGTGGACTTCAGACATCTATTTCCCTCCCTCCGATACATCCGGTTTCATCCTGGATGCTCTCTAGGGCCAATTACATGGCTTAACAATAAGGAATTATAACCAGTTTTTTTCTGTTTGTCAAGGCAATTATGCAGAAACTTCAGGAAACTTCACTGAAACCGTTTCCGGCGGCTGGGGCCGAAGCCCTCAAAGCCTTGGCGGAGCCGCCAGACGGGCCTCCAGCTCCCGGAAGGAGCCGCGGGGATAGCCGTCTATTGGGAGCTCCTTGGGATTCTCCAGGCAGTCGGTCACCAGAAAGACCTCCATGCCCGTCTCCCGGGCGGACATATCGTCCGAAGGGTTGTTGCCGGCCATGAGGCACTGGCCGCCCTGCTTCCCCATGCGCTCCAGGATGTCCCGGTAGTAGGCGGGGCTGGGCTTGCTGCGGCGGCTGTTCTCATAGGTGGTGACCCAGTCGAAGTCCGCCTGGGTGAGGCCTACCCAGCGCAGCCGGGTCTCCACCGCCACGGCGGGGAAGATGGGATTGGTGGCCAGCACCAGGGTATAGCCCTTCTCCCGCAGGGAACGGATCAGCCCGCTCCGGTCCACGGTCTCCCGGAGCACGGTCCGCACCCCGTCGAACTCTCTGGCATAGAAATCCTCCAGGATGCTCTCCAGCGCCAGGGCCTGGACGCCCAGCTCCCCGGTGAAGACCTCCCAGAACACCTGCCGGTTGGTCAGGGTCCCGCCGTTTCCGATCATGGCGTCCACGCCCTTCCACAGAGCCTGGACCAGGGCGTCGCCGTCGTACCCCATGGGGACCAGGCGGCGGACTAGGGCCTTGAAGTAGGTGTGGACGAACTCGTCCTGCTGGAAAGGGGCCAGGGTGCCGTCCAGGTCGAAGAGGATGGTATCGTACATGCAGTCATCTCCTTTTGGGGAAGTATACCAAAAAACGCCGGGAATGGCAAGGAAAAGTTTCCTCCGGCCAGGGAAACCAATTTTGCGTCTGTAGGGCGCGACGACCCCGGCGCGCCGTTGGTAAAACCTGTCATCAGCGGCGCGCCGAGCCGTCGCGCCCTACAATTGCGGCGCTATTTTCTCAAAATTGATTTCACTGTCCGCCAACGTTCCTCCTCAGGAGATGCGGAACCGGCTGATAAGGGCGTTGAGGGTGCGGGCCTGGGTGGACAGCTCCATGGAGACGGCGGCGCTCTTCTCCGCGGCGGTGGAGTTGGACTGGACCACGCTGGAGATCTCCCGGATGCCGTTCTCCACCAGGGAGATCATCTCGGCCTGCTGGACGCTGGCGGCGGAGATCTCGTCCATCAGGGTCTTGATGGACTGGATGCAGCCATCGATGTCCTCCATGGAAGCCACGGCGGAGTTGGTGGACTGGGTGCCGGTCTCGATGTCCTCGATGGAGCGGCTGATGAGGCCGCTGGTATTCTGCGCGGCCACGGCGGACTTGGAGGCCAGGGAGCGGACCTCGTCCGCCACGACGGAGAAGCCCTTGCCGGCGGTGCCCGCCCGCGCGGCCTCCACGGCGGCGTTCAGAGCCAGGATGCTGGTCTGGAAGGCGATGTCCTCGATGGCCTGGGTGATGGTGACGATCTGGGCGGAGGACTGGCTGATGTTCTTGGTGGCGGTCTTCAGCTGCTCCATCTTGGTATCCGCCTCGGCGGCGAAGCCGGTAGCCTTGTCCACCAGCTCACTGGCGCTGCCGCAGCGCACGGTGCTGGTCTGGATCTGGGAGGTGATGGCGCTGACGTTGGTTACCAGCCCCTCGATGGAGATGGCCTGCTCCATGGTGCCCTGGGACAGGGCCTGGGCCCCGGAGGACACCAGGTCCGCGCTGGAGTCCACCTGCCCGGCGACCCGGGAGATGTCCCGGATCACGTTGGTAAGGTTGGCGCGGATGGACTGCAGGCTCTCGGACAGGGCCTTGAAATCCCCGATATAGAGGGAGGCGTTCTTGGTGACGTCTACGGCCAGGTTGCCCTGGGCCATCTCGCCCAGGACGCGGCTCACGTCGTCGATGGTCTCCCGCAGGCAGCCGCAGACCCGGTGGGTGGTCCCGGCGATCATGCCGATCTCATCGGACCGGCCGTAGAAGGCCTCCAGCTCCTTGTCAACGGAGAGGTTCAGGTCCCCCAGCCGTCCGATGGCACGCTCCACCACCATCAGTTCCCGGCCCTCCCGGCGGAGGATCAGGAGGGTGATGAGGATGACGGCGGCGGCCATCGCCGCGCACAGCGCGCCCACCAGGACCCGCACCGTGGTCACGGCTCCAAAGACTTCGGCGGCGCTGTCCCGGACCATGAAGACCCAGCCGCGGTCCTTCAAAAATTTATAGACCACCAGCTGGCTGTCGCCGTTCTCGTCTTTGTAAGAATATGTACTGGCCTGGGTGCTGCCATCGTTCTGGATGCGCTGGATGATCTCCAGGTATCCGGCATCGGTGGTCTTCGTGTTCAGCAGGGACTCGTCCTCGTGATAGAGGTAAACGCCGGTGTCCACATTCAAAAAGACGTACTCGCTGTCAGGCAGTCCCTGGATGTCCAGGTTGAGCAGGGCATCCATCAGGTGGCTGGCGAAGACGCCCGCGCCCACGTAGCCGATGCAGCGCTGCCCGTCGAAGATGGGGGCGTACATGGAGAGGATCATGCTCCCGGTGCCGGGGGACTTCATGATGCCCGAGTTGGTCAGCTCCCGCCGGGTCAGGATGGTCTCCTGGAAGGTCTTCAGGGAATCCCCCTCCCGGGTGGTAATCCCGATGGCGCCCTGGGAGGTGTGGGTCAGCACGTAGGTCTCCGGCGTGGCGATGTAGAGGCCCTCGAAAATGCCCTTGACCGCGGCAAAATCCTCGGTATACTGCTGGGCTTTGGTCAGGAGGGCCGGGTCCTCCGGATGGAGCAGCAGATCCCGGACCTCGCTGCTGAGGGCGAAGGCGGACATATATTCCTCCGCCGAGGATACGTAGTCATTGATGATGGCGGCTCTGGATTCCACGGCGTCGGTCATCTGATTGGTAATGTGTCCCTGGACCATGGCGGCGGTGTTAGTGGAAACCACGAGCCACAGCACCAGCATCCCCGCAAGGGTGATGGCGGACGTAAAGATGCCGATGCGCATGGCAAGCTTTTTGTTTGCAAGGAATTTCATAAAATCTCCCCCGTTGAAAAAAGATTTTTTGAGGACGGGCGCACGGGCCCGCCCCTGTAACCATCCATGCAGGCGGGGCTCTCCAGAGGAGCCGGGCAAAATAATGGCAATCTATTATATCATGCCGCCTTTTTGCTGTCTAGATTTTACAGGGGATTTTTATGCGAAAATTTCTGAAAATTTACGCACATTTACGAAAAGTTTTGAGATATTATTCCGGAAATGAATCGTTTTTTTGCGAACGTGAACAAATGAGCATCTGGCGGCGTTCCGCTTGGGAATAGAACGCCGTCCCCCTGCAAATACTGCACCCGAAAGGAAGTGACTCTATGACCACAGCCTTCTTCCGGACTCTGATCCTCTATTTTATCCTGATGGTGGGCCTGCGCCTCATGGGGAAGCGCCAGATCGGCGAGCTGGAGCCCAGCGAGCTGGTGCTGACGCTGATCATCTCCGACCTGGCTGCCGTGCCCATGCAGGATTTCGGCATTCCCCTGGTCAACGGCGTGTTCCCCATCGTGACCCTGCTGTGCGTGTCCATGCTCCTGAGCTTCTTCAGCCTGAAGTCCATCCGCTTCCGGGGCCTGATCTGCGGCTATCCCACGGTCATCATCCGGGACGGCAAGGTCCTTCAGCGGAACATGGCACGGAACCGCTTCACCGTGGACGAGCTGCTGGAGCAGCTGCGCAGCCAGGGCTACAGCGACCTGACCGCCGTCAAGTACGCCGTCCTGGAGACCAGCGGCCAGGTGTCCGTCCTGCCCTACACCAAGGACAGCCCCGTAACGCCCCAGGTCATGAACATGACCGTTCAGGACGATGTGACCCTGCCGGTGCTGGTCATCAACGACGGGCACATCATGTCGGAGAACCTCTCCGCCAGCGGCTACGATGCCGTATGGCTGGACAAGCAGCTGAAGGAGCGCCGCCTGACCTCCCCCAGGCAGGTGTTCTTTATGACCGTGGACGAGGCGGGGACCATTACCTGCGTGGCAAAGGAGGCGGAGGCGTGAAGGCATTTTATATTCCGGTGGGGCTGCTGGCGCTGATCCTGGGGTTCTCCCTGTGGAGCGGGCGGTATGTGGAGCTGCGCACCCAGCATTGGAGCGCCCTGCTGGAGGAGATCGACGGCCTCGCGGGCCAGGAGGACTGGGAGCAGGCCGGGCAGAAGCTGGACGAGGCCTATGCCGACTGGAACGATAGCCAGACCTTTTTCCACATCATTATGGACCACAATGAGCTGGACGAGGCGGAGGGGCTGTTCGCCGGCGCCTTCGCCGTGTGCCGGGAGGAGGACGGGGCGGACTTCCACACCCTTCTCTCCCAGCTTATGAGCCAGCTGCGCCTGCTGGCGGAAACCCAGTGCGTCAGCATCAAGAACGTTCTGTAGCGCCGTCCCCCCGCCAGACGACCTGGCGGCCCTCCACGGATACCAGCCGCTCCTCCCGCATTTTCTTCAGCTCCCGCATCATGGCGCTGCGGTCGGCGCTGATGTAGTCCGCCAGGGCGCTGAGGGTGAAGGGCAGGAGGAAGGTGTCCGAGCCCGCCTCCAGCCGGCAGAGGCGGAAGTAGCACTGGAGCTTTTCCCGGATGCTGCGGCGGCTGAGGACCTCCACCCGGCGGCTCAGCCGGCGGGTCTGCTCCGTCACCAGGCGGAACATGTTCTGGACCAACCTGCTGTGGTAGCCGCAGGCGTTCTCGCAGCGCTTCATCAGGTGGTCGAACTCCATGAAGAGCGCCTCGCTCTCCCCGGCGCTGACGATCTCCACGCAGTCCCCCAGCTCTGGGGTGAAAGCCAGGACCTCCCCGAAGGCGTCGCCGGCCTCCACCCGGGCCAGGATGGTCCGGGTGCCGGCATAGTCGAAGCGGAGCAGGTCCGCCTGGCCCCGCAGCAGTACGCCGATTTCTCCGCAGGACTCCCCGTAGGCGCAGACCGTCTCCCCCGGTGCAAACCGGGCCCGCCGCATGTGGAAGCAGCGGATCATGGCTTCTACCTCGCTGCCGGCAATGCCCTGGAACAGGGCCAGCTCTCCGTATTCCATGCCGTCTCCTTATCCGTGCCGCCCGATATATGGTGGTAAAGAAAACCGGAAGGCACTAAATGTAGAAAAATTTTCATATCGTTGCTGTTGCAACATACTTTCCCTTTCCCTTCATGATATACTCATTTCACACAAAAGTAAAGCCCCAATTCCCTTGGGACACCATACAGGAGGAACGCGCCATGATGCAAGTAAACGTAACCGGCGGCGATATCAGCCGCCAGGAAAGAGACGCCTATATCG
>OFFZ01002151.1_pt1 | contig 10530 bp, 8 predicted proteins | sample 1521631 | NCBI WGS metagenome assembly OFFZ01 (sample SAMEA3504102, study PRJEB24116) | mouse gut metagenome | biome: mouse gut; feature: mouse-associated habitat; material: faeces | place: Denmark | collected 2011 | reverse complement strand
ATCATCATGCCTGTTGTCAGCAAAAATAATCTGCTGGGACTGTTGTGCGTCTTTTTTTCCAGTATCATCGTATATGACAATCAGCAGTTTAATTATTTAAAATCTTTTTGCCGCGAAGTATCTGTTGTTGTAGAAACCTCACGCCTGATTAATAATTCCGTTCTTTTACAGGAAAGCAATCATCGTATCAAAAATAATCTTCAGATCATTATCAGTCTGATTGCCATGCAGCAGCTCTATATTCAACAAAACCCGGAAGCGGATACCGGAGAAATTCTGGACTCCATCACAAATTGTGTGCAAAATATCGCTTCTCTCCATGACCTTTTGACAAGCCCTAACTCAAACTCCAATAATATCGATCTTTCCCGCATTATCGAATGTATTTTGCGTCTTTATAAAACAACTGCCGTTTCTATTTCGATTGATGTGGAAGATTTATTGATTCCTTATGCCAAAGCAACTTCCATATCCATTATTATCAATGAGCTCCTCGCCAATTGTATTAAACATGCTTTTCCCCGATCCCTAATCTCTGCTGATCCCCGGGTTCATATTTCCTGTTGTATTTCAGGTGAAGACCTTGTTATGAAAATATATGACAATGGTATCGGTATTTCTGAAACACTGGATATAAACAGCTCTCAAAGTATCGGGTTTTCCATTCTCCGTGCCATCATCAAAAATGAATTGCACGGCACTCTGCATATCAGCGGAAACCATCCCGGTACTGTCGCTGTAATCACTATTCCCTATGCTATGCTGATCACTCACATATAAAAAAGAAAGCTGCAGACTTTTACAACTCTTACAGCTTTCTCTTTGCCTTTATGTCTTTATTCTGTAATCCCTTCCAGAAGTTTTTCCACATATTCCGTAGATTCTCTGACTGCACGATAAATACCTTCTTCCGGCATCGGCGTATTCTGAGGCCCAATGCTGCCCAGTACGCCTTTCACATGTACAGGAATCTCATATCCGCAGGGAATCTTTCTCCCCAGTGTACTAAGCGTTTTAAAGAAAGCCGGAAAGTGAACATCTCCTGCCCCGATCGGCACATAGGCTGCATCCTTTCCTCTAATTCTGATATCTTTCAAATGAAGATGTGCCAGATATTCAAATCCATATTTTATATCTTCCTCTACTTTAACCTTTCCACCGCTGTAAAATAAGGTATTTCCGGTATCATAATTCAGCCGCACCAAAGGATGATGAAAATATTTAAATATTTCCACACTGTCTTTCGCCGTACTTACAATATCACCGTGAGACTCCAACCCGATCACAACATCCCACTTTTCCGCTTCTTTTATAATCTCTTTCATGTTTTTATAAAAGATATCAAGCTTTTGGAGCGGTCCGGAATTTGTATTGATCATCTTCGCTCCGATACGGCCTGCGAAAGCTATCTTTTTCAAAAAATCATGAAACTGTTTCTCTTCGGTCAGATCCACATGACCGGATAACGCATAGCACTTCAGTCCTTTTTCCGCAAGCATCGCCTTTACTTTCGAAGCATATTCCGCTGTCATCTCCTCTGGTCTGACATGCTCACACATATTGATAATTGAAGAAGGTTCCACATAGGTAAAACCGCTTTTTTTAACAATATCCAGTGCTTTTTCAAAAGAATATCCTTTACATAAATTTGTTCCAAGCGATACTATCTCAAATAATTTCATATTTTTCTCCCTTTGCCTTAAACAGTGCCACCATCATAGCCTGCCCGATCCGCAGCCGGTTCTCATAAGCTCTTTGCCCCATATCGGTATACATTTCTTTAAAGAGATTCACTGCCATCGGGTCAAAATTCTGAAACTGTTCCGCCATTTTTATCGCATATGACAGAACTTCCTCTGCCTTAACCACTGCATTGACCAGTCCCAGCTCCTTCGCTTTTTCTGCGCTTAGCTTTTCCCCCAGCAGTCCCATTGCCATCGCCTGCTTTTTGCCCAGATTGGCAAACAATCCTGAAAATCCCATCGCCGGAGCCAAACCATTCCGCATCTCGGGTACCGCAAATTCCGCATCTTCAGAAGCCACAGCAAGATCACAGGCCTCTACCAGAGAACATCCTCCCCCGTAGGCTTTTCCTTCCACCGCCGCAATGATCGGCCGGCTGCAGCTTTGCATCGTCAGATGAAGACTGATGAACGCATCGCCAAACTCTTTGATCTCCTGTATACTCTTTCTGCGGTAATCTCCAAGATCTCCGCCTGCACAAAACCATTCGCTGTTTCCATATAATACGACCGCACGACAGGTATCACCCTGCGAAGCATGTTCCAATTCTTTCTTCAGTTCTTTCATGCATGCGATGCTGAGTTTATTGTTTACTTCCGGACGGTTTATTTGTATCATGCGCACAAATGCACAATTTTCTATTTTAATCGTACTGTTTCCCATCTCTTCTCCCTGCTATTTCAAAAATCTGCGTACATAATCCATTGCCTCAAATGCATCACAATTTCCGCCGTTCAACATCTCAAACAATTTCCCGTCCTCTATCACTGCATCTGCTATATCAAACATATAATCCATCCATTCAAATGTTTTCTCCATGATCCGTACCGCATCATGACGCTGCGGAAATACGTCTGCAGTGATCCACTCGGAATAACCGGTCTTCTTTAAGTAGATACAGAATTCCACAAATTCCCAGAAGTTGACCGTCCCCGGTACCATATCCCAGTCCCAGTTTCTGTAATTGTCATTGACATGTACATGGAATAATCTTCCGGTAGTACTTAAGAAGGAAAGGGAGTCACTTAACACTTCCAGCGACTGTAATGCATGTCCTGTATCCAGCGTTACGCCTACATTATCCAGTCCCACCTTTTCACACAGAAAAGCCATTTTCCCGGCATTTCCCAATAAGCAGTGCATACGGGGTTCAGAAAGCTTATATTCCAGACTAAGCTTTACATCCGGTCTGTAAGCTGCTGCCTCCCTGATACAATTTACCGCATCATTAAATGCCCTTTCATAGTCCAACTCAAACGGATAATCATTTCCATCATTCAAAAACGCGATCGTCACTTTACTGCAGCCCAGTTCTGCCGCAAAATCAAGCCCCGTCTTCATATATTCCACTGCCTCTTTCCGCACCGCTGCGTCCGGTGAACTGACGGAGCCGTACGCCCACTTCGGCTCCCCTTTCACATTTACGTTAAGCGCAGCCACACCCATTCCATTATTGCCCAAAATCTGTTTTGCTTTTACGGGATCCTGCACCTGTTGCGGATAAACAACCTCCAAACCGGAACAGCCTTTAACTGCAGCTGCTGTTTCCACCATCTGTTCAAAATTCCGGCTTACTCCATATGTAGCAAAGCGATCCTGAATCTGTCCCATAAAACCTGTAATAACCGCATACTTATTTCTCATTTTTCCGCCTCTCTTTCTGTCTGGTATTTTTAAATTATTGTTTTATATTGATCGAGTTTGCCCATAAGGCAGGATCGTCCACATTTTCCTTTGTCACCTTTGTAGGCTGAATCCTTATCACAGTTTCTTCCAGTGTTTCCCCCTGTACTACTCCAAGCGCCATATTCATCGCCTCTTCGCTCATCACCAGCTTGGACTGTGCCGCAATAGCATCCACATACCCGTTTCTTATACCTTCCAGTCCTGTTGGTCCTCCGTCAACTGTTGTAATCAGAATATGTCCGTCTTCACCCGCCGCATATAATTTATTTAACTGTGCCAGAGCAGATTCTGCTCCACTATAGCAGGCATTGTCACTTGGCACAAAAATAGCATTGATATCCGGATTTGCCTGAAATGCATCCATAACCGCACTATAGGCATTATCATTTTTAAATTCTGTCGGAAGTGAAGCCACAATATTAATTCCAAGCTCCTTTGCCCTTCCCTCAAAGCCCTGATGCCGCTCTAATCCGGCTGTTGCGGACTGTGTTCCCAACAGTTCCAGAACCACCAGATCACTTATCTCAATACCAGACTCCTCAGCTACCTCAGCCATAAGATCCGCTGCTGCCGCACCATGTGCTGTATTATCCGATTCCGCCAGTCCGGTAAGCACATCCCCCTCCACATTTCTGTCGAAAGAAATAACCGGAATTCCCGCATCCTGTGCTTTTTTTACCGCTGCTGCCGCCGCACCGGAATCCACCGGACACATCACAAGCGCATCCACCTCTTTCGTGATCAGATCTTCAATATTCTGCATCTGTGTATCAGCCGTTGCCTTCCCGTCTGTCACTACCAGCTCAATATTGTTTTCCTCAGCAAATTGTTGAATTCCTATCAGGTTTGCTTTGAAACCATCATTATCAAGCTGCGGCATAGATATACCAAAAGTATATCTCCTCCCTTCTTCTGCCGTCTCTGTTTCGCTTTTTACTCCCTCCGTACCGCTCCCTTCCTCTTGTGCCGGTGACGTCTCCACAACAGACGCTTCTGTCTGCACCTCCTGATTGCCGCATCCTGCCAGCACAAGTGTTAAAACTGACGCTAAAATGATTGCTGTTACTTTTTTCATGTTCTTTCCTCCTTTTTTATTTTTCATTTTCCTGTGACCGGTTACTTCACCGGAAAATAAAGGTTCTTTTTATGTTTTGAATCATTCAACAGAATTATAGCGGTTTCTGATTGCATCAATAATGATCGCCAGCATAATAACAAATCCTCTTGCCGCCTCCTGCCAATTGGCATCCACACCATACAGATTCAATGCATTATTGATAACGCCCATCAACAGTACTCCCGCGAAAGTTCCGGTCAGGTTTCCGACACCCCCCGACATGCTCGCACCGCCTATAATAGCTGCCGCAATAGCTTGTGATTCTATCCCTGTTCCCATTGCCGCCCAGAAAGAGTTCATACGGGATACCTGCAGTATTGTTGCAATTCCTACCAGTAAGCCACACTGCATATAAGCAAACAGGATTGTTTTTGATACGTTGATACCCGATACTCTTGCCGAATCTGCATTGCTCCCCACTGCATACACTCTGCGCCCGAAAATCGTTTTACCCAGCCTGATATGGAAAACCACATAAAGCAGCAGCACTATGATAATCATCAGCGGAATTCCCACCACATATGTCGATGATAAAAAAATAAATGGTTCCGGCAGATTATACCAGGAAGAACCTCCTGATATCACAAGCGCTAATCCTCTGCCTATAAACTGGGTTGCCAACGTAGTCAAAAATGCCGGTGCTTTGATATAAGACACAACACAGCCGTTTATAATGCCAAACACCATCGCAACTGCAATGATCACCAACATTCCTGCCCACCACGGCCAGCCTCCTAATTTGATCAGTCCGATCCCAGCCGCTCCTGACACCGCCATAACGCCTCCTACTGATAAATCGTTATTTCCGGTGATCAGCACAAAAGTAATACCCAGTGATAAAACGGCTATAATAGATGTCTGCAGCAACACATTGATAATATTGGTAATTGACAAAAAGGATGTAGTTGTCACCGACAATATCAGGCAGACAAACAATAGCAGTAAATAAATACAATAATTCAATATCGTCTGTATTATCATTTTCCCTGTAATCTTTTTCATTTTTCCTGCCCTCCCATAGATGTTTCCAATAAACTTTCTTTACTGAACTCTTCATGTGAAAACTGTGCAACTATTTTCCCTTTGCGTATCACTAAAATTCTGTCACACAATCCCATGATCTCATCCAGTTCCGATGAAATAACAAATATTCCTTTTCCCTTTTTTGTCTGTTCTTCCAGAATATGATAAATTTCAAACTTTGCTCCGACATCCACACCTCTTGTCGGCTCATCTAAAATCAATACTTTAGGAGAACGGTTCAGCCATTTCGCAATGACTATTTTCTGTTGATTTCCCCCGCTCAAAAACTGTGCTTTCTTTTTCAGGCTGGAAGTCTTAATACTCAGTTCCTTTATATTTGCCTCACACACTTCTGTCTCTGCCTTTTTATCCATAAATCCCAGAAACTTTTTACTGTACTTCTCAAAGTTTGCCGCCAGCAGGTTAAAATACACCGACTGCCTGATCATCAGCCCTTCTTCCCTTCGATTTTCAGTAATCAGCCCTATCCCGATATCAATGGCATCAATTGGCGACTTTACTTTTATCTCCTGCCCCTCCATATATATTTTCCCATCCTCGTATTTTTCCAATCCGAAAATGGAACGGACGATCTCAGAACGTCCGGACCCCATCAGACCATATAATCCTACAATCTCTCCGGCATGTACTGAAAAATTGATATCCTGAAACTTTTCTCCCCTTTTCAGATTTTCCACTCGCAGCAGTTCTTTATCCGCCTGATAACCTGTACGTTCAAATCTGTCGCTTAACTCCCGGCCTATCATAAGAGAAACCAGCCTGTTCGTGTTGGTTTCCTTTGTATTGATCGTTGCGATCTTTTCTCCGTCCCGCATCACCGTAATACGATCACAGATATCAAATACTTCATCCAGACGGTGTGAAATAAAAATAATGGATATTCCCTGTTCTTTTAAATTCCGAATAAGAAAAAACAATATTTCCACTTCCTTCTTAGTCAAAGAAGATGTCGGCTCATCTAACACCAGAATTTTTGTATCCATCGTAAGACATCGCGCAATCTCCACCAGCTGTCGTTCACCCATCTGCAGATATTTTATCTTTTCCCTCGGTGAATGTTCCGCAAGTCCAATCCTGTTAAGGATCTCTTTTGTATCGCTATACAGTTTTTCCGCCCTAATGAAAGAACTTTTTTGAGGCAGATCCTGTATAAAAATATTAGTGGCAATATCAAGATCCGGAAAAAGTGATAATTCCTGATGAATAAAAGAGACACCCTTTTTCTGCGCATCAGAAGGCGTATAAAAAATCACTTTCTCACCCCCGATATATACTTCCCCCTGATCCATCTTTTCCACACCGCCGAGCATCTTCATAAGTGTCGATTTACCTGCTCCGTTTTCTCCCAGCAGGCCATGAACCTCACCATATTTCAGAGAAAAATCAACCCCCTTCAACGCCCGAACTCCCGGATATGCTTTTTGTATTCCCATCATTTCCAGACACAGATTTTCCATTAAATTTCTCCTTTTCTATACTGTGTTTCCTTTCAGAGCATCAAAAAACGCACTAATCCCTTTTTCTAAAAGGAACTAGTGCGTTCATGGCACTATAAGCCTTACCGTAAGGCGATATTTTTTTTAGATGGTCTTATTCTATCATCCGGCAAATATCATTACAATATGCAAAAAGTACAAACTTTTTTATGGAATATAACTAAATATTCCGACAAAATCGCACAGGATGATTCTTCTGTGATATGATATACTTTAAGTAAAGCATTTCTTCTTATTTTCAGTGACGGAACATCGCTTCCGGTCACCTTACAGAAAACCGGGAGGCCGCCATGAAGATCAAAGAACTCTGTATCCAAAATTTTAAATCCATTCGCCGGATGCATATTCAGGATATCGAGAACGCACTGATTCTGGTAGGTCAGAATAATACCGGCAAGACCACCGTGCTGAATGCGGTCCGGGCGGCGGGAGGCGATTACCGGATCTGCCCTGAGGATTTTGACGAGGACGGAGCGAATATCGAGATCAGGGTCTCTCTGGAATTTAACGGAAAAGACCTTGATCTTTTGCGGCAAAAGGGTGTTGTCAGCAAATACCGGAGAAGAGACGCATGGCTGCAGGATTTTTGTAAAAAACTCCCCTCTTTTTCCGAAAATGTACTGACTTTCACCATGTCAGCCAACCGGAACGGACGGATCCGTTATCAGGACGGCTTCAAAAAACACAACACATACATACAGGAAGTTTTTCCAAAAATTTACTGTATAGATGCAGAGCGCAGTCCGGAACAGCTTCAAAATGATCTGTTTCTTCTGCAGAAGGACGAACTGCTGCTGAAAATGCGCTCTGGCTGCTGTATGTTCGATCAGGCGAGAAAATGCAGCCAGTGTTTCCGCTGTATAGGCCTGATTCAGCAGAAACGTCCGGCAGAACTGAATGTGATGGAAACATCAAAGCTTTTAGATTACAAATTGTATCAGTTGAATCTGGACGAATTTGCACGCAGAATCAACAAAAATTTCCGGAAAAACGGCGGCAGGGAAGAAATCTTTTACTCCATAAACCGGAATGTGGAAAAGATGCTGTCCATCACCACCCAAATCCACTCTCCTGCCCAAAATCTCCTGCAGCCCATTGAGCAGATGGGAAAAGGCATGCGGTGCATCTATCTGTTTTCCTTGTTGGAGGCTTATACGGAAATCAAAGAAAATCTGCCCAGTATCATCATGATCGAAGACCCTGAGATCTTTCTGCATCCGAGGCTTCAGAAAGTTGCGGGGGAGATTCTATACCGGCTGTCCCGAAAAAATCAGGTCATCTTTTCCACCCATTCACCCAACCTTCTGCCCAATTTCAACAGCAGACAGATCCGTCAGGTGGTACTGGACAAAGAGGGCTGTTCCGCCATCCGGGAAAAGACGGATATCAGCGCCATTCTGGATGATCTTGGCTACACGGCAGGGGATCTTATGAACGTGAATTTTGTCTTTATCGTGGAGGGCAGGCAGGACAAGAGCCGCCTCCCGCTGCTGCTCCGACAGGTTCTTCACCACATCATACAGGGCATCTATCTCCAGGATGTTGGAAGGCCTGAATTCCAAAAGGCCCTCCCTCCCGCGGCTGATGCACTGCATCAGATACTGGAAGGGCCTGGTCAGGTGCCTGACCACAAGATAGATGCCCAGCACGCCGAAGAGCAGCCCGATGAGGATGGCCACCACCAGCCAGAGATAGAGCTGGCGGCCCATCCCGAAGAGGTCCTCCTCCGTATCCAGCCCCAGGAGCACCCATTCCGTATCCTCATAGGGCGCATTGTTGCCGTAGAGCTTCAGGGGGCAGGCCACCGCGTACACGTTCTGCCGCTCCAGCCGCACATCCCCCACCTGCCACAGATTGCCGTAGCGGGTTCCTCGCAGCTCCAGCTCCCTCCCTGAGGACCTGGCCAGGTTGGAGAGGATCCCCTTTCCCACCATGGGCCTGTAAAGGCCGTCGCCGTCCCTGACCGCCAGCAGATACCCTGACTGCTGCTGGTCATTGAGCTCTGCCACCGGGAAATAATCGTAGAGCCGTCTGCTGGAAATCTCTACGCCGATTATGCCGTACACCTGCCCCTCATGCCGCAGCGGCGCGGAGTATGTAATCATTTCATAGGAGTCCGTCCCGTCCTTCTCCAGATAGAAGGGCAGCGACCAGTACCCCAAATCCGCCGTGTCCGCATCGGCATGTTCCGTCCCCGCCCTCCAGGGCTCATAGAAATAGTTGTCCGCAGCCTCCCTGCCCTGCCCCTCCATGCGGAAGCGGGTAGTCCAGGAGGTGTCCAGGGGGATGTCCCACTTCCTGGACAGGAGCTTGCTGCCCCGCTCCAGAAGCAGGTCCGTGCCGTTGGCGGGATTGGTATCCGGGTCGGAATCCCTGACGAAGAAGCCGGCGAACTCCCCGGGCTCCCGCATATCCGTTCCCGTCAGGACCAGGAAGATGCCTGTGGTGGAATGGCTCTGCAGAATGTCCAGGCATTCCGGGAAAAACAGCTCCAGCAGCTCGTTCTTCCTCTCCTCCGAGGCAAGCAGCCCCTCCAGGCTCAAATCCGCGTCCTCCAGGACCCCTTCCAGGATTCCGTCCAGGACCCCCTCCTGCTCATGGATGGACGCCCATCTCTGGTTCATGTCGTTCTGCAGGATCACCTTTCTGTTCTCCACCAGCCGGTTCATCATGCTGACGGAGGATTCCTCCATCATCCCCGTGACCCGCTTCATCACCAGCGTGCCAATGGTAATCAGACTCTGAATCAGCATGATGGCGATCAGCGGAACCAGAAAAATCATAAATATGTTCGTCTCTTTTCTGCTCGGTCTTCTGCCTTCCATTTATCCTACTCACCCACTGCCTGCTTCAGGGCCTCGCAAAAAGCCCCGTACCACACTTCAAAGCTCTCCTCAGTCACATAGTCCGCCGCGGCCTCCTCCAGGCTCTTTCCCTGGGCCAGGGCCTCCTCCACGGCCGCCCGGTCCTCCGCCGCCTTGTCCGCCAGATGGTACTCCAGCACCTTCCTGGCCGCCGCGAGCGATTCGCGGGCCTCTTCCAACCCGGCCTGCGCCTCGGCCTCGGCGGCCGCTTTGCGCTCTTTGTTTTCAACCTCCACCTGGGTGACCTTCTCGATTGCTTCCAGGGACATCCGTTTTCACCTTCTCTCCTGCAACGCGATTTTAACGCCGCCGTCAAGCCGCCCGCCGGGTATATGGACGGCTCTTCATAAGCCTGTTCATCATACCATATCCACACCCACAACGCAAGAGATTTTTCCCATCAGCGGCGGTTTTTGCCTTTTCTCTCCTCCGGGCCCGGCAGCGGTTTTCCACAGGTATTCTAAGCCCGGATTTTCATTTTATTCCCATGCGGCGGCGGCGCCGGGAACACAGTCCATTTTACAGCCAGCGTCTCCACCCGGCAATGGGCAAACACCCGGTCTTTGTCCAGCTGATCTTT
>OFFZ01002150.1_pt1 | contig 10530 bp, 13 predicted proteins | sample 1521631 | NCBI WGS metagenome assembly OFFZ01 (sample SAMEA3504102, study PRJEB24116) | mouse gut metagenome | biome: mouse gut; feature: mouse-associated habitat; material: faeces | place: Denmark | collected 2011 | reverse complement strand
TCTGTTATACCACTGCTGTCAACTTTTGGCTTTATTTTTGATTGTTGCTATAGATTGATTATTAGCGGTGTTTATGGTATAATTGATCTTACAATGTTATGGGGAGGCAGGTCATACACCATGCTTGAGATAATCAAAGCTGGCAAAATCATTTTAGATAAGTTGGCAGAACCCCAAGTTCCGCCAAAACATAAGCTCATTGTTGTGTGGGATAGCAATTCAGCCAGATTGGCCGCAGAGCGCACTGTTGAGTACGCAGTTTCCAACGGGCACAAAGCAGAGTGTGTACCTGCGGACATCTATCAAAAATATAGGTTGAAAGCAATCAGCAACCAAAACAAGGTGATCATCATCGGTCATCACAGTATTGCGGAAGAGGAAAAGCTGAAAGCCGTATGTAAATATGGGAAATGCCATGGCATGACATATGGTGTGAGTGACAGGCTGTGTGTGTTGAGGGCCATACGTGAAGATCTGCACAGCAAATCCGAATTCGCGGAGTATTATGAACGTATAATGTCCGAACATACGGAGCTGGCGCAGAGATACGCGATACCCTTGAAATACATAAAAAAGGGGAGAGACAGGAGCACGTTGGAGTCTCAATATGACCTTCTCTGGGTCATATTCGCGGCAGAAGAACTGCCCCGGTTCCTGGGATTGGATAAGGAGCAGCCCCATAGCGGCAGCGAGGAAAGGACTGCAGCGCAAAGCGGCGGCGATTTCCCCAAGGCTCACGAGGAACAGCAGTCTGCCGCCCGCTATGCTGCTGCACTTCTTGAACAGTTCAAGCTGGAAGCGCCGGCTTCTTCCTATATCACAGCGGATTATTTGCGGCAATTTTGCAAAAAGCAGCAGAAGTTTTCATTTTCTCACGAAATTTCCAGCCAAGAAAACCGCCAGTGGGACACATTGCTGGAACGAGACGGCTGGCAGGTCCGGCGGCGGGACTGTGATGATCCCATCGGCATTTTCGATCCCAACGGCCAATGCCGTGCGGCCGGAAGCGAAGAGCAGATCCTCTCCCCCATCCTCGCTCATATCCATGCCCAGGCCAAGATCGACGCACTGAGGATGGATCATCAGCTGAACTGCGGCATCGTGCTGGGAGGCGGCGGAGCCAAAGGCGCTTTCCAGCTGGGCGTTTGGAAATGGCTGGAGGAGCACGGCGGGATGGATCGCTTCACGGGCATCTCTGGGGCCTCGGTGGGGGCCTTGAACTCGCTGCTCTTCGCTCAGGGTGACTACAGCAAGGCAGAAAGTCTTTGGATGTCTATGCGGGAGGGCGATCTGGTAAAGCTCAATAAAACCCTGCCGAAGAATGTTGGCAAGACTTTATTCAACATGGCCTTCGGGGAAAATGCGGCATTGGATAAAATCATCATCAAGGGGCTTACAGCGTTCGCTTCTGATCTGGAGAAAAATGCCGGGCTGTTTGAAAAAAAGAAATATGAGGGCATTGTGCGTAAAAATATTTCATTGGAAGCCCTGCAAGAAAAACTGACGTTTGTTTCCCTCTCGGCAATCACTATGATAGATATCCAAAATCTGGCGGGGCGGAATTCCGTTTTGAGCACGGAGTATTCTTATTTGGACCCGCAATGTGTAGAGCCTTTGGAGATGAATGTGCGCAAGGTCCTGGCCTCTGCCGCATTCCCCGGCGCGTATACCCCCGTAAAAATCGATGGAAGGCTTTGCATTGACGGGGGCGCCTTGGACAACGCCCCGGTCCTCCCATTGGTCAAAGCGGGGTATCGGGAGATTCTGGTCATCCATTTATCCAGGAACCGGGAAAGCTTCAACAAATCGCTGCAGCGGACTGTTCCGGCAGAGGAATTGGAGGGCGTGCGGCTTTGGCACGTCTGGCCGCAAGACAGCCTAGGGGACCTTTTTGAAATCAGCCCGGAGCTTACACAGAGACGCATCAACGCCGGGTATGAGGCCGCTGCCATCTGTTTGAAGGATTTCTTCAGTGAAGCTCCGGATCACGTGGTATAAGAACCTGTATTCACAACCGTTGCACGCTGTCTGATGAAAATACAGCCGAATATTCCGAGTATCTGCATGAACCGAAATTATTATAAAGTATCCTGAAAGGATCATTTGCGATGGACATGAAAAAGAAAATGAAAAAAGAGCTGGAGCGGCAAGTGGGGAAAATGGTGATTAAAATTGTCGAAAAAGAGGGCAAAAAAGAGATTAAAAACGCCCTCAAGGACCTAAAGAACAAGTGATATATCCGCCTGAGCAATCTCATGGATATCTACAGCAAAGCAGGAGAAGCTGCTATGTTCAACAAACCCAAGAAACTGAAGAAGATACCTTCCGATCTGGTGTCCTACATTCAAATCGAAACAGAAGCTATCAAGGACGCCAACGACAAGATGATGATTTCCTCCTACTGCCTCAGCAAATTAGAGACGGTCAACTGGTATCTTGAATTGCTGGAGGTCGGCTCCAAGAAATATATCGTCCCGCAGAGCAAAGCGTACCTAGAGATGGTCAGGGATCAGCTCATGGTCTGCCATAAGGCAATCATGGACACAAAGATCGTTAATCCCAATGATCGTCCGTTGTTGGACATCAAATATCCCAGAGGATATGAGGGATAATGGGAGGATAGAAAATTGTATGAGATTTGAGGATATACATGGCAAAAAGCACAAAACTTTTCTAGGAGCCCTAAAAGTAGATTTGAGGGATGCCTATGCAAAGAAAGTCCGCAAAGTTATAGTCAACGCCATGATCCGGGATCAGGTGGAGGGCTATGAAAGTGATCCCGCAATATATGAGGAAGATCCTGCGGTCTACGTTGCCTCAACACAAGACGAACTTATGAAGATTTTGGGCAAAGGGGTCAAAACAGTTCACCTCTGCGGGAATCAGTTCACCATACCAGGGGCGGTGGACGGGATAACCTATATTGGCATAGGCAACCCTGTTGTCCGATTCGATGGCAAGCAAGTAAGTGCAAACGTTGATGTGCAGAACGTGAAATTCGATGGAACGGAATTTCTTGAGGATATTGACGGGTTCTATCACGTTTTCCAAGATGCTCCTGAATTGGCCGTAAGACTTCTGCATAAGGCGGCGGAAGAAGGGGATGAGGCGGCGCAAACTTTGCTGGCCATATGCTATCGGGATATGTTTGGGATTGAAGGGTGCCGTGCTGATTGTGCCAAGTGGCTTGAAAAAGCCGCCGAACAGGGCTATGCGCCAGCAGAAATGATGTATGGCCTTTATATGATGGGCGATGCCTGCGGGTTGAAAAAATTCTATGACAATATATTTTCAGAAGGCATCCATTGGCTCCAGAAATCCGCACATCAGGGGTATGCAAGGGCGTAGGTGCTTTTGGGTGCCTGCTATCTGAACGGGGTTGGGGCTATCCTATTGTGTGAAGATGATGAAAATAGTGGAGATAATACAGAGGAAATTATTTCAGAGCTGATGAAAGCTGTCCAATGGATTGAAAAAGCCGCCATGCAGAAAAACAGGGACGCACAAACGCTCTTGGGTATTTGCTTTATGGAGGATGGCAACGCCCTGTGGAATATCCTTGGTCCTGGTATGGTTCGCATAGAAGCTAGGGACAAGTGGGTGGAGATGCTCGGTATCGAACGAAGCAACACCCATGCGATGGACTGTTTCAGGAGCGCCGCAGAACAGGGACAGCCAGAGGGACAGGCACTGCTGGGGTGCTGCTTTTTGGAAGGGGTAGCCTGTGCAAAAGATTTTACTACGGGGGTAGATTGGCTGAAAAAGGCTACAAAGCAAGGGTGTCTTGATGCACGAGAGCTTTTGGAAAGTTTCCAACCGAAGCTTGTAATGGATGCGGACACTGCGACTACTTGGCGGAATCGTATTGCAGATAACTTCTTGGAAAGGTTTTTTAGTGATGAATCTAAGAGTTGGCAGTGATAAAGCAGTTTCGGTGGGAGGGCGGCTGCGGCCGTCCTCCTGTTTTCGTTTCAGAGCGAAAGGAAGGATGTTTATAATGGATGTAAGAAGTGAAGATCGCGTTATGATTCAGAAACATTGGAAAGATACTGCTGTATTCACGGACGCACTGTACATAGAGCCATGGGTGTGGGGCGAAATCGGAAAGAAAGTGCCGGAAGGAGAACTGCTGCCTGGGGAGTTGTCCGCAGTGACCTTTCCGGCAGGCTGTTATACCGTTCGCAGTGCCCAGCGTGTCTACAGGATTTATGGAACAGGCTGTTTTCCAGAGAAGGAAACTCCTGCCAGCCGGGAGGAGACGGAACGTGTCAGGAAAGATGTAACACCGATAGGAACAATAGGTCCGCTGGTTCCTGCGTGGCGTAATGAACTGCGTGTCACTCATGAAATATCCGCAAGGCACAACGATGCCCCGGAGGGGAAGTTTACTTATATCTGCCGTGCCGCCGAGGCCAGCAGCGGACGGTGGACGGAGCATATCAGCGCGATCTATTCCGTCAAAGAATCCAAGTTTATCCCTGATGAGTACGCTTCCCTGCTGGTATGTTTGACGTTCACAGGGGATTCCCACGGCGTTGATACCTGGTACAAACTTGACCCCACTGGAAAAATCACCACGCTTAGGCTGCATCCTTATGATTCCAATGTGGATAAGGCCCGGTTTACCTGATGCGGCCAAAATTCCGCTCCAATATTTGAGATCGTAAAGGAGAGTTTTGCTGTGAATATGAAAAAAATCCTTCAACAAGTCAAACCGCCCTGCCCCAGGTGCCCCTACAAGCTGGGCCTGGTACATACAACAGTCAATCCCTGCCCTCAATGCAAAGAAAACGGCTACCAGATGTTTGAACGATTTCAAAAGGAACTGACTGCTGATTTGCACAAGGCCGGAGGAGGAAACAGGTTATGAAGAGACTCCCTATGTCGGATTTTATGTGGAATTATTATCAAAGTCACAACGTTTCATTTACAGATTTCCAACAGGCCGCCATCATTTGGAACTCTGATCTGCCTAAGCCGGAGATATTAGATGCCCTTCGTGAAATTGCCAGTACAACTACAGATGAAGCGCTGAAAGAGCAGATCCGGGAACGGCTTGACGCAGAAGCAGAAAACGAACGGCTCTTTCATGAAAATGATGGCAGATATTTCTTTACCTTTGTCCCGGATGACGAGGACGAGTGGGAAATCTGTTACTTCTCCACCTCAGATGCCGCAATCGCCTACGGCAAAGACCACTCTAAAGAAAACTTCAAGATACGAAAGGAGCCCTTTGCGGACAAGTTTGACGGCAGTGCTGCGAACGACAATTCTGACACGATGTATATAGGCGGTCAGGCTCAGTATACGAAAGACGGTGTGCTACTTGAATGCGAATGTTATACCGAGAGGATCAGTATCAATTTCAGTCATCCGTATCCATCACGTTTCGAAGATGCGTATATCCCCCTGCAAAGCCCGTTTGAGCTTGGGGATATTGTGAAGATGACCGGAGATTCCCGCCCCGCCATCGTTCAGGTCAGTCAAGAGGACTGGAAACGCAGTTTGGAGCGGAATACCAGCGGTTCACGGAAAATACCTCCCAGCTATGACAACATCAGCCTCACAGTTGAATTTCTTGACAACGGGGAAATGTATCATGTGCATCCGCCTATTCTGTGCTTGGAAAAAATCGACCAGTGGGATGATAAGTTGGAATGGGATTTGCTTCAGGCGGCCAGCCAGCTCATGAAGGGAACCGGATCGTTGGAAAACTTTCTCTGCCATTATCATCGGAATTTAGATCGCAAGAAGAGGGAAACTTAGGGAACAGGTCCAAGGTCCCGTGAAGCGCTGCAAGCCGGCGCTTTCAGCACTAAGGCCGCCAGTCAAAAAAAGGTATCCCTGCGCTGCCGCAGGGATACCTTTTACATCAACCTTCCATCTCCCGCCATGAGCTCCGTCATCTCCTCGATCTTCTCCAGAGGAAACGGAGGCAGCGCCACCGGCTTCATGGCGATGGACATCAGCTTCATCGGATTGTCGTCCGCCGCCACCCGGTTGGACGATAACCCGCCGCACCGGCGGCACCGGTGGATCACCGCCCATTCGCCGTTTTTGCGTACCCAGACGGCGATAGGCTCCATGATCCCCCCGCAGTCCGAGGCCCGGTCGCCGGGCTCCACATCCACGTGGAGGCTGTGCAGGCAGTTGGGGCAGTGGTTGCGGTGCTCGCTCCCGGCGCCCGCCGGGACCACGGGCCGCCCGCAGACGCGGCAGATGAAGCTGTCATGGCATGGATGGGTCTTGTAGTAGCCTTTTTCAAAGGTTTTTCGCTTGTTTTCTCGGTTCAAATGGATATTCCTCCTAAAAGTTGTCATAAAACATCCTTTTGGGAGGCTTGTCGGTATTTAGCGGATACGCAAACCTCCCGGTCAGCGCGCAATCACCGAACGATAGTTTTTCATAGACTTTCTCCTTAGTTCTTGCGTATTTGGGTTTCGAAACCAATACTATTATCGGCCGGAAGGGCGCAAAACTTAATAGAAGCGCCCACCGCCGTTTCCCTACACCTCCCACATTGACGCGGCCACGTTTCTATAGTATAATAAAGACACAAAACAAACGAAGGAGGGCATAGCAATGATGAACACGATGGTATGGGTCTGGCTGGCCGTGATGGCGGTGGCGGTCTTCTTGGAGATGTCCACCATGGCCCTGGTATCGGTCTGGTGCGCCGTCGGCGCGCTGGTATCGGTGTTCGCGGCCTATTTCGGCGCGCCGCCGGCGGCGCAGCTGCTGTTGTTTGTCGGCGTGTCCATCGTGACCGCCGCCGTGGTGCGGCCTCTGGCGAAGAAATACGCGGACCCCTACAAGGTCCCCACCAACGCCGACCGTCTGGTAGGCATGGAGGCCCGCGTCACCGAGACCATCAACAACGGCTACCCCACCGGCGCGGTGTACGCGGACGGCAAGACCTGGACCGCCCGCAGCGCGGACGGCGTGGTGATCCCCAAGGGAGAGGTGGTAGAGGTCGCGGCCATGGAGGGCATCAAGCTCATCGTCCGCGCCAAGGCCGCCGTCCCCGCGGGCTGACCGGAAAAGGAGAGCGAAAAACGATGCTGGTACCCCTGAAAGAGAAAGATTTCGACAAATACATCGACTTCGCCTACGAGCTGGCCCTGGACCCCGCCCGGACCTGCTACCCCGTCTATTACGACGGCGTAAAGACCCGGGCCCTCTTTGAAGCCGACGCCCGGAAGGGGATATCCCTTCCGGGGGACCAGATACTCCTCTATGAGGAGGACGGCGTAATAGAGGGCTGGCTCCACTACTACTATCTGCTGGAGGACCGATACATCGCTCACCGCTCCTGCGGCGTCCGGCGGAATACCGCCCGGGCTCTGCAGGAGCTTTCCGAGCATCTGGCGGCCCGGTATCCCGGCTGTAAGTGGGCCGTGGGCTTTCCCTCCGAGAATCAGGAGGCGCTGGACTGGGTGCAGAGCGCGGGATTCGAGCTGCTGGAGGATTCCCAATACTATACGTTCCATTTCGACCAATACATCCCCGGCCCGGAGGACCCGTCCGTGGAGCGGATCACGGAAGAAAATTTCGAGAAATTCCAGCGTGTCCACCGCGCCATCGAGGGAGAGATGTACTGGAATTGCCAGCGCCTCCGGGAGGACCTCCCCAGCTGGGACCTGTTCGTAGCGGAGGAGGATGGCGTAGCCGGGGAGGTCATGGCCCTGGACGCCGGGGACGGCTTTTACAGTATTTTCGGCGTGGTCTGCGAGGACAGGCGATTCCATGAGAGCCTGTACCGGCGGCTGCTGGTCCGTGCCCTGACCGAGGGGAAGCGGAAGGGCGCGCGGTATCTGACCTTCTTCGAGGACACGACGGAGGAGGCCAACCGGATCATGCGGTCACTGGGCTTCCACCATGTAGGCCGGTACCTTGGATATCATAAAATAATATAGAAGGAGAAAAATACAAAATGTTGATCCCGCTGCAAGAGAAAGATTTTGACAAATACGTTGATTTTGCTTACGAATTGGCCCTGGACCCCGCCCGGACCTTCTATCCCGTCTTTTTCGACGGCATCAAGACGAAGGAGGATTTTATCGCCAGGGCCCGGAAGGCTTTTTCAAAGCCGGAGGACGAGATCCTTCTTTATCAGACCGACGGCGCGGTGGAGGGCTGGCTCCACTATTACCATCTGCCCGAGGATCATTTTATCCAGCTCTATACCAGCTGCATCCGGCAGAATACCACGGGGGCGCTGGAGGAGCTTTCCGGCTATCTGGCGGAGCGGTATCCCGGCTGTGACTGGGATGTAGGCTTCCCGGCGGAAAACCGGGAGGCGGAAGCCTGGGCAAAGGGCGCGGGATTCCGGCAGTTTGACGACGCCCAGAACTACAGCTTCTTTTTCGACCGGTACGACCCGGTCCCGGACGATCCGTCCGTGGAGCGGATCACGGAGGAGAATTTTGAGAAATTCCAGCGGGTCCACCGGACCATTGAGGCGGATATGTTCTGGAACTGCCGGCGGGTCCGGGAAAAGCTTTCGGATTGGACCATCTTCGTGGCGGAGGAGGACGGCGTGGCCGGGGAGATCATGGCCACCAGCTTCAAGGACGGTATGTACGAGATATTCGCCCTGTGCTGCGAAGACGGTAACTATCACGAGGACCTGTACCGGCGGCTGCTGACCCGGTTCCTCAACGAGGGAAAGCGGCAGGGATCGAAGGATCTGGTCTTCTTCGTAGGTACAGACGATGAGATGAACCGGATCATGCCAGAGCTTGGCTTCCAGCTGGTGGGCCGGTATCTGGGGTATCAGAAGAAAATTTAGCGGTCATTCGGGGCAAACTACCTCCGGACCCGGAACGATATCCGGGCGGGAGGGAGAAATTGCAATGAGTGAGAAAAGGCAAAAGAAGCCATGCGATCCCATGGCCAAGGCCATGGAGCTGACCATCTGGCAGTCCGCCAAGACGGACCCCCAGGGCAGCTACACCGGCACCCCCGCGGACCCTTACGAGGTCCCGGTCCAGGACGCGGACGACCTGTAGCCCAATAAATTTCTCTGCCATTTTATTGGAGAGGGAAAGAACGGTCCGCAAAGTGTTTTTTCGAGGCACGAGCCTCCGAAAAAGCGATCAGGCCCTTATTTCGCGCCTGGAAAAAGCCCGCCACCTTTAAAAATGTAAGGCGGCGGGCTTTTTTCATGGTCACATGCTGTTTTTCAGCTAAAACTCTACTATATCCATCACGGCCCGCTCCACGCACAGCGGCGCTTTGGCATCCAGCATCAGGGAGAGTTCCACCGCGCACCCGATATTCATGCAGGGATGCAGCACGGCGACGTGGTGCAGAGTCCGGACCTGAGAGCATTCCGTGGAAAAACGCAGGGGATCCGCATCGGAAAACCCGCTGCAGGGCGACTGCTTGAACAGGATGGTCCCCGTTCCTCCTGTTCGAGACTTGGTACAGACATTCAATGTGTATTGGACTACGTAGGTCCTCCCCGGAGTCAGCTGGACCCGGGCGGGAGTGCGTGCATCCCAGCAGATGTTTTTCCCGGAGCAGCTGCGCAGCTTCCATGGCAGGCGGCAGTTTGGATCCCACGATATCCTCTCCTGCCGGCCCACCAGATGAATGGCGCTTTTCTCACATGTCAGCGCCTCGTCCGGGATCGGAGGGGGTACGGGGCATGGGACCGGGCATGGCGGCGGACAAGGAGGCCCACACGGCTGGCATGGCGGTGGACAGGGGGCCGGCTCCGGCTTACAGGGGGGCGGAGCCGGGCAGAACTCCAGCACCTTTTCCAGCTTGTTTTTCAACAGCATCTGATTCTGCGTCACCGCCTCTACCAGGGCGGTGACGCTTTTGTTGACTGCCAGCACGTCCCGGGGACAGGCGCAGGCCTTTGCGCCGGGCAGGGTGCCCAGGACATATTGCAGTTTCTCGCCCTCGGCGTTGAGGATATGGCTCAGAGCAAGCTCTTCCATGGCGATGGACGCGATGATCATGGTCAAAGCTTCCTCCCGGGTCATGTCCGCTCCGTTGGGGGGAAAGGAAGGCATAGACATACTCAAAAACTCCATAGTGTGTCCCGGAGGAGCCGGGACTGAGATGTGCGGCAGGATACCATACCGCTGTTCTACCCTATGACAGTCAGGACGGTTCGGTTCCGATCGTAACCAAATCAGCGGCGGAGGCATAGGATGTTTCACGCGCCGCCTCGCGGCGTGCCTCTCGATGTGAAAGGAGATACTCCATTATGTCTTTGCCGGCCTTTCCCACGGTCGATCCGCCTATCGACCGTGAAAATGCAGTCAATCAGATCCTTTCCTCCATTGCCATGGAGGAACTTGGACTGAGCCATATCCTCAATGCCGAGGGTGAGAAGCTGCAATATATCCTGGGCACCCTGCCCGGCCTCAGCGGTCCGCCCGCTACGGTCAGCGACGTACTGTCCGCCAACGAGAGCGTCCGTGGTATGCTGGAGACCGCCGTACAGAACCAGCTTTTCCTGAAAGCGAAGATGCAGGGCGCGCTGACGGCCTCTCCCATGCAGGGCCCCGCTGG
>OFFZ01002149.1_pt1 | contig 10536 bp, 8 predicted proteins | sample 1521631 | NCBI WGS metagenome assembly OFFZ01 (sample SAMEA3504102, study PRJEB24116) | mouse gut metagenome | biome: mouse gut; feature: mouse-associated habitat; material: faeces | place: Denmark | collected 2011 | reverse complement strand
TTGCATTGATGCTTACGGCGATTACCATTCTGGGGGTATCCGCCTGCGGGAAATCAGGAGATTCCGCTGACGGCACGAAACCGAAGGAGTGGGCTTATGTGCCGGAATTTCTCACCATAGAAGAGGACAATGTAAGCTATTATGATATGCAGCTGGTGGGGGAAAATCTTTACTATTTATCCTATGACTGGGATGAGAGTACACAGACCAGCAGCCAGAGCGTCTGTAAATACTCTCTGGCAGACAAGGCGTTAACAAAGACTCCCATCACCTGGGCCGAGGATGTGGGATACCAGAGTCTGAACAGGGGGACTTTTTTGGAAGATGGCAGTTTCTATGCCATTATGGATTCCTATACGGAAGATTACAGCCAGTCCTGGCAGCATCTCACAAAATTTGATGCCCAGGGACAGCAGATCTTCTCCCAGGATATTACAGACCTGCTCCAGGGTTCTTATGCGGACGGTCTTGTGGTGGATGGGGAAGGCAGGGTATATCTTTCCGGAGACGGCGTTGTGTGGCTGTTTGACGCGGAAGGCGTCAGCAAAGGTTCCGTGAAACTGGAGGGCACCAATGTGTGGATTGACTCCATGGGCAACGGCTCTGATGGCAAGGTATATTTGGGATACAGCAGTTACGACGGGAACAACAGTACATATACTTTGTGTGAAATTGACTTTGAAGGCGCCAGGCTGGGAAACAGTTATAAAGATTTTCCCCGCGGCAACAATGGCTTTTTCAGGGGTACGGAATATGACTTCCTGATACATGACGGTATGAAAGTCTACGCATACGATCTGGAAAAGCAAAAGAAGGAAGAACTGTTTGACTGGCTGGACAGCGATATCAACGGCAGCAATGTGCGCCGGTTCGGACAGCTGGAGGATGGCCGTATCGTGGCGATCGTTGAGGACTGGGAGACCAATGACAGCGGAATTGCCCTGCTGACCAAAAAGAAAGCGGAAGAGGTGCCCCAGAAGGAGATCATCACCGTGGGTACCATGAGCGGCGCGTACAATCTGCAGGCCAGGGCAGTGAAATTTAACAAGTCCAATTCCCAGTACCATATCAGTGTGAAGCAATATATGGATTTTGAAAATTATGGTGAGAATACCTGGTCGGATGCACTGAATAGTTTCAATAATGACCTTACGTCAAACAATTGTCCGGATATCATTGACCTGACCAGCATGAATATGTCCCAGCTGGCGGCAAAGGGAATACTGGAAGACCTGAATCCCTACCTGGAGAAGAGCAGTGTGCTGAACCGTTCCGACTTTTTGGAAAATATTCTGAACGTATATACAGTAAACGGTGCGCTGGTGAGCATTCCTACTTTTTTCAATATGCAGACAGTGATCGGAAGTACGGAGAAAGTGGGCACCGAGAGCGGCTGGACCCTGGATGAAATGATTGCATTTGCAACACAGTACGGTCAGGTCCAGAGAAAGCTGTTAAAGGAGCTGGCGCTTCCCTATGCCCTTTTGGATGAAGAGGGAAGAGTTATGTGGGGGAATACCGCATTTTTTGAGGCCAGCAGGAAGAGCAGGAAGGCGATTCACAAGCCGATCTCCTGGTTCTTTCCGGAGTTTTCAGGGGAGCTGCTGTCAGAGGAGGACAGCGATGACAGCAGGACTATCTGTTTTTCCTTTGAGGAGAGGGATTTCCGGGTTGACATCCGGCGAGTTTATCTGGAGCACATGGTGGAGAACAATGAGCTTGTGAATGTGGACGAGGATACGGACTATCTCATTGCCATTTATATGTTCGATGAGACGGAGCTGAATAAATATATCCGCAAGAATAAGGAGGAGCGTCTCGTAGCGGGTCTGATTTATCTGGACAATTATGAGGAAGCCCTGGATACGGTGGAGGAGGTGCGGCGTTCCCTTCTGGTAGCCCTGGTAGACCGAAAGATTAACAAATACATCGGAGCTTTTGGCGGCATTGTAAAGAAGATGGAGAAGGATAAGTACTTTATCGCCCTTCAGGAAAAATATCTGCCGATTATGCGGGAGAATAAGTTTGAGCTACTGCAGGATGTAAAGACCGTGAACATTGGCAATGAAATGGCTGTGACCCTCAGTATAGGCCTGGGCTTGAGCGGGGTTAGTTTTGCGGAAAATTATGATTTTGCACGGATTGCCATAGATCTGGCGCTGGCAAGGGGCGGCGATCAGGTCGTTACGAAGGAAGGGGAGAACATCACCTATTTCGGAGGCAAGACTCAGCAGGTAGAGAAAGCAACCCGGGTGAAGGCCAGGGTGAAGGCTCACGCTCTTCGGGAGTTTATCGAGAGCCGGGATAAGGTTATGGTTATGGGGCACAAGATGGCGGATATGGATGCCTTTGGAGCTGCCATCGGCATTTACCGCGCGGCAAAGGTGCTTGGAAAGCGGGCATATATCGTTATCAATGACATTACGAATACCGTGCGTCCCCTTCGGGAAAGCTTTAATGATAATCCGGCCTACGAGACCGATATGTTTTTGACAGGCGCGCAGGCCCAGGAGATGATTGACCGCAACACGGTTCTTGTGGTGGTGGATACCAACAGGCCCAACTATACGGAATGTTGTGAACTGCTTACCCGGACGCCGACCATAGTAGTGCTGGATCATCACCGCCAGACAAATGAGCAGATTGAGAATGCGGTGCTCTCCTACATTGAGCCCTATGCGTCCTCAGCCTGTGAGATGGTGGCGGAGATTCTTCAGTATTTTGATGAGGGCCTTAAGATTAAGTCCACGGAGGCTGATTGCCTCTATGCCGGAATTGTGCTGGATACAGATAACTTTATGAGGAGAACAGGTGTCAGGACCTTTGAGGCCGCAGCCTTCTTGAGACGCTGCGGTGCGGATGTAACCCGTGTCCGCAAGCTGTTTCGGAATGAAATGGTGGAGTATAAGGCCAGAGCGGAGGCAGTTCGCCATGCGGAGGTATATCATGGCTTTGCTATTTCCGTGTGTCCCACAGAGAATATTGAGAGCCCCACGATAGTGGGAGCCCAGGCGGCGGATGAGCTTCTGGATATTGTGGGAGTGAAAGCGTCCATTGTGCTGACCTATTATCAGAATCAGACCTTTGTCAGCGCTCGGTCCATTGACGAGGTGAATGTACAGATTCTCATGGAGCGCATGGGCGGGGGCGGCCATATGAATATGGCAGGTGCCCAGCTGGCCTGTGAGGTGGACGAGGCTATGGAAATCGTGAAGCATACCATTGAAAAAATGCAGGAGGAAGGAGAATTCGAATGAAAGTAATTTTAATAGAGGATGTAAAATCTCTGGGAAAAAAGGGACAGATGGTTGAGGTAAATGACGGTTATGCCCGCAACTTTATTCTGGCGAAAAAGCTGGGTGTGGAGGCTACGCCTAAGAACATGAATGATTTGAAGCTGAAAAAAGCCAATGAGGAGAAGGTGGCCAAAGAAATATATGAGGAGGCAGTCGCATTTGCGGAGCAGATCTCCAAGCTGGAGGTCAACGTAAGCATCAAGGCGGGCGAGGGCGGCAAGATCTTCGGTTCCGTGTCCTCAAAGGAGATTGCCCAGGCGGCACAGGAGCAGCTTGGAATAGAGCTGGATAAGAAAAAAATGCAGCTTCCCAGCCCAATCAAAACCATTGGAACACAGATGGTTCCCATTAAGCTGCATCCGAAGGTAACCGCGCAGCTTAAGGTAAATGTAAGAGAAGCATAAGATGGAAGAAGCAATTATTAAACGAACGATGCCCCACAGTCAGGAGGCGGAGCGCTCCGTTATCGGCTCCATGATTATGGATCGGGAAGCCATTCTCGTTGCCTCGGAGATTATTACAGGGGAGGATTTTTATCAGAGACAGTACGGCGTGATCTTTGAAGCCATGGTAGAGCTGTTTAACCGTAATGAGCCCGTTGATCTGGTAACGCTGCAGAATCATCTGCGGGCAAAGGAGGTTCCGGAGGAGATCAGCAGCATGGAATTTATGCGTGATATCCTGGATTCTGATTTTCGCTCCACCAATATTAAGAAATACGCCAATATTGTGGCCGAGAAATCTACTTTGCGCAGACTGATCCGGGCCAATGACGAGATCAGCAACCTCTGCTACGGCGGCGTGGAATCTCTGGACGAGGTGCTGGAGCAGACGGAGAAAAAGATTTTTGACCTGGTGCAGCGGAGAAACAGCGGGGAATTTGTCCCCATTAAGCAGGTGGTACTGAATACAATTCAAAAGATTGAGACGGCCTCCCGAACAAAAGGAAATGTAACGGGAGTGGCTACGGGCTTCAAGGACCTGGATTATCAGACCTCGGGCTTTCAGCCGTCAGATTTGATTTTGATTGCGGCCCGTCCTTCGATGGGAAAGACCGCCTTTGTATTGAATATCGCGCAGTATATGGCCTTCCGCCATGATGTGACGGTGGCAATCTTCAGCCTGGAGATGTCCAAGGAGCAGCTGGTGAACCGTCTGCTTTCCATGGAATCCGGGGTGGATGCCCAGAAGCTGCGGAACGGAAATCTTACGGATAATGACTGGGAGCGCCTGGTGGAGGGAGCTGAGGGAGTTGCGAACTCCAATCTGATTATTGACGATACGCCGGGCATCACGCTGGCGGAGCTCCGCAGCAAATGCAGAAAGTACAAGCTGGAACACCGCCTGGGGATTGTGATGATTGACTACCTGCAGCTGATGACAGGATCCGGCCGGTCTTCCGATTCCCGGCAGCAGGAGATTTCCGATATATCCAGAGGCTTAAAGGGACTGGCAAGAGAGCTGAATGTGCCGGTAATAGCCCTTTCTCAGCTGAGCCGTGCAGTGGAGCAGAGACCGGACCACAGACCCATTCTTTCGGATCTTCGTGATTCGGGAGCGATTGAGCAGGATGCGGATATGGTAATGTTTTTGTATCGTGATTCCTATTATAACAAAGATTCGGAGATGAAGAATCTGGCCGAGGTAATTGTGGCCAAGCAGAGAAACGGTCCCATTGGTACAATTAACCTGCTGTGGATGCCGGAATATACCGCATTTAAAAACTACAATCCAAGGCCGGTGATGTAGCGCCGTTATCAGACTATAACAGAGCAAAGGAATGGCTGCTGTCTCAGCTGACAGCAGCTGTTTTTACATTTTATGTAAATTTTTCTTGCAATTCCGTATAAAGCTGGTATAATGTAGAATATGGAAAAAATTTACATAAAAATCGGAGGAATAAGTATGAGCGAAATGCGGTATATGATTTCCGATGCGGCCAAACTGGTGGACGTGGAAGCCCATGTACTCCGCTATTGGGAAGAGGAGCTGGAGCTGCCCATCGGCCGTAATGAAATGGGCCATCGTTATTATACGGAAGAGAATATTCAGCTGTTCCGGCGTATTCGGGAGCTGAAGGAGCAGGGGGTCCAGCTGAAGGCGATCAAGATGCTCCTCCCGGATCTTGCCAAGGGAGAGACGGAGATTACCCATTTGCTGGCAAGGGTGGACAAGCTTCCGGCGCCTGCGGATGAACCGGCAGTTATGCGGGAAGAGAAGATGCAGCAGTTTCAGTGCATCATGAGTCGGCTGATTTCCGAAGCGCTGGAAGATCACACGGAGAAAATGGGGCAGGAGATCAGTACTCAGGTCAGCGGCAATGTGATTAAGGAGATGGATTATCTTCTTCGCATGAAGGAGGAGCGGGAGGACGAGCGCTTTAAACGTCTGGATGAAGCGATCCGCAGCTCCCAGAAGTCCAGGAAAGAACGGGCGCTCTTGAAAAAGGAAGAAAAGAAAAAGCGGAGCTTTTTTGGACAAAGAAGGGGACAGACCGTGTAGGTCTGCCCCCTGTCGCATCTTTAAAAGACTTTGCTTCCGCAGCTGCGGGAGCTATTATTCCGCACTGATTGCGCCGGTGGGACATTCTGCTTCGCAGGTTCCGCAATCCAGACAAGCGTCAGCATCAATTACATACTTGCCTTCGCCCTCGCTGATAGCCTCTGCAGGACATACGGCCGCACAGGAACCGCAGTTTGCGCAATCGTCATTGATTACATATGCCATAATACCGATCCTCCTTATATTCTCTCGTTCCGATCCTTCCGAAGCATATCAGGTGACTGACATGCCTTAGGACCCTACGTGTATTTTAATATAAAGTGAAAGATTATACAAGTGGAAAAAATATAAAAAGCGAAATTCCGGTTGGTAAAAAATCCTTGCAAAATAGTAGGAATTAAATTATAATAAATTTTGCGGTTAGGCAAATAATAGAAATACATTGAATAAAACAAAAGGAGGAAGCTTCGGATGGCAAAGATCACCAAAGACATGCTCATGGGACAGATCCTTCAGGTGGATGAGAATATGGCAGGGATCCTGATGCGGGAGGGAATGCACTGCGTAGGCTGCCCGTCTCATCAGTTTGAATCACTTGAGGAGGCCGCTATGGTTCATGGAATGGACCCGGATGTGCTGACGGCCCGGCTGAATGCATTTCTGGAGGCAGAATAAAAGAATCAGGGACATCTCCCTTTACAAAGGAAGATGTCCCTGATTCTTTTTATATCCCCGTTACTATAAAAGCGCCAGCTTCTGAAGCGCGTCATCCCGGATCATAAGCTCTTCATGCTCATCCAGATAAGCTTCATTGGCGGAAGCATATTTTTCGTGGGTCCCGTATTCGGAGAGAATATTGGAAATCTTGTTGAATTCCTCCGGCGTATGATTGCTTTTGCGGACAATAAGGCAGTAGCTGCCGTCCTTTTTCATGCGGAACAGCGTATTGTGACCGCTGTAGCAGCCCTCAAGCACATGGGCGACGGAAATCACACTATCCAGATTGGGGAAGAAATACAGGCGGGTCAAATCCAGCTCCTGAGCAAGAGCAATGGCTTTCTCTTCCTTTTCCTCCTTGGAGCCTTCCTTCAGATGGCGTTCAATCAGCTTGCGGAAAATATCCAGCACATTGTCTGCGCCCTCGGGAAGAGAATTGCCAAGCTCGGAGAACTCCTCAAAATGATTGTCTTCCCCGGGAGCAAACTTGGCAAAACGTGCGTCCAACTCCTCGGGGTCCTCCACCTTTGTAATAATGAGTACAATACACTCATTGGGAAGGGGAATGGCCTCTATCATCAGAGGGATATTATCCGCTTCGAATCCAAAATCAACAGACGCCTGCTGCATCATATCACGGAACAGCGCTTTGGTCTTCTCCGTACCGTAGGCAAGCTCACTGAGCTTGATCTGGCGGGTGGCCAGATCATCCTTGGTCAATGTACAGCGTATCTGGTTGTCATTTAATTTTTCTATCTTCATAATCACCACATCCAAATCCGTAATCAAATTACTTATAATTATTATATACATTTTTCAAAGTATATACAATATTAAAACGGAAGTCAATATGCCAAAAATGCCAATTTTTTATTAAGATTTTATAAAATTTTATAAGACCATGCATGATTTGGGAAAAGCCGAATATAATATACATAGGAGAGCTGCCTGCGGAAAGGAGGCAAAAGAGCATTCCGGTTACATAGGCGATGTGTAAGCCATGCTTTGAGATCACGCACCATTTCGGTGAGACATTCCACGATTGTTATAATTTACAGTAAATAAGCAGTCAGATTTCTCCGTTGATATCTATCACGATCTCCTTTTGGGGGAAGCGGCGGCGCGGCGGATTTTCATGTATGCGGACCGGACCCCTCTGATGCGGATACAAAAAGCAAATCACTGTCCGCGGCGCGGCGGCTTCATAAAGGGGGCGGAAAAATAATCCGCACATTTCCTTAGGGTTTTATTAATTTTACAAAATGTCGAAAAATGGGATGACGTGTCGAAAAAATTCTGCTATTATGATAGGGAATAGGAGGAGTTCGACATGGCGACCAAAAGGAAAAGAAAAAGAAGGAAAGGCAGAAGCAGAGCCAGAAGCTCTGTGGACAGAAGACAGCTGATACCGGTTTTGATGGCGGTGCTTCTGATTGTTATTATTCTGCTTATTATGGGAATCAATTATTTGGTGAAAAAATACAGTCCTTCCGATGAGCGGATGGATTTACATGCATATTTTAATCTGGAGGAGGGAGACGGAGCCGCCGTTATTCTGGAGAATGAGCTTACGGAGATTCAGGCCAGAATGATTGACGGAGAGGCTTATGTGAGCACGGACATTCTATATGAGTATCTCAATCCCCGCTTCTACTGGGATGCAAAGGAAAATCTGCTTCTGTATACCACGCCTACGGAACTTATCACCGCCCAGGTCGGCAGCAACGACTATACGGTTGCAAAGGCAAAGTATACGGAAAGCTACGCGCCCGTAAAGGTAGACGGCGACACGGCGTATGTGGCGCTGAAATATATTCAGAAATACACGGCCATGGAGTTTGAGGTGATGACGGACGAGGTGAACCGTGTGCATATACAAAAAGAGTTTGGCACCGCAAATACCGTAACGGTAAAAAAAGATGCCCATGTGCGCTTTGAGCCTGACATCAAGAGTCCGATTTTAACGGATGCGGCAAAAGAGGATGTGCTTTATGTGCTGCCTCAGGAGGAAGCGGCCGAGGGCTGGACCAGGGTTCGGACAAAGAACGGCTTTATCGGTTACATCCGCAATAAATATCTGGGAACCCAGGGGCAGGAGACGAAGGAACCGAACTATGAAGACCCGGTATATTCCAATCTCACGAAGGACTATACCATTAACATGGCATGGCATCAGGTGACCAATGCGGAGGCCAACAATAACGTACTGGAGGCTATAGCGAAGACGAAGGGGCTGACCACCATTTCGCCGACCTGGTTCTTTCTCAATGACAATGAAGGCAATATTCAGTCTCTGGCAAGCCAGACCTACGTAAACTACTGCCACCAGAATAACATTGAGGTATGGGCGCTGGTAAATGATATCGAATATAAGGATACTATTTTGGACTATGAGATTTTGTCCAGAACCTCATCCCGTCAGCGGCTGGTGAACAACCTGATTGCCAAGGCAATTGAATTTGACCTGGATGGTCTGAACATTGACTTTGAGTTTATCAACGGTGAATCGGCAAAGGCATATATACAGTTTATCCGGGAATTGTCCATTATGTGCCGCCTGAACGGAATTGTTCTTTCCGTGGACAATTATGTGCCGGCGGATCACAATATGTTTTATAACCGCACGGAACAGGGCATTGTGGCGGACTATGTGATTATCATGGGTTATGATGAGCATTATGCCACCTCACCGGAGGCAGGTTCTGTGGCCAGTATCGGATGGGTTCGGGAAGGAATTGAGAATACTCTGGAGGAGGTTCCGGCGGAGAAGGTGATCAATGCGGTTCCCTTCTACACCAGGCTTTGGGAGGAGCGTCCGAAGACAGATGAGGAGCTGGCCGAAGAATCGGATACGGAGGAATTTGTTCCTTATGTAGTTAGCAGCAAATCCTATGGCATGGATGCCTCGGAGCGCGTAGTGTCCGAGCATGGCGCAGAGAAAACCTGGAACGATGAATGTGGACAGTATTATGCGGAGTATGAGGCAGACGGCAATACCTACAAGATGTGGCTGGAGGATGAGGAGTCCATTGAGCTGAAAGCAGCCCTGATTCGGGAGTACAATCTGGCCGGCATTGCGGGCTGGAAGCTGGGACTGGAACGGCAGGATGTATGGGATGTGATTCTGCGGTATGTGAATTAAGACATGGAATAAACGAAACCGCCATATATTTTACAAAGAAATATATGGCGGTATTTTCATGGAAATTTTGCGGAAATTAAAGGAGAGAATAGGAAGGAGAAGGCGCGCTATCGGACTTGGAATGGCGGTTTTGGTTCTGGCAAGCGCCTGTTATTTTGCAAGAGGGGGATTTTGGGAGCAGGCAAAAGGAAAGGCCGAGCGGTCGGATTCCCGCCTGGTGATTCTGGACGCCGGCCATGGGGGGAATGATCCGGGTAAAATCAGCGTGGACGGGACCCAGGAAAAGGATTTGAATCTGGAGATTGCCGGGAAGCTGAAGGAGCTTCTGGAACAGCAGGATATTGAGGTGGTTATGCCCCGGGAGGAGGAGCGGGGATTGTATGATGAAAATGCGAGCAATAAAAAAGCGCAGGATCTGCAAAGACGTTGTGATATGATCAATGATGAAAAACCGTTAATGACCATCAGTATTCATCAAAACAGTTATACCAGTCCTGAGATCAGAGGAGCGCAGGTGTTTTATTATACGACTTCATCAGAAAGCCAGAAGCTGGCGGAAACGATTCAAAAAACGCTGATCGAGCAGGTAGATCCTGAAAATCACAGAGAAGCGAAAGCGAATGATAGCTATTATCTGTTAAAAAAGACAGATTCTGTGATTGTAATTGTTGAATGCGGTTTTTTAAGTAATCCGCAGGAAGCTGAGAAATTAGCGGACGAGGAATATCAGCAAAAAATGGCAGACGCAATCTGTATAGGAGTCAGCCAGTATCTTGGAAGCGAAGGAAACCAGAAAAACGATAAAACAAAATTTAGTCAGGAATAATAAAACAATGTATCATACAGTAGTAAAAAAGTTATTAGAAACGAAACCGGATA
>OFFZ01002147.1_pt1 | contig 10541 bp, 13 predicted proteins | sample 1521631 | NCBI WGS metagenome assembly OFFZ01 (sample SAMEA3504102, study PRJEB24116) | mouse gut metagenome | biome: mouse gut; feature: mouse-associated habitat; material: faeces | place: Denmark | collected 2011 | reverse complement strand
GTTCCCATGGGCAGCAAACCCGTCCGGCAAGGTTCGGGTCTATGCCGCCCCCCGCTGCCAAACCCCTTATAAAAACGGAGGACGCCCATGCGAATTTGTGAGGAAACACTGGATCATTTTTCCATATCTTACCCCCTGGACTTACTGGACTCTTTGGAGCGAATCCTTTTTCTTGATATTGAGACCACCGGTTTCACTGCCAGATCCTCCTATCTGTATCTGATAGGCTGTGCTTACTATCTGAACGGGAAATGGCATACCATACAGTGGATGGCTGAAAATTACGAGCAGGAAGCGGAAATTCTGAAATCGTTTTTCACGTTTGCCAGGCCGTACCAATACCTGGTTCATTTTAACGGAAATAATTTCGACCTTCCGTTTATCACCCAGAAATGCGAACAGCTTTCCCTTCCCTACTGCTTTGAGGGTTACCGGGGCATCGACCTGTACCGGCGCATTTCACCTTACAGATATTTTCTGAAGCTTCCGAACTGCAAGCAGAAAACGCTGGAGCAGTTCCTGGGAATCAACCGCAGGGATGTGTTTTCAGGGAGTGAACTGATCGGCATCTACCGGGAATACGTTAAAAGTCCTTCCGAGTACTCTGAAAAGGCCATCTTCCTCCACAATGCGGAAGATTTGAAGGGAATGCTGGAGACCCTGCCCATGCTGGCCTATTATGACCTGTTCAACCAGCCGGTAAAAGCCATAAAGGTCCAGGCAAACTATTATAAAGACGTAAACGGCCTGCGCAGGCGGGAACTGATTATCCAGTTTCATCCCGGGACGGCTCTGCCGAAACCCGTATCGGCCGGCGCCAATCAATGTATATTCCGGGGCGAAGGGAAGGATTGCTTCTTGAAAATCCCTATTTACGAGGAAGAATTGAAGTATTTTTACTCCAACTATCATGATTACTACTACCTGCCCACAGAAGATGTGGCACTCCACAAATCCGTAGCCGGCTTCGTGGATAAGTCATCCCGGCTTCCGGCATCGGCTGCCAATTGCTACACCCGTAAGCAGTCAAGTTATCTGCCCCAGTGGGATTATGTTTTTACGCCTTTTTTCAAACGGGATTACAAAAGTCAGGAGCTTTTCTTTGAGCTTACCGATGAGCTGAAAAAAGACAGGCCTGCTTTTTCCCAATATGCCTCCCATGTACTGAACATGATTGGAGCGGCTTACTGAGAAAGCATCTTCCAATTTGCCTTCTGCAGCACACAAAAATTAAGCGGTTGCCTGTCTTTTCAGCCTGCAGCCGCTTATCCTGTTTACGCCGCAAAATAGCTACGGCTTCTGATAGAAAAACGCGTTTTTCCTCAAATATCCGATTTCTCTGTGATTCATAATCTGCTCAGAACTTCCGATGAACAGGATTCCCCCGCCGGCCAGTGTTCTGTAAAAATTGCGAAACACTTTGTCTTTAGCGGCTTCCGTAAAATAAATCAGCACATTGCGACAGACAATCAAATGACAGCCTGTGGGGTAGGCATCCTTCAGCAGATTATGTTCACGAAACTCGACACAAGCCTTAATCTCTCTGGAAATCCGGAACGCATCCTCTCCAACCTGGCTAAAATATCTCCGTTTCAGATCCGCCGGCAGGAACATAATACTTTTCGCCGGATAAATGCCTTCCTTTGCCTTTGCAATTACCTGTTTATCCAGGTCGGTAGCAAAAATCTTAATATTTCCCAAGGGCAAATACCTTGAAAAAGCCATCACAAGAGAATAAGGTTCATCCCCCGTGGAACAGGCAGCACTCCAGATTTTTAAACTACGTCCAAACCGGCTGATTAATTCTGGGACTGCCTTCTCCTCCAGCACCTTCCACTGTGATACATCTCTGTAAAATTCTGATACATTTATGGTAACATAATTAACGAATTCTTCAAATTTTTTATGATCTCCCCGCAAAGCGGCGACATATTTGTCATAGCCCTCTATCTTATTCTTGGAAATCAGAAAGTCAATACGGCGCTTCATCTGCTTTTCCTGATAAGAATTCAGATCAATCCCTGTGAGAACCAGAATTTCCCTCTTAAAGTACTCGTAATCAAATACCATGGCAGTACCATCCTGTTATTATTCGGCATCTTCCTCCCGGAACCCAACTGCCGCATCCGCATCATCATTCGCTTCCGAAATTGCCATAGCCTTAATACTAAGAGAAATCTTCTTGTCAGCCTCATTGAAGTCCACAATCTTCGCCGTAACCTCTTCACCGATGCGCAGCACATCAGAAGGCTTTTCCACATGCTCCCTGGAAATCTGGGACACATGAAGCAGCGCGTCCACACCGGGTTCCAGTTCGATAAATGCACCGAAGTCTGTCATCCTGGCAACTCTGCCGGTCACCACATTGCCGATTGCGTATTTATCCGCCGCATCCCTCCAGGGATTCTGATCTTCAAACTTTAAGGAAAGCGCAACCTTACTTCCGTTGATCTCCTTGATCAGCACATTCAGCTTATCTCCTACCTTAAATACTTTTCTGGGATGTTCTACATGTCCCCAGGACATCTCGGAAATATGCAGCAGTCCGTCAGCGCCGCCAAGGTCAACAAAGGCTCCGAAATCCGTCACATTCTTTACGACGCCTTCCACCACATCGCCCTCATGAATCCTCTCAAACAGCTCTCTCTGCATCTCTGCCTTGCGGGCTACGATAAGCTGCCTGCGGTCGCCGATATAGCGTCTCCTCTTGGGATTGTACTCGCTGATTACAAATTCAATCTCCTGTCCCATATACTTGGTCAGGTCCTTCTCATAAGTATCAGATACCAGGCTGGCGGGGATAAACACCCTCACTTCCTCCACAATCACGCTCAAGCCGCCCTCAAGTACCTGCACGACAGTTGCCTTCAGGACTTCTCTGTTATTGTACGCTTCTTCGATTCTCTTGTTGCCTCTGTCAGCGGCCAGACGCTTGTAAGTCAGCACTACCTGTCCTTCTCCATCATTCACCTTCAGGATTTTCACTTCCATGACATCCCCGGGCTTTACTACCGCTGTAAGGTCTACGCTGGAATCATTGGTATACTCATTCTTCGTAAGAATGCCATCGGACTTATATCCGATATTCAATACAATCTCATCAGTCTTTACATCGATGACTGTGCCTTCGACCACATCTCCTGAGTGTATTGTCTTAATAGTGTCTTCCAACATTTGTTCAAAAGTTAATTCTGACATAATTTTGAACCTCCTCAATTATAATATTGGGCGTGGATGCCCCTGCTGTAATACCTACTGTTTCCACGGACCTTAATTGATTCATATCCAAATCGTCAAGTGTCTGTATATAGTACGTATTCAAACATTCGTTCTTACATATTTCAAATAGCTTCTGAGTATTCGAGCTGCGGCTGTCCCCTATTACCACCATAGCGTCTACTCTCTCTGCAATCCGGCGCGCTTCTTCCTGACGTTCCTTCGTCGCATTGCAAATCGTATTTAAAACAATTATATCATAACCCTTTTTATCAAGAATTTCAACTAATTCTTTGAATTTATTGTAATTAAATGTCGTCTGGGCGACAATGCATACTTTCCGGTCCTTTTCCTCCATCCAGAAATGCTCTGCTTCCTCCGCTGAATTTAGCACGCTCACCCGTTCTCCGGCCCATCCCCGGATGCCTTCCACCTCCGGGTGAACGCTGTTTCCAATAATGACAATATGGGAGCCTTTTTCACTTTCTTCGGCAACAATTCTATGAATCTTCTTCACAAAGGGGCAGGTTGCATCAACACAAGTGATATTCTTTTTCTCCATTAATTCATAAATGCGCCGAGGTACTCCATGGGAACGGATGACCACCACCCCGTTTTCGATCTTTTCAAGCTCCTCTTCGGAGTGTATGACTTCGACCCCTTGTTTCCGCAGATCCTTAATAACTTCCTCATTGTGGATGATGGGACCGTATGTATAGATTTTTCTGTCTTGGTGTTCCCTTACCTGTTCGTAGACTTTCTCCACCGCACGTTTGACGCCGAAACAAAAACCGGCGGTTTTCGCTAATTCAATCTGCATGACTGTCTCCTTCCTGTATTTTGGAATTCCTCCTGTACTGTCACAGCAGCTACGGAATTGGTGGGACATGCCGTACCGTCTGATATTATCTGCACAGCCCTGCAATGGCCTCTACTACTTCTTCAATCGTCATATCTGAGCTGTCTATCAGTACAGCGTCCTCCGCTTTTTTTAATGGCGCCGTCTCTCGGTTCATGTCACGAAAGTCCCGTTCCTTGATATCCCTGGCAATCTCCTCGAGGTCACACCTCTCCCCCTTCGCCATCAATTCGTCATAACGGCGTTTCGCACGAGTCTCTACGCTTGCAGTCAAGTATACTTTTACATCTGCGCCGGGGAGCACACAGGTTCCGATGTCTCTTCCATCCATGATTACATCCTGGGTCCTTGCCAAGTCCCTCTGGAGATCCAGAAGCTTTTCACGTACCTTGGGAATCACGGAGCACTTGGAAGTCATCTTCCCCACAGCCTCATCGCGAAGCCTTCCCGTAATGTTCGTTCCATTTAAGTATACCTGCTGCGTCCCATTTTCATATTGAATCTTAACATCCGCATCCTTACATGCCTCGATTACCTTTTCCGTCTCCTCTGCCTGAATCCCCTTATCCAGGAAATGGATGGCAAGTCCCCGGTACATAGCCCCTGTGTCTACGTAAATATACCCTTTTTTTTCTGCAACCAGCTTTGCAATCGTACTCTTTCCCGCGCCAGCCGGACCGTCTATTGCTACATTATATCCCATTTTCCTATTCTCCTGTTCGTTTTATTCTTTTTCTCGATTTTTTCTCATCCAGCCGCCACCATCATTTGACCGTTATTTCCCATCAAACACTCATGGTATACTGTTTCCGGCCGCATATCCGGTAGACCAGGCAATCTGTAGATTGAACCCTCCAGTCAGCGCATCCAAATCCAGCACTTCCCCTGCGAAATATAGACCTTTGACATACTTCGACTCCATCGTACCCGGATTCACTTCTTTTGTATTGATGCCTCCCCGGGTAATGATTGCCTCATTGTAATCCCTAAGCCCTGTCAGTGTCATAGAAAAATGTTTTATCAGATATACGAACCTTTGCCGCTCTTCTCTTGATATGACATTGACCTTTTTCTCAGGATCAATTCTGCTTAATTCTATCATAACCGGAAGCAATTTGGAAGGGAACAATTTTCCAAGTGCATTCTTGAACTGCCGGTTGCGGTTTTCCTCAAAATCTCTTCGCACTCTCTGGTCTAGCTGCTCCTCGCCAAGCGCAGGCTTTAAATCAATCTCAAGCCTTAACTCCTGATTCTTCAATTTCTGCCCCACATAACTGCTTGCACTGATAATCAGCGGACCGCTGACTCCGTAATGGGTAAATAACATTTCCCCGAATTCCTGATACAACCGTTTTTTCCCCTGATAAATGGACACAGATACGTTCCTGAGGGAAAGCCCCATAAGGCTCCCCACAAAGCCTTCCTTTACCTCCATCGGTGAAAGCGACGGCATACAGGGGATAATGGAATGCCCGCATTCACGGGCAAAACGATGACCGTCTCCTGTAGAACCGGTAGACGGGTAAGATAATCCGCCCGTTGCCACAATACAATCATCCCCGCCAACAGTTTCTCCACCGGCAAGTTCTGCATGCAGAAACTTTCCATTCTCGGCACATACCCGGATGACCTCTGTATGGAGCCTGACCTTGACATTCAGCCGTTTCAACTCCTGCTCCATAGCCTTGATTACGTCAGAGGAATGGTCTGACGCCGGAAATACACGTTCTCCCCGCTCTACCTTCGTCTTCACTCCCAGCTCCTCAAAGAATTGGATCACATCCTGGTTCGTATATCCGTAGAAGCTGCTGTACAAAAACCTTGGATTGCTCACCACGGATGCGAACAACGTCTCCATGCCGCAGGCATTGGTGATGTTGCACCTTCCTTTTCCCGTGATAAACAATTTCTTCCCTAATTTTTCATTCTTTTCAAGCAGACAAACGTTATGCCCATTCCGCGCCGCCGTAATTGCGGCGAACATTCCCGCAGCGCCGCCGCCTACCACTAAAACTTCGCTCATTTCATCCCCCGTTCATTCTCCCTGCATTCCTGAGAATCCTTCCTGCGAACCATTCATTTCTTCCTGAACGCCGGACATTTCCACTTTCTCGCCTACCATATTCAGCTCATCCTTATTGTACACCTGATACTCATCCCAAATCTCTTCTAATGTCTCAAGCGTCGTAATGACTTCCTTCTGCTTCTTCATGCACAATGCCACCACCAGCGCATTTACCACGCTCAGAGGCGCCACCAGAGAATCCACGATAGAAGCCATGTCGCTGCGCGCAATCAGGTTACAGGAGGAATACAGGGTCATGGGAGAATGGACGCTGTCAGTCAGGGTTATCACCTTCGCCTTCCGGTTGCTGGCATATTCCAACGCTTTCAGCGTACGCATGGAATATCTTGGAAAACTGATTCCGATGATGGCGTCCTCCTCATTGATTCTGAGCATCTGCTCAAAAATTTCGCTGGGGCTGTTGGTATTCACCGCCACCACCCCGTCGCATACCAGATTCAGATAAAAACTCAAAAAACTTGCTAGAGGTGCGCAGCTCCGAATCCCCACCACATAAATATTCCTCGCATTCAGAATCGTATCCACAGCCATTTCAAACGTCTCGTGGTCGATTGCCTCCATCGTCAGCTTGATTTTCTCAATATCTGAATGGAGTACGGTCGCAAGAATCTCTCCCTGGCTGATTCTGCCATATGTCACTTCCATGCGCTGAATCGAATTCAGCTTCGTCCGTACCATCTCGCCAAGAGCCCTCTGGAATCCTGGATATCCGTCATAACCAAGGGCCATGGCAAAACGCACCACGGTAGATTCACTGACGCCCACCTCTTCCCCCATTTTAGCCGCCGTCAAAAATGCTGCTTTATCATAATCCTTGCGGATGAAATCTGCAAGCTTTCTTTGGCCTTTACTGAACTTGGAATATCCGTCTTCTATCTTATTCAACAACTCATTCTTGCTTCGCATTGCACATAAAGCCTCTTTCCTACTTCTTTTACACCGTTACTATTATATAGCCTGTCCTCCAAACATTCAAGAGACTTTTCTGGCAAGTAAAAAAGCCTGCATATGCAGGCTTTAAACAAGTAGCGGGAACTGGATTTGAACCAGCGACACCACGGGTATGAACCGTGTGCTCTAGCCAACTGAGCTATCCCGCCAAATATGTTCCAGTATAAACTAGAACATCTACAACAATGTCTGTTGTAATGGGACCTATAGGGCTCGAACCTATGACCCTCTGCTTGTAAGGCAGATGCTCTCCCAGCTGAGCTAAGATCCCTTAACTGTCTAAGTTTGTTTCCCTCAAACCGACTTCGTTATTATACTATGGTTTCTCACTATTTGTCAATATATATTTTAATAATTTTCCAAAATTATCTTTTGTCAATAGTTTTGCGACAAGTTTTTGAAAAAAATTTTTATGCCAATTTCTGTAACTCTTCCTCGAATAGTTCCGCTGATGTTCTGTAATCAAAGATTCCCCTTGGATAATCGTTAATCCATTTTTCTATATATTCTATCTCTACGTCCTGCCTGCCGTCAAAATCTTCCCCCTTTGGTATGTGCCTGCGGATAAGCCTATTGTTATTCTCGTTACTTCCACGCTCCCAACTGCTATAAGGGTGGCAATAGAAAACAAAGGTACGCTTTTCCTCTCCGAACACGGATTTTTCCATACCCTCATAATCTGCAAACTCCACCCCGTTATCTACCGTAATGCTGCGGAATACCTTACTAAACATATCCCCCCATTTCCTTTCTAGCCGGTCCAACGCTTCCACTACGGACGCTGCCGTTTGGTCTTTCAGCTTTATTATGATTTCATCACGGGTCTTTCTCTCTGTCAGCACAAGCATACATGATTTTGTAACCCCACGTTGCCCTTTTACTGTATCCATTTCCCAATGACCGAATATCTCCCGGTCCTTTACCTCTTCGGGTCTGTTTTCTATGCTCTCCCCTGCACTTGCCCTTTTCTGTACCTTTACCTTTTTATTGTGCTTTTTCTTTTTACTTTTAATAGGTAGGTCTTTGTTTGTCAGTTTCAAGAAAATTCCATTATCTATATATCTGTAAAGCGTCCGCAAACTGATAGAGGTTTTAAACTGCTTTTCTCCTTTGGCAATCTCCGCTAACGCTGCTTCCGGGCTGTACTTATCATTTACTATTTTATCCTCTATGCACTCCGCCAATTCCCTGTCATTCCCTATTTTTAACGCCCTGCCTTTTCCCTCTTGGGCGTAGTCGTGTGCTTTCTGCCCCAAATCGCTACTATACCTTTCCTCTTCCGTGTAATCAGAATTGCGGTGCATATATTTACCCTTGTCGTATTCTCGGTATATCGTGCTTCTGTGGAAATGTAACTGCTTTGCTACCTCCGCTTTGGAATGTCCTGCATTTAACAAGGCTTCCATTTTGATACGGTCGTTTTGGCTCATTTGTTTAAATATCTTTCCCATGCTCTACCTCCAAATATAAGGGGCAGCGGGTGTATTTGTTCCTGCTGCCCCCTTTGGATTCCGCCTTACTGCCTTTCCCATAGTGAAATAGAGCATAAGTTTAACCCATGCTGCCAATCCCTCCGGCTTTTTGTGTCCGAATCGGTCTATTGTATCTTGATTTTTCCCTGTTCTCCTGCTATTATTTCTTTAAACACTAGGGGCGGTTAGCAGGAACGTTAAGAAGTCCGCCCCCTGTGTGAATCCCTATTTAATCTTCAATATCCTTTTGGGTATCTTCGATTAAATCATTTATGAGCCTTTCGGCTTCCTCCGTGTTCTTTTCCTTAATCGCCTTTTGCAGGTCTTTAAGGTCCCTCATTAAACGTCTTAGGTAACTTTTGAATACTGCCATTTCTTCGGTGTTCTCCATTTCTTTAACTCCTTTCCTGCTATCTCCTTGCTACAATTATATTATATACTTATATAAGTATATTGTCAAGGGTTTTTATGGATTTTGTGCTACAAATTCCTGAATATGTGCTACAAAACTTTTTCTTTATTCTTGGCGTATTCCTCAACGATTTTCTGTAACTTGTCCGTGAAATTCTTTCCCGGACTTGCTTCTATGATTCTGAATATCTCCGGCTTGAATCTTACCGTTTTATGGATATTGCAATCATCATTAGTATATACGCCGTCCTTATAAGCGTACACCCTAACCCTCGCCCCTTTCCCTTTTTATTTTTTCCTCAACTGCTGCAACTATCATCTGATTCCGGCTCTTGTACCCTAATTCCTTGGCTATCTCCGTCCACTCTTCCGCCCTGCCTTTCGGTATGGAAGTAAGTAGAAAAGAATCATAGTTATTCTTATTCCATTTATTTTTTGCCCTAGTCGCAGGCGTTCCGCCTGCCTTTTCCTCTGCCATTACGCAATACCTCCTGTCCGCTCCGACCGTTTATAGTTTCCTGCTGAAATTGTACCATACTTTTTATACTTATACAAGTATATAAAATGCACAAGATTTCCTTTATACTTATATAAGTATTTTGTGAATATTTCCGGGATTGCAAATATACTTATATAAGTATATAATGTACTCATAAGGAACGGAAAATAAAGTACATGGAGGACTAAGGAAATGACAAATACAGATATTATTATCAGTGAAGCGGTGGCAAACGGATTATACACAATGGAACAAATCGAAAATATACTTGCAAGCGGTCACATGATACCGCTGCACACATTCCAAGCATGGAAAGGTTACGGATACTCTGTTAAGAAAGGGGAACACGCCCGGATTACTACAAGACTTTGGAGATTCACGAACAAGGCAAAGAAAAATGAGGACGTAGACGAAAACACGGACGGAACGGACAACAACCATTACTACCTTGCAAAGGCATTTCTTTTTACCGCCGACCAAGTAGAGAAATTGAAATAAAAACAACCCCCAAGGCATAGAGCCAAGGGGGCGTTTTTCTTCCTGCGGTATCTTATTTTATAAACCTGTCCTTCAATTCCTTGAACGTATCCCAACCGTACATTGAGATATACGCCACTACAAACGCTGCGAATACCGCAAGTGCCACATAATACCATAAAAGCGGTATGCCTGCGTAGGCAACATAGATTAACAACGCTGCCACGGTCACGATTAAGGAAATGAGGATAACAAACGCCTTTGTCGGCACTTTCTTAATCCCCGGCAAGTCCTTTAACAGTTCCGTAATGAGGGATACGGCAAACGCCAACGCCCCCAAGATACCGATAATCAAAACTGAATTTTCCGCTAAAATCTTCATATTTTTTCTATCCTCCGTCTTTGTGTCCGAATCGGTCTATTTTACATCCGCCTTGTCAACCCAACCGTAAACGCCTTTTCCGTCCTGCGATATGCAATGATACGGGTGTGTACCCTTTTCATTGATTGCCGTTACCTCACAACGGCTTGATACGCTTTTGGTTGTGGCTGCCTGTGCTGCCGTAGAGG
>OFFZ01002145.1_pt1 | contig 10542 bp, 7 predicted proteins | sample 1521631 | NCBI WGS metagenome assembly OFFZ01 (sample SAMEA3504102, study PRJEB24116) | mouse gut metagenome | biome: mouse gut; feature: mouse-associated habitat; material: faeces | place: Denmark | collected 2011 | reverse complement strand
CCCGCCTACAGGACGCAGCCGGCGTATTTGAAGGAATTAATTATGTCCCTTCGCCGACAGACATATCCGAAATGGGAGCTGATTCTGGCGGATGCCACGGAGGATGACAGCGTGGAACGGGTGGTGCGGAGCATTGTGGATTTCGATGATTTTGCGGGCTTCTGCGAAAGCCGCGATTCGGAAAGCAGTGCTGCGGGGGATTCGCGGATTCACTATATTCATCTGAACCAAAACGCAGGCATTGCCGAAAATACAAACAGGGCGCTTTCCTATGCCGTGGGGGACTATGTAGGGCTGCTGGACCATGACGATGTCCTGGCGGAAAATGCCTTGTATGAAATGGCATCAGCGATTGAAGCGGGGAGGGAGCAGGGATGTGTGCCTGGGCTGCTGTATTCGGATGAAGACAAGTGCAACGGGGACAGGACGGAATATTATGAGCCGAATTTCAAGGAAGCATTTAACCTTGACCTGCTGCTGAGCAATAACTATATCTGTCATTTCCTGGTGATGGACAGAGAACTGATACAAAAACTGAAATTTCGCCGTGAATTTGATGGCGCTCAGGATTATGACCTGGTGCTGCGGGCGGCGGCGGAACTGGGCGCGCTGCAGGCAGGCCGGGCAGCGAAAACGGGAAGCGTCATACACATTCCCAAAGTACTCTATCATTGGCGATGCCACACCGGCTCTACCGCGGAAAACCCACAGAGCAAGCGTTACGCATATGACGCGGGGCGCAGGGCGGTACAGGACTTCGCGGAGCGGGCAGGGTGGCATGCCGAGGCGGCGGAGACCGCTCATGTCGGATTTTATCGGCTGCAATATGAAGGCGATCTCTTTGACAGCAGGCCGGATGTAGGAGCCGTGGGCGGCAGTGTGATCGGCAGAAGGCGGCTGACAGGAAGCTATCGGGCAGGGAATAAACCAGAGGCGGACATCGCGACGAAGGAAAACGCGTCCGAAGCAGGAATTGCAAGGAAGGGAAACGTATCCGAAGCAGGAATTGCGACGAAGGAAAACACATCCGAAGCAGGCAATGCAAGGAAGGGATACGCGCCCGAAGCAGGCAATGCAAGGAAGGAAAACGTGTCCGAAGCAGGCAATGCAAGGAAGGAAAACGTGTCCGAAGCGGGCAGCGGACAAAAGTACAATGTTTTGTCAGCGAAAGCCAGACCGGGATACGGTATGCGCATAATCGGGGGAAGAATGGCGGAGGACGGCAGCGTCTTCTACGAAAATCTTCCCATACATTACAGCGGCTATCTGCACCGGGCAGTCCTGCCCCAGGATGCTTTTGCCGTGGATATCCGCAATATTCGTGTGCGCCCGGAATGCCGGGAGCTGTTCCGGAGAGTTACGGGTGTTTCCTACCGGACACTTCCGGGGACGGATATTTTCGATGCCTCTGTTTTGCCCGGGGACTGTGACATCCGCCGTGCCAGCCTGGAATTCGGCATGGCCATGCGGGACGCGGGATATCGGATTGTGTATCTGCCGACAGAGAGACTGTGCCTTGAACGGATGGGCGCCTCAGGGCGCAGGGGGGTATCATTATGAATCAGATAACCGTAATCATTCCCAACTATAACGGGATTAAATTTCTGAAAGGGTGTCTGGAAGCTTTGGATGCCCAGGAAAACAGCCCCGGACATCGGGTCCTGGTGGTGGACAATGGTTCCGGGGACGGCAGCCTGGAGCTGTTGGAAGAGCAGTTTCCCCAGATACCTGTCATTGCCCTCCCCAGGAATACCGGATTCTGCCATGCCGTAAATGTGGGAATTGAAGCTTCCGATACGCCGTATATAATTCTTCTCAATAACGATACAAAGGTGTATCCCGGGTTTGTGCGCGCCCTGTACGATGCCATCGAGGCAAGGCCCCGTGCTTTTTCCGTCAGCGCCAGGATGCTGATGTGGGACAGGCCGGACCTGCTGGACGGTGCCGGGGACAGGTACTGCGTACTGGGGTGGGCATACGCACGGGGCAAGGGAAAAGCTGCTGCGGCCTACAGCCGGCCCACGGAGATTTTTTCGGCCTGCGGCGGCGCGGCAATCTACACTGTGGCAAACCGCAATTACGCCCGCCTCTTTTCCTCCACCTCCAAGGAAGCAAGGAACCTTGGACACTCGATTGAATACACCGCTATGACAGAGATGTATGACGAGCTGAAGGAACGGCGGGTGTTTATTAATAAGTCCATGCGGAAAAATCTGCCCCTGATGGCCAGCGCTGTATACAGCGGGGACGACATGGAGTTGATTTTCATGCTCTGGGGCATTCCCTGGCAGCGCATGACTATGTCGGAGGCCAACCGCCTGGCTGTAATCGGTCAAATGGTCCAGACTGCCGTCGTGCGGGCAAATCAGTATTTGGATGTCCTAAGCAGCCAGCGTTATGTGGAAGGCTCCCGGCTGATGGCCGGGGATGCGTTCCTCCAGCTGGCGAGGGCTTTCCTGGGCGCCAGAGACCAGGGTTTGACAGAGTGCGCTCTGCTGAAGGTTCCGGTGCCGGATAAAAACTGTGTTGCCGCCGCATCCGCCCTCAGCGGGAGCACCCGGCAGTCGGACTATATGGGCTCCGTGCGGGATGGCGTTCTGTACGTGCTCCTCTCCAATACAAGCAGCGAAAACGCCGGGATCATCCAGGAGCGCTTCCTGGCGGCGGGATATGAAAGCTGCCTGGTTGAGGAGGCGGCGCTGTGAGCGGAATGCTGAGCGAGAGAGGCTTTATGATCCTGTGGATATTAAACCTGTTGGTGGCCGTAGTCTACCTGCTCGTGGGCGCCCTGGTGGTATCCCCTCTGCGAACCAGAAAGGAGCGCAGGGACAAGGTGGAGGTATGCCACGACAACCGGAGGACCTACCTGCTTCGGTTCCTGGTTATGGTCCTCTGCCCTGTGGCGGCCCCTCTGTTTTTCCTCTTCTCCTATATGCTCTTCCGAATGCCGCTGTGGCTGCAGCCCAGTCTGTTGGATGTGGTGTTCAGCAAGGAGAGGGTCAAGATACGGCTGAAGGCCGATGAGGAGCGGGAACGGGACATGATCCCTCTGGAGGAAGCCCTGTTCGTAAACAAGAGCAAGGATCTTCGCCTGGTGATGATGAACACCATCCGCGGGGACATCCACTCCGCCTTGGGTGTGATTCTGCTGGCGTTAGACAGCGAGGATTCGGAAACCGCTCACTATGCCGCCTCTGTTCTCAGCGGGGAGCTGGACAATTTCCGAACCAAGGTCCGCCAGCTTCGCCGCTCTATGGCCGAAGAGGAGGAGGGCGAAACCGAGGTTGAGCTGGAGCTGCTCCCCTATATGGACAGCTTTCTCAAGCAGAGGGTGTTTTCGGAGCTGGAGCAGAAAAAAATGGTGGGCGTTATGGCTGAGACAGCCCAATCCCTTTTCGACAAGAACCCTGACTGTCTCACCGAAGCCCACTATGAGAGCGTATGCCTGCGGCTGCTGGAGACAGAGAATTTCCCACAGTCGGAGACATGGTGCGAACGGCTGTCGGCCCAGTACCCGGATGCCCTTGCGTCCTATACATGCAGGTTAAAGCTGTATTTTTCCACTATGAACCGAGAAGCCTTTTTTGACACATTGGCCGCACTGAAGCGCTCTGCGGTTGTGATTGATAATGAGACCTTGGAACTGATTAAAGTATTCGGTTAAACGTATACTGCGGGATGGGAGGATACAGATGATATCGCGCCGCAACTATTTGTCTATTGCCGCGATTATGCTGGTGGTTCTGTTCATGTTTCAGTTCACCAATGTAGCGTTGGAAATCTGGAACGACTACGAGCGAAATGAAAATGCTGTGGAAATATCCACCTTGGCAGGCAGAAGCAGCGTCTTCACGGCGGAGAACGGGACCTCCTTAAATGCCGTCCGGCCCATTGTGGCCTATATCGGCGGTGAGAGTGCCATCCGCCATATGACCGCCAGCTGGGCCTATTATACAAAGCGGGATTTCACCGCCAGCGTCCGTCTGGCGGACCTTTCGCTGGGGTCTCGCCTGCCGGAGCTGATTGTTCTGGATGGCGCTGAAATGAATTGGGACGTCCGCACAGTTCAAGCGCTGCAAAATTACGCCGCTAAAGGGATTCATTTGGTGTTCGCCAGCTTGCCGGACGCAGCCGTCATTCAGAGAAACGCACAGCTGCGAGAGCTGCTGGGAATTTATGAGGTGCGCGCCCAACATACCGAGGTGACGGGCATCCACCTTTACAACGGTTTTCTGCTTGGCGGAGAGCGCGTCTATCAAGTGAAAGAGCAGGAGGATGAGGAACGCCAGGATATGGAGCTGGAAATGCCTTGGTATATCCTGGACACGGGCACCAAGGCGTATATGAAAGGGATTCCCGCAGGAGAAGAGAGGGTGGAGGACTACCCGGCGGTCATTTGGCGGCGGAGCCTGGAGAACGCTTATGTTTTCGCGGTAAACGGCAATTACATGGAGGACGCCACAGGGTTGGGTATCCTCTCCGCAATGGTGTCGGAAACCACCAGCTGTACTGTCTACCCGGTGGTAAATGCCCAAAATCTGGTGCTTGCAAACTATCCCGGCCTGGCTTCGGAAAACAACGCCGCCTTAGCGGAGTACTATAGCTACTCTATGCGAGGCTTGTACCAGGACGTACTGTGGCCGGACTTAACTGCAGTATATCACCGGGGCAGGCTGGGTCTCTCCTGCATGATATCTATGCAGTTTGACTACAACGATAGTCAAGACCCAAATCAAGGTCAGTTTATCTATTATATGAAGCTGCTCAACGAGCTGGACGCGGAGCCAGGGCTTTCTCTATACAGCGTTTCAGATACTCTGGTTACAGATCGTCTGGCAACGGATTTTGATTTCATGCGGCAGACGCAGCTGGAATACAAATTTACGTCTCTCTATGGCGGCGGGCTGGAGGAGCAGGACCTGAGCGACGCACTTGGCTGGGGAGACCTGGCCCATGTGCGCACGGTTGTCTTCCCCTATGACGGCCGCAGCGACGTAGTAGGGTTTCAGTCCGAACAGGTAACCCGGCAGACCGCCATCACCGACGGCTTTGCCCATACTTACCGGAGCGACCTGCGGATGCGGAGCGTGGAGACAGCCCTGGCCTATACCAGTGTGCTGGTAGATGCTGCCAGGGTTGTATATCCTGAGAGCAAGAACGATACTTGGGACGTGTTATCCCAGTGGCTTACTGCGGATATTCCCAGCAGCTGGGAGGGCTTCAAAGCTTTTGATGCCGCCACAGTTTCCCAATGTGATGGGCGCATCCGGGATTTTCTGGCGCTGGATTATACCTGCAGCCGGGAAGGAGATCGGGTATCCATCCAGCATACTGGCAGCGGTACGGCATATTTTCTTCTTCGCGCCCCTGGTGAGACGGTGGAGTCCGTAGAAGGAGGCAGTGTCCGCAAAGCAGAGGATGGCGTCTATCTGCTGGAAGCCGATGCGGCCCATGTGGAGGTTGTCTTGCGTCCAGCGCTTCCGGAGCAGTGGGCCGCTGGAAATGAATGACTTGGGGAGGTGGCGTGTATGCGCATCTGCTTGGTGGTAGAGGGGTGTTACCCTTATACTGTAGGTGGTGTATCCAGCTGGGTCCACAGCATAATCCACTCCTTTCCAGAGCATGAGTTTGTGCTTCTGACCATTGTGTCCACCCGTGACATGCGCGGGAAGTTTGTCTATACACTGCCGGACAATGTGACAGAGGTTCATGAACTCTACCTGCAGGACAAAGACTGGGGCAGCTGTCGGAAAAGCAAGATGAGCCGCACGGAGTATAATGCTCTGCGCAGCCTGCTTCTGGACCAGAGGATCGATTGGGAGACACTGATCGACTTTTTTCAAAAGAAACACCCCTCCCTTAACGCCGTACTGATGGGAGGGGACTTTTTCAATGCGGTGTCTGAGTTTTACCAGCTCCATTACAGCCAAGTGGTGTTTTCAGACTTCTTGTGGATGATGCGTTCCATCTATCTGCCCTTGTTCTTTACTCTGAAAATGGAACTGCCCAAAGCGGACCTTTACCATTGTCTGTGCACCGGCTACGCCGGTGTGCTGGGCAGCATGGCAAAATATTTGTATGGCACTCCTCTCATGATTTCCGAACACGGCATCTATACCCGAGAGCGGGAGGAGGAACTGGTCAAGGCCAAGTGGGTTCAAGGCTTATATAAGAACGTGTGGATCAACCAATTTCACAAGATGTCCCGCCTGGCCTATGAGCGGGCGGACCTGGTAACCAGTCTGTATGAACATGCCCGTACCCTGCAGGTGGAACTGGACTGCCCGGAGCACAAAACCCAGGTGACGCCCAACGGTATCCAGATAGAGGACTTTCAGAATTTGCCGGGAAAGACCGAGGAGGATGACGGCTGGATTAACGTAGGGGCTGTGCTGCGGATCACGCCGATCAAGGATGTGAAATCCCTGCTTCAGGCGTTCGCCTTTGCCAAGGAGCGCGAACCCGCTTTGAAGCTGTGGGTCATGGGTCCTTGGGAGGAAAATGACGAATATGCACAGGACTGCTTTGACTTGGCGGAGGATTTATCCCTCCAGGATGTGGTTTTCACCGGCAGGGTTAACGTCAAAGAGTATCTGGGCCGAATGGACATGACTATCCTCACCAGCATCAGTGAGGGCCAGCCGCTGACGATTATGGAGAGCTTTGCCGCCCATAAGCCTGTCATTGCCACGGATGTGGGGAACTGCCGGGGGCTTATTATGGGAGAGGGCGACGGTCTGGGCGCGGCGGGCATTATCACCCACATCATGAATCTGGCCGAAATTTCCCAGGCGCTCCTCTATTTGGCGCACCACCCGGAGGAGCGCCGGAAAATGGGGGAAATCGGATACCAGCGTGTGTGTGCCCGATACCGCATCGACCAGATGAATGACACCTACCGGCGCATTTACCACGACTTCTCCGAGAAGGAGCGGCGGGAAACGGCCCAGTCTGTCACAGCGCATTAAAAATGCGGAAGGAGGCATTGCGGATGACAGGTATCGGTGCAAGGCTTAATAAATTTTTTGGGAACCGCTCCATTACAGCCAGTCTGGCAGGTGTCGCCTATGGCTCCTGCCTGACAGTAGCCCCCATGGTACTGGTGATCGGGGTTCTGCTGCTGCTGGAATGGATTCTGGGATTCGATACGCTGGATTACTATAGCAGAGAACTCTTTTCCTGCACCATTTTGTACATTTTCATCTTTGCCATGCTGACCGCCTCGCCCTTTAATTCACTGCTCTCGAAATATATGCAGGACGCTATTTTTGAGGAGCGGTATCAGGACATTCTGCCCTGCTACTACCTTGGGCTGCTGATGAACATCGTTCTGAGCTGTCTTTTAGGCATTCCGTTCTGCCTGTGGGAGCATTTTGTGGGGCATGTGCCGGTGGCATATGTATTTGTCGGCTTTTGCGGATTTATCTCCCTGGTGCTGGTGTTCTACTCCCAGCTGTATCTCTCCATCTGTAAGGATTATGGCCGGATATCCCTCTTTTATCTGGTAGGTCTGGTGGTTACCTTCTTTCTGTCCTTGGCCCTCCGCTATTGGGTAAAGTGGACGATTACAGAGAGTATGCTGATGGGCTTTACCGTTGGCTTTTTCCTGATCGCAGTGCTGGAGTATGGCTCTGTGCGGCGGTATTTTGTGGCTAACAGCAACCGGTTCCGCCCGGTCCTGCGATACTTCCGGCTGTACTGGCAGTTGGTGGCCGTCAATTTCCTTTATACGCTGGGGCTGTATATCCACAACTTTGTTTTCTGGACAACAGACTTGCGCATGGTGGTCGCCAAGTCCTTCGTCTGTGCCCAGCCTTACGACATGGCAACTTGTCTGGCTGTATTCACCAACATTTCCGCCACAGTAATTTTTATTGCCCGGGTGGAGATGTTTTTCCACAGCCGCTATAAGGCATACTCCGAATCTGTGATCGGAGGACGGCTCTCGGACATTCAGAACAACAAGCGGGAGGTCTTCCGGGAAATTTCCAACCAGCTGATGGATTTGGCCCGCATTCAGTTTATCATCTCCATTGTGGTATATCTGATCCTGGTCGTAGTGCTGCCTCGTTTCGGCTTTGCGGGGCTGGTTATGCGCATTTATCCTTGCCTGGCCGCGGGATATTTTATCCTGTTTCAGGCGTACGCCGAGATTCTGTTCTTGTACTACTTCAAGGACATGTGGGGCGCGGTGCTCACGGCTATGGGGTTCTGCCTGGTTACATTCCTTGGCAGTATTGTGTCAACTTATCTGCCGGATATCTGGTATGGCGCCGGTGTTGCAGCAGGCTCCTTTGCGGGCTGGACCATCGGATACCTCCGTCTGCGCTGGGTAGAGCGGAACATGGATTTTCAGGTATTCTGCCAAGGCAAGCTGATTGCCCAGGGCAAAGGTCCCCATCCCTCGGGACAGGTGTACCAGCGGGCACAGAATAACTGCCAGTAAGGAGGTCCTATGGAGATTACAACTTTAATGCGGTGCGCCGTTGTGGGAGTTGGTTTGATTCTCGCGGGCTCCAGCGTATGGTTTTATGCCAAAAAGAAAATGATATCAGATTTGGCCGCTGCATGGTGTCTCCTGGGGGCGGCTGTCATGGCGGTTGGTGCTATACCGCCGTTCTCCAGATGGCTGAATTTGATCTCCGTTTGGACAGGCATTGCGCTGCTCGGCGTTGGCGCGGCCGCTCTGTTGGGAGCCTTCCGCATCTGCTTGATGATCTCCCAGCTGATTACACAGAACCAAGAATTGGCTATGACAGTATCCCTTTTACTGGCCGAGCACCGGGAAAGCGGGGGTGGAAGCACTGAGGGAATCCAGGATTATGAAGAAAGTTCTGTTTGTCACTAACACTTTGGGTGTCGGCGGAGCGGAACGGGCCTTGCTGGAGCTGCTGAACAACCTGGACAGAGAGATGTATGACATCGACCTCTGCCTGCTGCTGGGCCGGGGGGAGCTGATGAACCAAGTGCCGGACGGCGTTCGGCTGCTCAATCCTAAAGTGAATACCGGCTCCGTGCTGGATCATCCCGGCCGCTGGGCACTGGTGGGCATGGTAATCGCCTGTTTTTTCCGGAATGGACGGTGGGCGGCCAAACTGGCAAGCGTGCTGCGCGCCCTGCCGCCCATGCTGCGCAGACGAAGGATACAGCTTGATAAGCTGCTGTGGAGAGTGGTATCCGATGGCGCTGTTCGAATGGACACCTATTATGACACAGCGGTAGCCTGGCAAGAGGGCGGGGCCGCCTACTTTGTGTCAGATTACGTCCAGGCCGGCAAAAAGCTGGCCGTCGTTCACATTGATTACGAACTCAGCGGATACACCCGGGCGCAGGACCGTAACTGCTGGGCCGGGTTTCAGGAAATATTTGTCGTTTCCGAGGAGATCCGCAGTCCGTTCCTCCAAATCCACCCGGAGTGCCGTGACAAGGTCCGTGTGCTGCCTAATCTTGTGAATCAGAAAAAAATTCGCTGCCTGGCTCAGGAGCCGGGGGGCTTTTCCGATGACTGGGCCGGATTGCGTATTCTCAGCGTGGGGCGGCTTACCTACCAGAAGGCCTTTGATGTTGCCATTGAAGCCATGAAGCTTTTGAAGGACGCTGGATATAACGTTCGCTGGTATGTGCTGGGCGAAGGAGAGCGGCGCTGGGCATTGGAGAAAAAAATTGCCGCTTTGGGGCTGGAGGAGGACTTCTTCCTTCTGGGCACGGTGGATAATCCCTTCCCCTACTATGCCCAGGCGGATGTATACGTCCACGCGACCCGCTTTGAAGGGTGGAGCATCGCCGTGCAGGAGGCGCAGACATTAGGCTGCGCTATTGTGGTGGCTGACACCAGCGGCAACCGCCGCCAAGTCGTCCACGACCAGGACGGCCTGCTTTGCGATTTGTCCCGGGAGGATATAGCCAGGACCATCGGAGAGCTGCTGGGCAATGAAGACAGGCGAAAACGTTTGGGGGAAGCGGCCAAAAACAAAAAGACCGCCACTTGGGAGACGGTAAAGGTGCTACTGGAATTTTGATCGGTACAGGGAGAAAGATACATGGATAGAAAAGACCTTCTGGTTATCATGCCTGCTCACAATGAAGAGGAAAACCTCCCCAGACTGCTGGATCAGATGGCCGCGGAGGGGGTCTCCCAAATAGCGGACGTACTTGTTATCAACGATGCTTCCGAGGATGCTACGGCGAGTATTATTTCAGCGCACGGATACCAGATGATATCAAATGTATTCTGCCTGGGCTATGGCGGCGCGATACAGGTGGGATATAAATACGCGGCCCGGGCGGGCTACCAATATGTCATCCAGATCGACGCGGATGGCCAGCATGATCCCTCCAATATCCCTGTGCTCTATGAACGGCTGCTGCGCCGGGACGAGGAGGGAAAATGTCCGGATATCGTCCTGGGCTCCCGGTATCTGGAGGGCAGCAAAAGCTTTCCGCCGTCTCCGGCCAAGCGGCTGGCCCACAGGATGTTCCGTGCATTGATCCGCCTCACGACAGGGCAGACCATTACCGACCCCACCACTGGGCTCCAGGGAT
>OFFZ01002142.1_pt1 | contig 10552 bp, 10 predicted proteins | sample 1521631 | NCBI WGS metagenome assembly OFFZ01 (sample SAMEA3504102, study PRJEB24116) | mouse gut metagenome | biome: mouse gut; feature: mouse-associated habitat; material: faeces | place: Denmark | collected 2011 | reverse complement strand
GGCGTTAGCCGCTCCATCTCCGCATATATTCCAGCCATATGGCAAAAAATATTCCTGTTGGTTTGCCCTGCCTGCGGGCATGGGGGAAAGGCAGGGTCAGTTCAATCCCATTGCTAGGTAATTCCAGAACAGGTTGAAACATTGTACGAAACCTAAGTACTGCGAACCTGGCGCTGCAGTGTACAGTAGGCTAAGCGAAAGGTTTTCTAGAAGATGGCATAGATGTCCTTGTATTTTTCACTGATATAGTCAATATACCGCTTTGCCGACAGCGTTTCCCCGGTGGCTTTTTCGAGGACCTCCGCTGGTGTGAGGCTTGCGGCGTGTTGATGGATGTTCCTGCTCAGCCATCCGATGATATCGCCGAACTGCCCGCACCGGACCTGCTCAAACATGTCCGGGATATCCTGCTGCATTTTGTGGAGAAAATGCCCATCGTAGCAGTTACCCAGAACATAGCTTTGGAAATAGCAGATATAGCCGCTGAACCAGTGCATATCCTGCAGGATACCTTCCGTGTCATTTTTAGGGCGCACGCCCAGGTACTCCTCCATCTTCTGGTTCCAGACCGTCGGAAGATCTTCAAACCGCACCGCGCCGTCAAAAATCAGCTTCTCTATTTCGTAGCGGACAATGATATGCAAATTGTAAGTCAGCTCGTCCGCATTCAGCCGAAGCGGACCGCAGGAAACTGCGTTCAAGGAGCGATACATCATCTCGGGGGCCAGTTCCCGCATCTCCGGGAAATAAGTCCTCGCTACCGGCAGGAAATACTGCCAGAATGCCCGGCTTCTGCCGATAATGTTCTCCAGGAAGCGCGATTGGGATTCATCGATTGGTAGAGATGCGGCAACCGCCAGTGTAGTGCCGTCCAGCTTCGGGCTCATGTGCTGCCAGTGGATGGCGTGGCCGCCCTCATGCATACAGGAAATAGCCGCGTTAGTAAAATCATCCTCAAAAAAGCGCGTTGTCAGGCGGATGTCCGTGCGAAAATTCGGCGTGGTATAGGGATGGGCGCTCTCGTCCAGTCTGCCACAGGAGAAATCATAACCGACCGTCCGAAGCATCTCCCGGCAAAAGCCGCGCTGGGCCTGCACTGGGTAGTTCCCCCGGATGTACTCGCGGTCAAAGTGCTTCCCGCTGGCTTGGATCTCCTTCAGAAGAGGCAGGATGGTCCCCTTGAGTTCCTCAAAAAGGGTGTCAATCCCGCTTCGGGTGGTACCGGCCTCCCACTCGTCCATCAGGCCGGTCATCGGATCTCTGCTATATCCAAGACAGCAGGATATCTCCTTTTTCAGATCAAATTCCCGTTTCAAGTAGGGCAGGACCGACTGGTAGTCATTATTTGCCCTGGCATCCTGCCATACCAGCTCCGTCTTGAGATTGTGGGCCGCATACTCCGAAAAGAGCTCCGGAGGGATTCTGGTGAGCTTGCCGTATTCTTTTTCAGCCTTCCGGAGCATACGACGCAGGATGAAATCTGTGACAGTCGCTTCCGACAGCTCGCCGATCAACTCCTTCATCTCCTCGGAGGTTTTCAGTCGGTGTACTTCATTTGCCAGAAATCCCATGGTATCGCCCCGGTACTCCGCTGCGGCGGGCTCATCACCTCGCCGGTAGCCTTCATCTGGGTGGAAAGGCTGTTGCTGATGTTATTGTAGCAGTCAATCTTCTTCATCAGCTGGCGGAAGCGAAGTTCGGTTTCATGTTTCATTTCTGCTCCTCCGTTACCAGATCATTTTCTTCCATCGCCATATGGCAGGCAGTCATGCTTCCGCCAATTTTCCGCAGGGCTGGACAGCTCTCAGCACAGACCGCCGATGCATACCGGCATCGGCTGCGGAAACGGCATCCGGGGGGCGGATTGATGGGGCTGGTCACATCTCCCTCAAGGATAATGCGCTCCCGCTTCAAATTCGGATTGGGAATGGGAATTGCGGACAGAAGAGCTTTCGTATACGGATGCCTGGGGCGCTTGAAAATCTCCCGGCGGTCTGCCACCTCCACAATCTTTCCCAGGTACATGACGGCAATTTCATCGCTGATATGTTTGACCACGCTGAGATTATGGGAGATGAAGAGATAAGTGAGCCCCAGTTCCTTCTGCAGCTGCTTGAGCAGATTGAGGATCTGCGCCTGCACACAGACGTCCAGCGCGGACACGGGCTCGTCCATCACAATGAATGCGGGGTCCAGGATGAGGGCCCGGGCAATGCCAATCCTTTGCCGCCGCCCGCCGTCCAGCTCGTGGGGATAGGCGTGGAGCAGCCTGCGCTCAAGGCCCACCAGGTCCATGGTTTTCAAAATCTTCTCCTCACGCACGGCGGACTTAAGGGCGCGGTCCCTCTGCAGGAGTGATTCCTCGATCAGACTCTTGACGTCCATGCGAGGATTCAGCGAGGAATAGGGATCTTGGAAAACAATCTGCATCTCTTTGCGCATATCGCGCATCTTATGCGGGCTGTAGGCCAGGATGTTTTCACCCTTGTAGATGACCTCGCCTGCGGTCGCCTCATGCAGCCGCAGGATCACGCGGCCGGTAGTGGATTTGCCGCACCCGGATTCGCCGACAAGCCCCAGGGTCTTCCCGCGCTCAATGGTAAAGCTTACGTCATCCACGGCGTAGAGAAGGCCGGACTTGGTTTTGAAATATTTCTTGAGGCCCTTTACCTCCAGCAGAGCTTCGCCCATTACCGCCCCTCCTCTCTATCCGCCAAAATGCACTTGACCCAGTGGGCGCCGCTTAACTGCGTCTTTTCCGGCCTCTTTGTCCGGCATACCTCGGTGCAGTGGGGACAGCGCGGATGGAAGGGGCAGCCCTTGGGAATGTCGGTAGGGTCCGGGGCCAGGCCGGAAATAACATTCAAAAATTCCTGCTCCCGCTCCAGGTCGGGAATGGAGTGGAACAGCGCCTGGGTATACGGATGCCGGGGAGACTCGAAAATTTCGTGTACGCTGCCGTACTCCAGGATGCTGCCGGCGTACATGATCGCTACATGGTCGCAGATTTCGGCAACGATGCCCAGGTCGTGGGTAATCATGATCATCGACATATTATAATTATCCTTCAGTCCCCGCATCAGCTCCAGAATCTGTGCCTGGATTGTCACATCCAAAGCGGTGGTCGGCTCATCGGCAATCATCAGGGCCGGATTGCAGGAAAGCGCGATAGCGATGACGACCCGCTGCTTCATTCCGCCGGAAAACTGGTGGGGATACTCTCCCGCACGCGCGGGGTCAATCCCGACGATAGCGAGCATATCCTGCGCCTTCTTCCAGGCTTCCTTCTTGCTGAGCTTCTCATGAAGCAGGATCATCTCTTGAATCTGATTTCCTACGGTCTTGACCGGGTCGAGGGACGTCATCGGGTCCTGAAAGATCATAGCGATCTCTTTGCCGCGTATACCCCGCATCTCCCGCTCGGAGAGGGCGTATAAATCCCTGCCCTTAAAGATGACCTCGCCCGAAACGACCTTGGCGGGAGGATTCGGCAGGATACGTAGGACACTGAGCGCAGCAGTCGTTTTTCCGGCGCCTGTCTCTCCTACGAAGCCCAGGGTTTCTCCCCGTCCCATCGTCAGGTCCAGGCTGCTTACCGCATGTACGGTACGCCCGCCGCTTCGGTATTCAACGGTCAGATTTTTAATGTCCAAAAATTGTTCTTTTTCCATAGGTTGGCGTACCTCCGTCTCAGCCTCTGAGCTTTGGGTCAAGGGCATCGCGCAGGCCGTCGCCAAGGGCGTTGAGGCTGAAAATCGTAATGGCGATGGCAAGGCCCGGGAACAGGCACATATAGGAGTAGTCGCGAATATAAGACCGGGCGGCGGACAGCATGGAGCCCCATTCGGGAGTGGGCGGCTCAATGCCAAGGCCGATAAAACTCAGACCGGCGGCTGTAAGGATGGCGAAGGCGACGCCCAAAGTCGCCTGTACGATAATCGGCGCAAGGCAGTTGGGCAGGATATGTTTGCAGATGATGGTAAAGCTGTTGGTTCCAACAGCGCGGGCGGCCTCCACAAATTCCTGTTCTTTGATAGACAGAACGGAGGCCCGTACGATCCGGGCATAGGTCGGAATGGCGGAGACGCCCGTGGCAATCATCAGATTTGTCAGGCCGCTGCCCAGTGCGGCCGCAATGGAGATGGCGAGGATGGTTGAGGGGATGGACATGACGATGTCCATGGTCCGCATAATGAGGTTGTCCAAATGGGAGCCAAAAAAACCGGCGACAGCGCCCAGCAGGCCGCCCACAACGACAGAAATGCCGACCGCAATGAATCCCACTCGCAGAGAGATCCGTGCGCCGTAAACCACACGGCTGAAAATATCCCGACCGAACTCGTCGGTGCCGAACCAATGGGATGCGCAGGGAGCGCAGTACGCCTCGCTCAGATTAGTTTCATCGTAGGGAAACGGCGCGATCACATCCGCAAAAACGGCGCAGAGCACCAGGATCAACAGGATGAACAGTCCCGCCGCCGCCAGGCGGTTCCGGATGAGACGCTGCCAGGTTTCCCTGGCGAAGCTGTATTTTTTCGTTTCCATTGTGCACCTCCTTACGTATACTGGGACTTGATCTTCGGATCGAGATAGGCGTAGATTAAATCGACAATCAGGTTGACCACGCAGAAGCCGAGGGCAATAAAGAGAACGCCGCCCTGTACCACGGGATAGTCGCGCTTTTTGATCGCTTCCACCATCAGCCGTCCGATACCGTTGATGGAGAAAATTGTCTCGCACAGAACAGCTCCGCCTAAAAGCTGGCCGAATTGAATGCCGATGACCGTGACGATGGGAACCAGTGCGTTCCGAAGGACATGGGTCAGAGTAATCAGAATTTCCTTCTGTCCCTTTGCACGGACAGTACGGATATAGTCCTGCCGGATGACCTCCAGCATGCTGGAACGGGTCATTCGAGCAAATACTGCCGTATGCTGGGCGCAGAGGGTGACCGTCGGCAGAATCATTTGCTTGATGCTGTCAAACCCAGACGGCGGGAACCAGCCCAGCTTGACTGAGAACAGTAGAATCAGCAGAAGCCCCAGCCAGAACAGCGGCATGGAAATGCCAACCAGGCCCAGGACCATGGATGCGTTGTCGAATATGGAATACTGCCTGGAAGCGGAAATAATGCCGATGGGGACGCCGAGCGCAATGGCAAGCAGGATGGCATTGACCGCCAGCTTCAGGGTATACGGCAGTGCGCCCATCAGTTGCCGCGTTACGGGAAGACCCGTACTGTATGACGAGCCGAGGTTTCCGTGCAGCACGAGATCGCGCACATAGCGAAAGTATCGGATAAAAAATGGATCGTTCAGCCCCAGCTCCTCTCGCAGCTCATCGCACATCTCCTGCGTGGCGGTTTCGCCCAGGATCATCCTCGCGGGATCGCCGGGCGTGATCGACATCAGGAAGAAAACAATTAGCGTAACAATCAGCATGATGGGGATCAAATAGAGTATTCTTTTGGCAATATACTTGATCATCAGCGTGTCTCCCTCTTCGGTCGGATGGATTTGCCATGCGGCAGGGCGATCATCACGCCCTGCTGTGATAAACACCATAGCCAAAGCATCCTGGGGAAAGGGCTTATCTGACCTTATAATAGCAGTGGGTGCCGACGGGGTCCAGTTCCATATGCTCAATTGTGTCGGAGGCGCCCACGAACACCTCGGTGACCCAGAGATAAATCCAGGGCCGGTCATGGATCAGCAGCTCCTGCAGCTCGTAATAGATCTTCTCACGCTCCGCGTCATCGGAGGTTGTACGGCCAAGCTCAAGCAGCCGGTCCGCTTCTGCGCTGTCATAGAAGGACATGTTACCGCCGTTGCCCTTCATAGAGGAGTGGAAGGTGGAATAGACGACCGTATCGGGGTTGGGCGTCTGGCAGCCCCAGCCGATGATATACATCTGGCATTCGCCGGCGTACACCCGGGAGAGGTAGGTCGCCCACTCTAAAACCTCAATCTTCACATCTACGTTCAGCTCCTTCAGCTGGGACTGCACAATGGTTGCAATATCCATATATTCCTTGCGCTCATCTGTGAGGATGGTAACCTCCATCCCGTCGCCGTAACCGGCCTCCTCAAGCAGGGATTTCGCTTTTTCCAGACTAAGCTCGTGGGCGTTGGCGTCCTCCTTGTAATACATGATGTTGGGGCTGAAGGGCGCGTTGGCGACCTCGCAGGTATCTCCGTTGACCGCCTTGGTCAGCGCAGCCACGTCGATGGCATAAGCGAACGCCTGGCGGACCCGCACATCGTCGAAGGGCGCAGCCTCGCAGTTAAATCCCAGATAGCGGATGGAGTTGCTGACCTGGCGGAGGAGGTTCAGGTTTTCCGCTGCCTCCACGCGGGAAAGATCGGTGACCGGAATATCCAGCGCAATGTCCACATTTCCGCTCTCCAGCTCAATGGTGCGGTTGGTAGCCTCGGGAATAGGGCGGACGACTACCTGACGGTAGGCGGGCTTTTCACCCCAGTAGTCCTCGTAGCGCTCAAGGGTAACGGCAACGCCCTGCTCCCAGCTGACGAATTGATAGGGGCCGGTGCCGATGGGATGCATGCCGTAGGAGTCCCCGGCCTCCGTAACGGCCTTTTCGTTGACGATGGAGGCAGCGACCGCAGTCATGGCGGCGAGGAAGGGAGCGGAGGGCGTGGTCAGCACAACTTTTACGGTGTAGTCGTCCGTGGCTTCCACGGTATCGACAGTACCGTAAATGAAGGCCAGGAGTGCAGTCTCCATACCGCGCCGGAAGGTAAAGACGACATCGCTGGCTTTCAGTTCTTCACCATTGTGAAAGCGAATGCCCTGCTTCAGCTTGAAGAGGTAGGTGACATCGTCAACCTGCTCGTACTCCGCCAGCTTGGGGACGATTTTCTTGTTTTCATCCAGAGTCAGAAGGGTTTCGTAGACGTCGTTATAAATATTGGCGGAGTGAACGTCAACTGCCTGCGCAGGGTCAAGGGACTTCACATCGCTTTGAGATGCCACGCGAAGGACATCCTTCGCATCGTCTTTGTTTTCAGGCTCTTTTTGGCCGCAGCCGATCAGCAGGGAACAACACAGGACGGCTGCCAGTAGCATTGCAGCGATACGTTTCATTTTCATTCTCCTTTTCATTCTTCTTCTGGCGGTTCGTTTTATGATAAGGCTGTCGCCTTGTCATCACGTATTACGAGCAATCTCCCGCATCTTTCCGATGGCCTCTTCTACTGCGGAAATAACCGTGAAGCGGAACGCGCCCCGTTCCAGTGCGCGGCAGCCGGCAATTGTACTGCCGCCGGGGGTGCAGACGCTGTCTTTCATCACTTCCGGGTGGACCTGCTGGTCCAGGATCATTTTACCGCTGCCCACCAGCAGCTGAGCCGCCAGCTTAATGGCGGTTTGCCGGGGTAGCCCTGCGGCAACGCCGCTGTCTGCCAGAGCTTCCATGAACATTGCGGCAAAAGCGGGGCCGCAGCCGCTGATACCGGTCAGCGGATCAATCAATTCTTCCGGTAAAACGAAAGTGCGCCCGATCGCGTCAAACAATCCGCATGCGATGCTTCGGCTCTCCTCCAGCGCCTTGCTTCCAAGGGCAATGCCGGCGATGCCGGCGCACGCCTGCATGGTAACATTGGGCATGACGCGGACAACGGGGCTTTCCTTGATATAGGATTCCAAGTAAGTGAGCGTTACGCCGCCCATGATGGAAATCACCAGGTGCCGTTTTTCAAGGCGGGGAGCAATATCGGCCAGAAGTTTTGACGCGGTCTGGGGAACTACTGCGAGCACAACCACGTCTGTCTTGGCGATCATGGCGGCGTTTTCTCCTCCATCTGCGGCAAGAATGGCGTTCATGCGGTACTTTTCTCTGAGCGCATCCAAACGCGCCTTACTGAGATCAGAAACATAAAGCCGATCCGGCGTAATATAGCCAGAAGAGAGCAGACCGCCAAAAATGGCCTCAGCCATTTTCCCCCCGCCGATAAACCCGATTGTTCCGTTAAACATCTCTATACGCTCCTTTCTCAAACCACTTTTTCTTCCTGCGTATTCAAATACTTGCCTACGGCAAGGATCAAACCGTTATCGGGGATGGCGGGCGTTGTCTCTACAAAAAGGATGCGGCCCTCGGCAGGGGACTTCAGCTCGCTGAGCTCCTCCCCAAAGTAATCCACCATTATGCCGACTCGCTGTCCCTTGGTCACCTCGTCGCCAATGGTTGCCTCAGGAATATAGATGCCGCCGACCGGCGTATAGAGCCAGATAAAGTCGCTGAACTCCCGCTGTACGGCAAAGGATGCGCAGGGCTTCCCTTGCAGTATGCCCAGCTTGCGCAGTACCCGGTGGAGGCCTTGCAGATGAGTCTGCACATCTTCCGGGTCCATCTGACCGAAGCCGCCGCATTCGGCGATAAAGGCCGGGGTGCCGAGTTTTGCCGCGCTTGCGTAGGTTGTATAGTGGTCTGGCCAGGAGGTGTTTTCGCCCGTTGCGATGATGTTGGGGATGCCGTATTCGTGAATCAGCTCGTGGGAGCGGCGTTCCACCTCCGGACTGCCACCCTGATGGTAGAGGGCGAAGGGCTCTATTTTTTCAATCAGATCGCCGCAGTGCAGATCTATGTAACAGTCCGCACCTTTGACGATGTCATTCAGGAGGTGCCAGACCAGCGCTTCCGAGTAGCTGCCGTCCGGGGAGCCGGGACAAACGCGGTTCGGATTTTTCCCATCCCTGGGGCAGACAAAGGGGACGCGCTCATGAAAAGCTGGAAGGTTGACAATAGGGACCACATCGACCTCGCCGGAAACCATCTCCGGTGAGAGGTTTTGAAACAGGGAAATCGCCGCCCGGATCGAGGCGTATTCACAGCCGTGAACACCTGCGCTGATGACCGCGCGGGGGCCATCCTTTTTTCCCTTAATCTTCCCATATGGGAGAAGAATTTCCCCGCATGGCGCATCGATTCGTAAAATCTTGCTTATCTTTTCCAAAATTTTCCGCTCCTCTCGCCTTATTCCGCCCTTGTATATACGTTTTGTCCACGTTTGAATACCATTCTAGGATGTCGGATCTGCTGGAGGTCCCAAAGAGGATTTCCATCCAAAATAATGAAATCCGCCTGTCTTCCTGCGGCAATCGCCCCCTTATGCGGGAGGCGCAGCGCCGCTGCCGCCCCGCCTGTGGCGGCGTGCAGCACCTCCAGGTTGGAGTAACCCAGCTGCGCCATCGGCTCCATACAGGCGTACAGGGAATCAAATCCGCTCCTGCGCCAGCCTGCGTCTGTCCCAGGGACATATCGGATATTACGGGCCGTTCTTCTGAAGCCCTCGTATATCGTATCCTTGAATCGGGCAAGCATATCGCGTTCCTCTTGCTCGCTTTTGGTCAATTTGCGGCCGGGCCGTTCCAGCTCCAAAAGGGAAACGTTGATCGCCGCCATAGTGATGCAGACAGGAATCTCCCTGCGCGCAATGGTTTCCGCCAGTTGTTCGTCAAAGGCGAGGGAGTTCGTCTCATCCGCAAAGATAAGATGTTCCATCATGTCAACGCCGCTGTTGACCGCGCTTTTCGCGGTTGCCGTTGTGCATACATGTGCGGTCGCGTAGGTACCAAGTTTATGCGCCTCCTCGCAGGCCGCGCGGAGCTGTGCGTTGCTGAGCATCTGTGCATACTGAACGACGCCCCTCGTTCCGCCTCCTGTTGCAATCAGCTTTACAAAGTCGGCACCCTGTTCCCGCATCCTGCGGATTAAGCGAATGGTTTCCTTAGCGGTATCCGCCGCCCCTTGGAAAAAATGCGTATGTCCCCCAGGAACTGTCATGGAGCTGCCGCAGGTAAGGAGGTCCGCGCCGGAAAGACTGCCAGTCTCTATCTCTCTCTTGAGCCGGAACACAATATCCGGAACAGCGCCACAGTCACGAACCGTCGTAATGCCGCTGCGCAGCGCGAAACCGGCGTTCTCCGCAGCCTGCCGGAATATGCTGGAGGTATCGCTCCTGGCGTAAAAATCCTCGGCGCAGGCTCCGTTTCCTGGAAGCGTTATATGGACGTGGGCATCAATCAGTCCGGGCAGCAGAAAGAAGCGGCTTAGATCATGGAAGGAATAGCCCTGTTTCCGCAGTCGCTTTTCCGCCGGCCAAGCGGCGGTCCCCGTAAAGATACCGTTTTCAACCAGCACATATTTTGCCTCATCTGCACACTCGCTGATACCATCGTATAGAGCGCCTACCTTATATGCGTCTAGCATTAATCGGCCACGTCCTTTCTTTGTCGACTGTCGACACTTTGTAAGTTTACTTGCTTTTTTCTTCTTTGTCAATGCTTTTCGGTGTCATTTTATCCAAAAAGTTCAATTTTGTATGATCTCACATTTTAGTGGGAGTTTTTTGTTAAAAACAGACACCTGCTTTTTTTGCGCCCCCCCTTTCCATTTGTCTGATCTTCCGATATACTATAGGTAAAAAGATTGCGTTTACAGAGGTTCATCCCCAGTTTTTCCTATCGGTACGTATAAAATGCTTCACCATGGATTCTTTTGCCATCAAATTTTGAAAAGAGGGAGGAAGTG
>OFFZ01002123.1_pt1 | contig 10600 bp, 10 predicted proteins | sample 1521631 | NCBI WGS metagenome assembly OFFZ01 (sample SAMEA3504102, study PRJEB24116) | mouse gut metagenome | biome: mouse gut; feature: mouse-associated habitat; material: faeces | place: Denmark | collected 2011 | reverse complement strand
GGTTTTGTATTTTTCAAGGATCTCCGTTCCCTGATCCGGGGAAAGCAGGATACTGCGGCGAACGGACCGCTCCATTGCTTCCTTTACAAAAATCCGCTCCGCTTCCGGCTTCTGATTTTCTCCTGCCCTCTTGGCTTTTCCTCTCCCCTGCTCTGCCGGCAGTTCATAATATCCCTGCTCCATAATCTTCATTGTTTCTCTTGCTATTGCTTTTCGATCCATTTATAATTCCTCTGTTCCATTTCCACTGTTTTTTATAGATTCTTCCGATACAGTCTGGAGGGCCGGTGTCCCTCATTTTCCGTATAGCTTTCCGTCTCCTTCACCATAGGCGCCGCCTTTCTGCGAAATGCCGCTGCCGGAAATTCTCTGTCCAGAACTACCTCATACACCTGCTGCAGCTGCGTAAGGGTAAAATACTCCGGCATCAGATGAAGAGCCAGATCCGTATAGCTTAACTTTCCCCGAAGCCTCTCGTATCCGCAGGCCAGTATGCGCGCATGGTCAAATGCCAGGCCGCCGGAATCCAAAATCTTACTCTCCGTAAAGAAACGGCCCTTCTCTTTCTCCAAAACCGCCCTAAGGACGGTCTCCTCATGGGAAAGCGTCAGCTCCCACACCTCCTTTTGCTCCGCCTGCTCCACCATGCAAAAGGATGCCTGAAACCAGGCTGCCCAAGCCGCATCGTCCCCGGCCTCTATATGAACTCTGCTGCCGTCAATAAGAGCCATGTAGGAACAGCTCATAACCCACGTCCTGGGATCTCTCCCCGGCTCGCTGAACGTGTAAAGCTGCTCCAAATAAACCTTATCCACGCCCGTCTCTTCCCGCAGCTCCCGGGCGGCCGCCTCCTCGGTTGTCTCCGTGGGACGCACAAATCCGCCGGGTAAGGCCCAGGAATCAAGATACGGGTGGGCGCCCCGTTTGATAAGCAGAATACGAAGCTCCTTCCTGGCCAGCTTGCGGTAATTCTCTTCCTCCGCGTCAGTCACGGTAAAAATCACCATATCCGTTGCCACGGAGGGCCTTTCATAATCTCCCGGCTCATAGGCAGCCAAAAATTCTTCCTCGGTCAGACCGTTGTGATCCTTCTTCTTCACCTGTTCTGTGCTCATTTTGCCTCTCCCCTTTCCTTAAGAAGCTGCGTCCGCACCTCTGTCAGTGCAAAGCCCAGCAGATTTCTTCCCCTCCATTTCAAAGGGTTCTCGGCATCCGGATTATTTTTTCCCATACCGATTCCCCATATCCGATCCATAGGGCTTGCTTCCACCAAAATGCGGTTTCCGGTTGTAAAGAGAAACGCAAGCAGATCCGGATTCTGAGTAAATTTGGCCAGATTGCCCTTTTTCACAATCTCATAGCAGGCATTGTCCCAGGCTGCCTTGTCAAAGCCTCTTACGGCCCGGCCATAGGCTTTCATCTCCTTTGGGTGGGATGCTTCCATAATCTTTGCAAGCATTTCCTTATCACCGAACATTCTGGCTTTTTCCGCCATCATATACTGCTCCGCATACGTATACTCCACGCCGTCCACATCAAACCGGCTCTCCCACCACTGGCCCAGGCAGGACTCGCAGATATGTCCGTCCGCTGCCGGCGTGGGCTTCCAGAAAAACAGAAATTTCATCTTTTGTCCTGCGTTGTAAGCTTTTTTCAAATCTTCCACGTTGTAAATCATTGTTCTATCTCTCCTATTCCGGGCAGAAGCCGCAATTATATTTTTTTGATATTATCAACAAGATATTATCATTTTTGTTATATTATACGGAAGTACGATAGATTTGTCAAGAATAAAAAAATATTAAATTTATTTTCCATATCGAGTAATATTTTAATCAAAGACTGTGTCTAATAAGTGAAACACCTTACAGGTATACCTTTATGCACAAAGGCCATGTGCAAATCAGTGAAAGGAGGTCCCAAATGCCGGCAGACCAATTTTTAGAAAGACTTATGAATGAATACGGCGATACGATTCTGCGTATGTGCTATATGTATCTGAAGGACTATCATCTTGCGGAGGACGCCGTACAGGAGACATTTTTAAAGGCTATGAAGGCTTACGGCTCCTTTGAGCACAAGTCCGGTGAACGAACCTGGCTGATACGTATTGCAATTAATTGCTGCAAAAATATGATGCGGACCCGCTGGTTTGGCATCAGCAAAAATAACCTTCCGGAGCCGCCGGAGCAGATTGGCGCGGACCCGGCGGACTCATTTCCGGAAAAGGACTTTGTCTCAACCGCCGTTATGAAGCTGAATGTAAATGACAGACAGGTTCTTGTGCTGCACTACTACCAGGAATTGCCCGTAAAAGAGATTGCCAAGATCCTTGGAAAGACAGAAAATGCCACAGCGCAGCGTTTAAACCGTGCAAGGAACAGATTGAAAAAAATTTTAAAGGAGGATGGGTATGAAGAGAACTAATATAGAAAACGCGATTGACCCGAATCATATGGAAATATCCGAAATGAAGCATACCATTGATCAGGAGCTTAAGGATATAAGGATGAGCGATGCTCTTAAGGACAAAATACGAAGCAGAACTTCCTTCCGGAAACCGAATCGGATTTGGAAAACCGCCGCGGCCCTTGCGGCAGTTCTTGTCTTAGGAGGCGCTACCGTTTCTGCCGGGTATCATTTGCTGAATCAGATCCAGGTAAATGATGAAGTACTGCCGAAGCTGGATTCTATGGAGCTTGTCAGGATAAATGCACCGGAAGCTGCCGCCAATGAATTTGGAACTATTGAAAAGGACTACGGCAGCTATTCGGAGTTAAGAAATGAATTGGGAATAACTCTGCTGGACCATGCGCTTTCCCTGGATCATCCCTATATGCAGTGCCATATCCGGACAGATCCGAAAAGCTATGCAATGATTACGGTAAATAATTTTATCTTGGGTGACACTGATAATTACCAATTGCTTAAAGATATGGACCGCTATTCCTACGATCACGGCGAGGTATACTATTCACCTGTTTCCTTAAAAATTGATTTGATCTTAGGCGAGGAACAGCTGGCACATGGATGGGATACGGATTATCTTGGAATGTATCATTTTGTGGAACAATATGAATCTGCGCAGGGATATCTGGTGAATCTTGTGGAGGATACCATTGGAGAAGAACCTCCGGCAGACTATGTATCGAAAAAAATTGCTGTTTTTGTTGCGGATGGTATTCGTTATACCTTAACGGGTCAGGTTTCTTTGGATACGATGAAGGAGATTGTGGATACCATGAAATAACATTTAACAAAAATTTATTGCATTTTTTATAAGAGTACCTTCCGTGTATAAAGCGATAATATCTTTGTACTCTGAGGGTATGTTACAATTCACACCCACGCCAGTTTTTGAAAAGTTTTTATTTGATAAGGGTGCGAAAAGTAACGATATTTTCATTGTATGTTTCAATAATATAAAATATGCACTTGACAAATGGGACAGAATAGCATACAATAATATTTGCACGTGACGGAGTATGGCGTAGCTTGGTAGCGCGCTCGGCTGGGGGCCGAGAGGTCGCAGGTTCAAATCCTGTTACTCCGACTTTTATATGAGAACTTATATTACATAATCTATTTTACGAAAGAAGTTGAAGGCTGCGGATGTGCGGCAAGGTGTAAGGTCGTAAGGGCACCGGAAAAGAAAAGTTCAACTTCTTTTTTGTTATAATGATTTTTCAATAGTCCGCAGACGGATGCGGAATCCTTTTTATCATGTTTCCCAAGCATATTACCATTTTTATGTTTGAAAATCAATAAGAAAAGAACGTGAAGTGCAAACAATTCGTAATTGCAGGAACGAATAACAGAATTTCATGTTGCAGCAGGAGGTGTGACGATGAAGAAACCGTTGCCGATAGGTGTGGAAAATTTTGAGGACATAGTAAAATCCGGTTACTATTATGTGGATAAAACGATGTTTATGAAAGAATTGCTGGATTTAAAAGGAAAGGTAAACCTATTCACCAGGCCCCGGCGTTTTGGGAAAACACTGAATCTGAGCATGCTCCGCTATTTTTTTGAGGATACCGGAGATGCCGGAAAGAATGCGGAAAATAAGGAGCTTTTTCGTGATTTAAAGATTATGAAGGCAGGCGAAGGGTATGTAGAACAAATGGGCAAGTACCCTGTGATAAATCTGACGCTGAAATCAGCAAAGCAGCCTGTCTTTGAATCGGCATATGGCAAGTTAAAATATGAAATTGCGGAAGAGTATAAGAGACATCTGGCCGTATTGGAAAGCACGAATATAAGCTCTGCTGACAAGGAATTGTTTCAAAGAATCGCAGACGGGGAAGCCGGATACGATAACTATACCGGCTCGCTGAAATTTTTAAGCAAATGTCTCTATCAGATGACCGGAAAAAGTACGGTTATTTTAATAGATGAATATGACGTTCCCCTGGAAAATGCGTATTTCAGAGGCTTCTATGAAGAAATGGTGAATTTTATTCGTTCGCTTTTTGAATCTGCTCTGAAAACGAATGATTATCTACAATTCGCGGTAATTACCGGATGCCTGCGGATATCAAAGGAAAGTATTTTTACCGGGCTGAACCATTTGAACATTATCTCTGTTCTCGACAAAAAATACAGCGAGCATTTCGGCTTTACGGAAACAGAAGTGTTGGAGCTTATGGCCTATTATAATGTGGACAACCGTTTTCCGATAATGAAGGAATGGTACAATGGATACCTGTTTGGAAATACAAAGGTTTACAATCCCTGGAGCGTCATTAAATTTTTATATGATTTGTATTCGGATGTCAATGCATTTCCCCGTCCCTATTGGATCAACACCAGCTCCAATGATATTATCAAGGAACTGATTGCCCGGGCAGACCGTGAAACAATGGGGCAGATAGAAACGCTTCTCAAGGGCGAGACATTGGATATCCAGGTACATGAGGAGATTACCTACGAGGATATGTATGGCAGCGGTGAAAATCTATGGAATTTTCTCTATTTTACGGGGTATCTTACAAAGTCAGGCGAATATTTTAAGGAATCCTCCATTTACTTGAGGGTGTGTATTCCCAACACGGAGGTGAAAACCATCTATCAGAATACAATTCTAAGATGGTTTAAGGAAAAAATAAAGAAAGAGGATTTCCGCGATTTGTACCGGGCGATGGAGGAAGGCGACGGGGAACGGATGCGGGATATTCTGAATGGGCAGCTGTTCCATACCATCAGCTTTTTTGACAGCGCGGAAAATTTCTATCATGGCTTTCTGACGGGAATTTTGAGCCAAAGTGAAAATTATCTGGTCAAATCCAACCGGGAAACATGGAACGGCCGCGCCGACATTATGGTGAAAAGCCCGTCTCTCAGAGGCCGCTCCTTTATTCTGGAGGTAAAGGTTTCCCATTGCATTGATGATCTGGAGGAGGATGCTCAAAAGGCTTTGGAACAGATCTATGAAAAGAGATATGAGGAGGAGTTGAGGACAGAGGGGTATCGAAAGATTGACTGCTATGGAATATCTTTTTACCGAAAGGACTGTGAAGTGCGTTTTGGAAAAGGTAATGCGGGAAAGGCGGGGAATTAGGAGAGAGAGCTTTTCTATGATAGCATAAAATTTATATGACCGATATAAAGCAGGAGAAGGACTGATTATCCTATCACTCTCCTGCTTTTTTATTTTTCAGAAAAAGATTGCGGATTTTTGATTTACGCGAAGTTTTTTACTTTGGGCGGAAGTGTTTTTAATCATTTCTTTCGTATTATATGTAACAAAGCTATAAAGCAAAGCCGTGAAATGATTCAATTGATATCTGTTGAAATCAGCTCGGCAGTCAGTGTAGAGTAAAAAGAATTAAAAATGTACTTCATAAGAAAGAGGTGCCTGTGTTGAATGACAAAAAAATAATTGCAGCCCTTATCAAAGGGGATGAAAAAATACTTGCATTTGTCATACGAAAATATTCCGGGCTTCTTTGGAAAATAGCAGCGTCCATTTTAATCAACGCGGCTTCCGCTCAGGAGGTGGAGGAATGTGTTGCGGATGTGTTTATTCATTTATGGCAGCATCCGGAAAAATATAACCCTGACCAGGGAAAGATTTCGTCCTGGCTTGCAGTTCTTACAAGATCAAAGGCGATTGACAGATACCGCCGGATCACTAAAATAAGGGAGCTTCCCATAGAAGAAATTGCGGCTGACAGTCTGGGGTATATGGAATGGGAGACTGTTGATGAGAAGAAGGAAAAACTGCTGTCCTGTATAGGGGAGTTGGATGAAAAGGAAAAGGATGTAATTATCCGAAGGTACTATTATGAGCAAAAGCCAGCGGAAATTGCGACGGCATTGGATATTCCAAAGAAGCAGGTGGAGAACCGTCTGTACCGGGTAAAGCGAAAGCTGCGAAGACTTATGGAGGCATAAAGCTGCGGGACTTCTGACTTATAACAGATGGAGCAGGATGGAAAGGAGGATGAATGAATGGAAAAGTTTAACAAAACACATCTTGAGAATATACAGAAAATCGTCTGCGAAAAATCCGGTGCGGCAGTTATGGCAGGCCCGATAGGAGGACATAGAAAGAAACGGCTTTTACTTCTGGCTGCCTGCTTTATGTGCTTTGCGGTGTTATCGGCTTTTGCATATACGAGATTCTCGGGCCTGAACGGAGATGAACTGAGCTTTGCACCCGCATATCTGGGGGACGGCCGGTTTGAAATAGTGGTTGTAAATCATTCTAACCGGGAATTAAAGCTCCAGAACAAGGTTAAGGTTATGCAGTGGTCAACCGGTGAAGACGTAAAAGGCGACAGCAAAAAAATCATTATTACCAATCAGACAATCCCGGCCCATTCCCAAGAAGTTGTTTCTCTTGATATATCAAAGGGCTACAATGTGAAGGCAATGGAGGAAGCTCTTCCTAAGGGAGACTGGTATTATTTTGTTTTTACCAATTACAATTTTGCCTTTGGACATGATTGGATGTGTTCCTTTGATTTTGAGACAAAGACTGTGGAGGAGGCACAAAAGGGGCTGGCTTTCCGGCAGGAGTACAATACGCGGAAGGAAGAGGCAGGGGATAGCGGTGCGGAAGAAGCCGGTTACGATATTACGGGCCTTATGGCGTCCGATTGGATCTGGCCCACGGAAAGTCAGAAGGTATCGGATTCCTATGAAGCTTCGGTAAATGAAACAGATTCGGAACGCACCATTCACATAGCCGGCAAAGCCGGGAATGAGGTCTATGCGGTTGCAGAGGGGACCGTAGTGGAGGTGGCATTTGACAGTGCCTGCGGAAATTATATTGTATTGGATTTGGGAAATGGCGTTATGGTGAAGTATGGGTATTTAAAGAAAATAAGAGTAACGGAGCAGGAAGAGGTCCGGCAGGGGCAGGTGATTGGAACCCTGGGCCAGACCGGAATGGCTACGGGGCCAAATCTGATGTTTACGGTTATAACAAAATAGGGAACTTCGACAGATACGGAAATAGGTTTTACATGGCCGGGATTTTTCTATTGACAAAGACTTTCATAACTGCTATATTTTGAAACAGAGCAAAGGCGTTCAACACAGGAAGAAGAACGCCTTTTTTCATTGTCAGACGGTATGGCCCGGGAAGCCTGCGGCGTAGGGCTTAAGGTTTTAGAAGGAAACATTCTGCGGACAGGTGAATTTGCCAGAAGGATGGAGAGAAGGAGAGAAGATATGAGCCATTTTACAAAAAAAGATATCTTAAGACTGGTGGAAGAGGAGGATGTGGAGTTTATCCGCCTGCAGTTCACGGATTTGTACGGCAATCTGAAAAATGCGGCTATCACAGTAAGCCAGTTGGAACGGGTGCTGGACAACAACTATGTATTTGACGGCTCCTGTGTGGACGGATTTGTGGATGACAATGATACGGATATGTTTCTGTGTCCGGATTTGAATACCTTCGTTATTTTTCCCTGGAGGCCGCAGCAGGGAAAGGTTGCCCGCCTAATCTGCGATATTCAGCGGCCCGACGGTACGCCCTATGAGAGCGATCCGCGGTATATTCTGAAAAAAGTTCTGGAGGAAGCAAAGAGCATGGGCTATCAGTTTGATGTAGGGCCGGAATGTGAATTTTTCCTCTTCCACACGGATGACAACGGGGAGCCTACCACCTTCAGCCGCGAGCGGGCAGGCTACTGTGATATGAGTCCGATTGATCTGGGAGAAAATGCAAGACGCGATATGGTTATGACCCTGGAGGAAATGGATTTCGAGGTGGAATCTTCCTTCCACGAGGTAGCCTCCGCACAGCATGAGATTGATTTCCGCTATGATGAGGCTCTTTTGACGGCGGACCAGATTATGACCTTCAAGCTGGCGGTAAGGGCCATTGCCCGGCGGTTCGGTCTTCACGCAACCTTTATGCCAAAGCCCAGGACAGAGGAAAATGGCTCCGGTATGCACACCAATATGTCCCTGTCCAGGAACGGAAAGAATATTTTTCAGGATTCCAATGATCCCAATGGACTTAGTAAGGAGGCATACTACTTTATCGGCGGTATTATGAAGCATGCCAGAGGTATTACGGCCATTACCAATCCCCTTGTTAATTCTTATAAGCGTCTGTTTCCGGCACAGCAGGCATCGGGCTATATGGCTCCCGGCTATGTGGCCTGGTCAGCCGTGAACCGCGCCCAGCTTATCCGTATTCCGGCACAGAGGGGCGAAAATGTGCGTATTGAGCTTCGAAGTCCCGACCCGTCCTGCAATCCTTATCTGGCTCTGGCCGTGTGTCTGGCCGCCGGACTGGAGGGAATCCGTGAGCAGATACTTCCGCCGGAACCGGTGAATCAGAGCAGCCGGCGGATGACGGAGAAGGAGCGGGCAGAGAGAGGCATTGAAGTCCTTCCCAGGAATTTAGAGGAAGCTTTGCTGGCTATGGAGGCGGACGAGCTGGTGACAAAGGTGCTGGGAGAGAAGGTCAGCCGCAGCTATTGCGAGGCGAAGCGCAGAGAGTGGGAGGAATACTGTACGCAGGTATCGGCCTGGGAGATTGACAGCTATCTTTACCGGATTTAGACGGCGGTTAGGACTTTTTGTTATAGTATGGTACAGGGGGATGTACATGACAAATATTATTGTTTTGTTTCCAAAGGCGAAAGATGCCGGAAATGTACGCAGCCTCCTGGTGCGGCATGGATTTTTGGTGTCTTCGGTCTGCACAACAGGGGCGCAGGCGCTGGCACAGGCGAATGTTCTGGGTGACGGGATTCTGGTCTGCGGTTACAAATATCCAGATATGATTTATTCGGAGCTGCGAACGGCCTTGCCCTCTCATTTTGAGATGATTTTGGTTGCCTCGCAGCGTGTCTTAAGCGAATGTGGAGATCCCGACTTAATATGCATTACATTGCCCATTAAGGTGCGGGATTTGTTAAATACCATAGATCTTATGGCAGAGCAGATAGCCCGTCGGAAAAAACGCCTGCGGCAGAAGCCGAAGATCCGCTCGGAGGAGGAGAAAAGGATCCTTCTGGAGGCAAAAAGTCTTCTGATGGAGCGGAACCATATGAGTGAAGAGGAGGCACACCGTTATATACAGAAATGCAGTATGGACAGCGGGACGAATTTGATGGAAACGGCACGGATGGTGTTGAGCCTTATGAATTTTTAACTCATGTTACAAGATATGAACAGTAATATACAGCAAAGAGCACAAAGTGATTTGCAGGCACATGCGCTTGTGACCGGAAATTGATTTCAAAAAGATTTACATTCATGGAGGTGTACTTTGAGGGATATTACGGAACTGGAACAGTAATATACAGCAAAGTGCACAAATCGATATCCAGGCGCATGTATCAGCGACTGGATATCGATTTCATGGAGGTGTACTTTGAGGGATATTACGGAACTGGAATAAGAAGGAGACTAAGATGAAGTTTACGAAAATGCATGGAATCGGTAACGATTATGTTTATGTGGACTGTACGAAGGAACCCTTAAAGAATCCGGAGGAAACAGCCCGCCTGGTAAGCGACCGGCACAAAGGAATCGGGGGAGACGGTCTGATTTTGATTCATCCGTCCGAAGAAGCAGATTTTGAGATGGCGATGTACAATGCGGACGGTTCCTACGGGAAAATGTGCGGAAACGGAATCCGCTGTGTGGGAAAGTATGTTTATGATAAATGCCTGACGAATTCTGACCACATAAGCGTAATCAGCGCGGGAAAGGTAAAATATTTGGATCTGATTGTGGAGAAAATGCCGGGACAGCCCGGAGATCGGGGAAGTGTGGTTCAGGTTCGGGTCAATATGGGCAGTCCTGTTATGGAACCGGCACTGATTCCGGTGGAGGCCCGGGGAGACCGGGTGGTGGACGAACCGATTCTGGTGGATGGCAGGGAATACCGTATGACCTGTGTATCCATGGGGAATCCCCACGCAGTGATTTTTGCACGGGATGTGGCACAGATGAAGCTGGAGCAGACCGGGCCTTTATTTGAAAATCATGTCAGATTCCCGAAGCGCACAAACACGGAATTTGTGGAAGTCCTGGACAGGAAAACCGCATTTATGCGCGTATGGGAGCGCGGGACCGGAGAAACCTTAGCCTGCGGAACCGGATGCTGCGCGGCGGCAGTGGCCTG
>OFFZ01002112.1_pt1 | contig 10638 bp, 9 predicted proteins | sample 1521631 | NCBI WGS metagenome assembly OFFZ01 (sample SAMEA3504102, study PRJEB24116) | mouse gut metagenome | biome: mouse gut; feature: mouse-associated habitat; material: faeces | place: Denmark | collected 2011 | reverse complement strand
ATATATTATAGCGGTTTTCATCGGAAGAATTAGAAATAATTGATTGTATACATACTCCTAAATATGGTGCATAATTGTTATCAGCGGATAGAACAACAGGAATTATGTCTTTATATTTTGTTTCTTCTTCCATATAGATATCTCCTCTAAATTTCCATTAATGTATGGATAAGGGTTAAAAAACAAAATTATAAATACTACTCAATTCTAATATGATATTTTTGTGTTTCATAAAAGATGAAATAAATTTAGGACACAACACTAACCTCCAATTCCCTGATAACTGACCCCATGTTTCTCAGTCGCAGCAGCATCCAGCAAGCTGCGGTAGTCCATAATTCTCCTGTGTCGCATAATCCTGGCTGCCTGTTCCAAATCCAGCGACTTGAATTCTTCCCACTCTGTCAGAATGGCGATCACATCCGCGCCTTCCAGCGCCTCATACATGCTTTCAGCATAGCTGATTCTGTCCCCCAGCAAGGCGCGGGCCGTATCCATCGCCTTGGGGTCATAGGCTGTCACTTTGGCCCTGCCTTCCAGCAGATGAGCGATGATCTCCACAGCCGGGCTTTCGCGGCAGTCATCCGTGCCCGCCTTGAAGGCCAAACCCAAAACCGCGATGCGCGGTTCCTCCACATCCGCCACGGCCCCCAGGATGCGTTCCGCCATCTGCTTCTTGCGTTTCCGGTTGCCCTCAATGGCCGCCTTCACCAGCGACATGTCCACATCATTCTGCCGCGCCATATACGCCAGGGCCATGGTATCCTTGGGGAAGCAGCTGCCGCCGTAACCGGGGCCGGGCTGCAGAAAACGCGGGCCGATCCGACTGTCCATCCCCATGCCCCGCGCCACTTCGTGGATATCCGCGCCCGCCTTTTCGCAAAAATCGGCCATTTCGTTGATGTAGTGAATCTTGATGGCCAGAAAGGCGTTGGATGCGTACTTGATAGTCTCTGCCGAACGGCGCTTCACAAACAGCAGAGGCGCATCCGGCAACGCCTGGTACAGCCGCCTGATCACCTCGACAGCCCGCTCCGTATTCGCGCCGACAACCACGCGATCCGGGTGAAAAAAATCGTGTACGGCAAAGCCTTCGCGCAGAAATTCCGGCAGGGAGACCACATCGAAATCCGCCTGCGGGTTTTTCTTGCGGATCAGCACTTCGATATCGTCCCCGGTGCCCACGGGAACCGTGGACTTGTCCGCGATCACGGTATAGCCCTTCAGGTATTCCGCAAGCTCGGTGGCCGCGGCATGGACATATTTCATGTCCGCCTCACGGGTGACGGGATGCGGCGGTGTGCCCACAGCGATGAGCACCAGATCCGCCTGTTCCACGCCCTCTTTCATGGATGTGGTGAAATGCAGACGCCCCGCGGCGACGTTTTTGTGGAAAAGTTCTTCCAGACCGGCTTCATAGAGCGTCCCCCTGCCCGCCCGCAGCGCCTCGATTTTCGAGCTTTCGCGATCCACACAGGTCACGCTGTTGCCCAGCTCCGCCAGACCCACGCCTGTAGGCAGGCCCACATAGCCCGTTCCGATGATGCATACGTTCATATCAATCCTCTCCCCGAAAACGGGCGATGTTCGTTCTGAAATAGGGAATGGTGCGCTTCAGCCCTTCGCTCAGTTGAACGGCGGGTTCCCAGCCCAGTTTTTCTCGAGCAAGGCCAATGTCCGGACGGCGTTGCGCGGGGTCATCAAGAGGAAGCCCCCTGTAAACAATGCGCGAATGCGATCCGGTTTCCGCCAGCACCCGTTCCGCCAGCTCGCGTATGGTGAATTCGCCGGGGTTGCCCGTGTTGACCGGCCCGGTAAAGCCCTTGGGGGAGTTCATCATGCGGATCATGACTTCAATGAGATCATCAACGTAGCAGAAGGATCGGGTCTGGCTGCCGTCGCCGTACACGGTCAAATCCCGCCCGGCGAGAGCCTGACAGATAAAGTTGCTGACAACGCGCCCATCGTTTGGATCCATGAGCGGGCCATAGGTGTTGAAAATGCGGATGACCTTGATATCCACGCCCTCCTGACGGGCGTAGTCGAAAAACAGACTTTCCGCGCAGCGCTTGCCCTCGTCGTAACAGGCGCGCACCCCGATGGGATTGACGTTGCCCCGGTAGCTTTCCGCCTGCGGATGCTCCAGCGGATCGCCGTAGATTTCCGAAGTGGAAGCCTGGAGTATGGTCGCGTTGTGCGCCCTGGCCAGCTCCAGCATGTTCAGGGCGCCGAGCACGCAGGTTCTGGTGGTTTGAATGGCATGCCTGCCCTGATAGGCGGGAGGGCTGGCCGGGCAGGCGAGGTTGTAGATTCGGGCTACAGGCTCATTGATATGCAGCGGCTCGGTGATGTCATGCAGCAGGAAGCGAAAGTTGGAATGCTCCGCGATTTCGCGCACGTTCTCCAGTCTGCCTGTGGAGTTGTTGTCCACGCAGATGACGCGATGACCTTCCCGCGTCAGGCGCAGACAGAGATTTGCTCCGAGAAAGCCCGTTCCGCCCGTGACCAGTATCGTTGACATTGTTGCACACTCTTCAGTTTTTTTTCCAGCGGAGGATTTCCTGACCGAAGAGACGCAGAACTCCGTCTCTTCCCGAATTGCCGATAAACAGAATTTTTTGCAGCCCCTTGAGCGGCTTCAGATTCAGAATATTTCTTCTATGATACATTTTGCCGAGATAGATATGGCACGCTCCATCTCTCATATCTTGCAGGACATTATCTTCAAGAGGCAGCTTCCATGCCTGGAGGCGTCTGCTCATCTCCCACACAATGCCCGATCTTTCAAAAGGCAGACTGATATTCAGGGAATCGCGGAAGAATTTTACGCAAAGTCGTTCAAACAACGGAAAGTGTTGAGATATGATATGGCGATCGCCCCAATACGCATGTACTGCATCCAGCGCCTTGAAATATTCAAAAGCTCCTCCGGCATGATGCTCCGCATTTGCCGTGAGCGACCCTTTACGGCGATAATAGACATAGAACTTGTCCGGCAAAAAAAACAGATTTCTGTGCCGGATGAAATAGTTCAGGGTAAAGGCATTGTCGTCAAAGCTGCATCGTTCCGGAAAAAGAACCTTGTCTGCCAAAACAATATCCCGGCGAAACAGCTTGTTCCACACTGTACGGGAGAGATGGAGCAGCTCGTCATCCGTCATTGTTTTTGAGCCCTCGAACGGGATGCGGAAATAGCCGGAATTCACTTCCCGATCATCGCGCAGCTCAATGGTGCCGAAGCAGACGGCGTCCACGCCGTCCGTCATGACGCGCATCAGACGGGCGTAAGCGTCAGGGAGAAGCTTGTCATCGCTGTCCACAAAGCTGATGAACTCTCCCCGCGCCGCCAGAATGCCCCTGTTTCGCGCCGCCCCGGCGCCGGAATTCTCTTGCTCCAACACAATGATTCGGCTGTCCTTCGCCGCATACTCGCGCAGGATTTGCGCTGAGTGATCCGTGGAGCCGTCGTTGACGCACAGGATCTCAATATCTCGAAAACTCTGATTGATCACGCTGTCCAGACAGCGCGGCAACCATGTCTCCGCGTTATACACGGGTATGATGACGGAGATGCGGGGAGTCTGCGACGTCATATCCCGCTCCCCGCCGCTTCCCGCATCCGCACGGCCTCGCCCGTCTCCCTGGAAAGGCCCAAAACCCTTCCACCGGCAAAAATGACCACTTTCACATTTCCTCCTTCACGCCTTCAGGCAGTCATAGGGGCCAACCAGGCCCACGGGGCGGCGCTCCCGCAGCACGAACAGGGCGGCCGCGCCGTTTTCGCGCAGCAGGCGCAGGGCCTCGGCCACGGAATCTTCCTCGACCAGCGTGGCGGCAGGCGGGCGCATGGCCTTTGTGACCGGAGTGTCCAGTTCTATGCGACTGCCCATGCGGCGAAAATCCGCATCCGAGATCACGCCGGAAAGTTTGTCCTTTTTCATCACTCCCACCACGCAGGGCGCATGTCTGCGCAGAAGTGTCCGCGCCTCGGCAAGAACGGCGTCCCCTTTCAGCAGAGGCAGTTCAGCCCCCTTGCGCATGATCTCGCTCACCCGGCGGAAGCGACCGCCGCCCAGGGTTTTTGCCGCATCCGCGGAGGAGTCTTTCATGCCCCGTATGCGGCGTATCTCCCGTGCCAGAGCTTCTCCAAGCGCCATATATACCAGGGGAGAAACTTCGCGCTCCCCGTCAGGCGGCACAGCGCCGGACAATTTCAGGATGTGGTGGTTCCCGCCCGGGGAATCTTCCTGATCCGTGAGCAGGAACAGGGGAATATCCATACGGGAAGTTGCAAACATGACCTCTTCCTGAAACGCGTCTTCTTCCCGGACGGCAAACAGCAACATGGCATCGCCCGGAGATGCCAGCCAGCTGATCCCGCCTTCGCCGAAAGAATCCGTTCCGGCAAACAGTGACGGAATGCCGGAGGAGGAAAACTTGCGTGCGGTATAGCGGGCAACGCAGTCATTGGCGCCGGCTCCGGCTACCAGAATGCGCCCGGGAACCGCTCCCAGCATCCCGGCAAAGTCCGCAAAGGATTTGCTCAAAGCGCCCGCCACAAGGTTCAGGCTCTGAGCCCGCACCCGCAGCAACTGCGCGGCGGTTCCGAATCCCGCACTTCCGGGTGTACCTGTGGATGTGTGCGCGGCAGGCATGTTTTCCTCCTCCAGGGCATGTGAAGTCTGGTTGCAAACTTGGAAGAATCACTGACAGACACACTGTCGACTTTTTGTGGACAAAAAGACAAAATAAGATATGCAACCTGATGAATTTACAGATACTTTTCCAGGGAAGAGATACAGGGAAAATTTTCTCCAGAAGCTGATATTGCCAACAAACGCGCTTTAATGTATTGATTTAAAGTGATTCATCGACAGTGTGTCTGTCGATGAGTAGTCCGCATACGGCCGAACACAGCCCGGTACGTCCGGGTGCCATTCAACGTCGGCCAGAAAAGTCTTTATGCCTCCTTTTTCGCCTGCGGTTGACTTCTTCTCACGGGGAGCATCGTACCGTTTCCCTGTGTCCGTTCCTTATGCGGTCAGAGTGCGCCGATTCCCAAAGAGGCTTTCTCCCGTCGGTCGACGGACAAAAATCCTGTGTTCTGTCACCACATCCGGGCAGAATGAAAAAACCACTCACGGTTTCAGCCGCCGCCAGCAGTGACGCCTGTCCCAGATGGGCATAGCGCATGGTGGTGCGGGGATCGCCGTGCCCCAGCATCTTCTGCGCCTCGTACAGCGAATGCCCGGCATTCACCAGAAAAGAGGCGAAGGTATGCCGCAAATCGTGAATGCGCACATCGACAAGCCCCAATTCCCGCCGGAGCCTGTTCCAGAAGAGATAGAGATCGGAAAGCGGCTTTTCCGGCGCATGGCCGGGAAACAGCCACGAATTGCCGGAAGTGCGGGGCAGGGCGCGAAGAATGTCCAAAGCCGCGTCGGACAGAAGAATATGGCGCGGCCTGCCGGACTTGGACAGCGGCACGGTAAGAAGCCGCTGATCCAGACGGACGTTTTCCCAGCGGGCCTTGAGAATTTCGCTCTTGCGCGCGCCGGTCAGCAGAAGCAGGCGGATGGCAAAGGCTTCCAGACGATCGCTTTTTTCCAGAGCCCGCATGAGCCGTTGTGCCTCTTCCCGCGAGAGATAGCGCTCCCGCTGCGTGTGAATTTTGAAGGAAGACACGCCCTTGCACGGTGATTGCCCCGCGGGCAGAAGGCCGCGCGTTTCGGCCAGAGAACAGATTGTCTTCAGCACAGCCAGAATGCGATTGCAGGTGGTCGGGGCCAAACCTTTCCCCGACAGCCCGCGCAGCCAGTCCTCCACTTCGTGGCGTTGTATGTCGATAAGCTGCCTGTCGCCGAATGTCGGGGAAAGATGCTGCCGGGCAATGCGTTCATCAACATCCCAGCTTCGTTTGCGGAGTTTGACGTGCGGCAGGTAGATGTCTGAAACAAAGGCGTCAAAGATGACGGGCACATCGTGCCGGCCGGCCTGTGCGGACGGTTGATGCGCTGCGGAAGCTGACGGGTGGTGACGGGCCATGTGCGGTTCTCCTGCAAATAAAGAAGACGTGCATTGTCGGAATGCTTTTTGATTCCGGCAATGCCGGTTCCGCACAGCGTATCATGAGTTCTTAAGCCGCCTTGTTATCCGGTGAGTATGCCGCGACCGGAAAAATCCGCATGCGCGCGAAAGAACAGCATATCCGGGGCAAAAAAATCCATATGTTGCTCCTGGCATGGTTTGCCACATTCGATTCCTTGAATTTCGCGCTGCTGTGGCGTTGGCTTGTGTCGGGAACCTGATGCCCTCGCAAGATGGCATGCCAGACGCAGGGGAAATCAAATGCCGGGAGGCGTTCCACCTGCCCGGCATCTGGCGGCTGGCTGTTGAAGGCTGATAGCGTCCTCCGCAAGCCAGAAAAAATGTTGGTATTATAGTTGGTAGAAATATGTTATAAAGAAACTACAACTTCAGAACGAACATGCTCCGAAACACTCCCTCGCAGGTTCCCCTGCGCCGTTTGCCGCGCCGCAATCAGCGCTCATGCGGCAGTTTGCGGAACGGAACCATGATGGACAGCGGAATGCGGAAATCAATGGCCCCGGCGGGGCATTGCAGCGCACAGGCTTCCGCGTGCCAGCATTCGTCAGGATAGGTGACGGCAGGCATTGTTCCGGGAATACTGCCGTAAAAGACGTCTGACTGGCAGGCTTCCGCGCAGCGGCAGCATTTCTTGCAGAGATTGGCATGAATGACGGGAGGCATGAAAAACACTCCTTGTTGTGAGGGTGAAGAGGATCGGGCCTGATCAGCGCTTGCGCACGGCGCGCCATTCCACCTGCGTTTCGCCGTTCTCACGGCGCAGTACGAGCAGCTTGTTCAGGTGCGGGTTGGTGAAGGGAAAATCCTTCCGGATGTGCTTGGCCCGCGTTTCCCTGCGTTCTCTGGCCGCATGCAGGATGAGAGCGCCCACTTCCAGCAGGTTGAGCACTTCCGCGCAGCGGGCCAGCTCGTGCGGATTGCCCGCGGCCAGCGTGGCGCGGGCGCGGCGGGCGATGCGCTCAAGGTTGTCGGCACCCGCCTTCAGCATGTTTTCAGAGCGGGGAATGCCCGCGTAGTCGCCCATGATCTGCTGGATGGCGCAGTTGGCTTCCTGCCAGGTGGCGTGCCGCGTGCCGCGCTCGCGGCCGCGAATGGCGCGCAGCAGTTCAAGGGTGGGGCTCTCCGGTTCGGATGCTTCGGGCCGGTTGCCGAGTGCCTTGATGTCCTGAGCCGCGCTTTCCCCGGCGACCCAGCCGAACACCGCCGCGCAGGAGATGCCGCCGAAAAATTCGTCGCCCGCCGCGTACAGCCCCTTGAGCGAGGTGCGGGCGTTTTCGTCATACAGGATACCGCCGCGCGGCGAGAGTTCCTTGTCATAGGAACGGAACTCCACAGGCGTGGAACCGATGTCCAGCCCCTCCTTTTTGAAGAAATCCAGAATGCCGCAGTTGCCCTCGTTTTCCAGCCAGTGGGTCATGTATTCCACGCCTTCGCGATCCAGACCGGTGCAGTCCATATACACGGGGCCGCGCGCGGAATCGCGGTAATCCATGAAAATATCCTGATACACGTCCACCACAGGGTCGCCGTACTTGTTGTCCGGTCTGGTAACGAACGGCCCTACCGGCTTGCCCTGCGGATCGCGCAGTACGCCGCCCCAGGTGGCCTTGCCCGCCCGGGCGAAATAGACCGGACCGCAGCGGAACACGGGGATTTCCAGACTGGCCATGTCCGCCCCGGCGCGGCAGGCCATGGCGCGCCCGTCGCCCACACAGTTGGGACAGAGCCGCGCATTGAACAGGTAGGAAGGCGTGCAGCCGGGGTAAAGCCGGATGGCCGATCCGGTGCTGAGCGCCACGCCTCCGGCCCGGAACACATGCACGGAGTCGTCCCGCGTGCTGATGCCGACGGCTCCGCAGACGCGTTCTCCCTCTTTAAGCAGATCGACGCACATGACCCGGTTGACGATGACCGCGCCGCGCTTGCGCGCTTCGCTTTCCAGGATGCGTTTCTGGTGTTTGCCCGCATAGTGCAGGTGATTCAGCATGTCGCCGGGCATGCCGTGTCCGGCGAACTCCCAGCGGCCGTCGTATTTCATGGGAATGCCCCAGGCGTCCCACAGTTTGACGATTTCAAAGGATCGGGACAGCCAGGTTCTGATGAATTTGATGTCGCGGATGGTAGCCTGCTGGCCGGTCTGGAATTCCTCAATCCAGGCATTGAAGTCATCGCCGTGATATTCCGGGATGTAGCACTGGAAGTGATCGTTGCCCGTTGCGCCCGCGCCGCTGTACCGGACATTGCTCTTGTCCGCCACAATGACGCTAAGGCCCAGTTCCGCCGCTCTGATTGCGGTCATAAGCCCGGCTATGCCGCCGCCGATGACCAGCAGATCCGATTCATGATGCACAGTGTTCAGAGTCATGTTGTCCTCCTTGTTGTTGGAAGGGGTGGAAAGACCGGTACATGTCGAGCGCGACTCAAGACCGGCGTACAACGCCGTTCAAAGTGATGACAAAACCCGCTTTGCGGAGTTTGCGCCGTCCAGGCCGCCTCACCTTGAGTCGGTATGACGCCGTTTGTTCGCTGCTTTGGCGCTCCGGGGAGGGGCTGTTCAGGGCGTGTTGTGAATTTCCCGCGCCAGCCGATCCGGATCGCGGATAATCATGCCTTCCTCCCCGCATTCAATGAGTCCGGCTTCACGCAGCCGCGTAACGGCCTTGGTCACGGTGACCCGGTGCAGTCCCAGAAATTCCGCCAGTTCTGTGTGTGATATGCGCACAGGGCCGCCTGTTTCGCCGCTTCTGTGCAGTAAAAAGTCCCCCACCCTTTTTCGGGCGGACATGAAGTTCCACGCTTGCGAATCCTCACTCTGGACGCGCAGCTTGAGCGCCAGAATGCGCATGATGCTGAGTCCCACTTCGGGATGGGCGGGAAGAATCTTTTCCCGCAGGGTCGCGCGGGGAAAGAAAACGGTTTCTCCTTCGTCTTCGCACTCCATGAGATAGATGACTGCGGAATCCGTGAGCAGGGAAACTTCACCGATGAGCGAATGCGCGCGCATGATCCACAGCGTGCGCTGCTGCCCGGAGCGGCTGAACGCCACGGCCCGGAAATTTCCGGACAAAATAAGGTGCATGCCTTCCGACTTTTCTCCCGGGCAGAAAACAGGCGTGTGGACATGCCAGAAACGACGCTCGCCCAGCGGCAGGATATCCTGCCAGAAGGGAAGTTCCCGCTCCGTGACGAAAGGGGAAAGGCGTGCGGCGGTCGGGTTCGGAAGCATAAGATTCCCCCTGTGTGGGCTTATGTGTGCCGACCGGCATTCCCCTGTGACATGCCACCAGGGAACGCCGGTTGTGATTTTAGTAGCATATGCCGCATTTGTTGTCGGTAGTCGGTGTTACACGTTCCGGAAAAAGTTTCCTGACAGGCAGGTATTTTATTTCGACATTGTGCAGCACCATTTTTGCCGCTATAATAGCTTCCCGTTTCGCTTGCAGACTTCAACTGTAAGTCCGGGCCACGGAATGAGATACACATGGCGGGAGAGATGATGCTGCTGGAAATGGGGTTGATTGTCGGCGGAGTGCCGTTCGGCTGGATGGGGCGCAAGTCGGAACGCGTCATTGCATTGGTGGGGCGCGGCCTGACCTGGAGTGTACGTCTGATGCTCTTCCTGCTGGGGTTGTCCCTCGGCGCGGATGCAACCCTGGTGGCCCGCATGCGTACATTGGGCTTGCGCGCCGCGGTCATCAGCACGCTTTCCGTTCTGGGCTGCGTTGTCGCGGCGTGGGCACTGGGGCGTTTCGTGCTTGCTGATACTGAACGGGGCTCCGTTTCATCTGGAAAACCCCGTTCTCAAAGCCCATACTCCGGGGAAGCGCCCGGGAAAACTTCTGTTGACGGAACTGCGGAAAGCGGCATCGGCGGCTCCCTGCTGGTGCTCGCGTTTTTTTTCGCCGGAGCGCTCGCGGGCTGGTGCGGGCTTCTGCCCCTGTGGATCGCCCGCAGCCATGCGTCAACCTGGGTTCTGTATCTGCTGCTGTTCGCGGCGGGCATGTCGGTGGGATTCGATCTCAAGGCGCTGGGCATCATTCGCGAGCTCAAGGGGCGCATTCTGCTCGTGCCTTTCGGCGTCGCGGCGGGGACGCTGTGCGGCAGCGCCCTGGCCTGGCTCATCCTGTCCCGCTGGGTGGAAGGCGGACTTGCCGAAACCCTGGCCGTGGGCGCGGGCTTCGGTTATTACAGTCTGGCCACCGTCATCATGACGCAGTTGGGGGATCCCGCGCTGGGTTCCGTGGCGCTGCTGTCCAACATGATTCACGAGGTGTTGGCCCTGACCCTTCCGCCGATTATGGTACGCACGGCGGGAAGGCTGGCCCCGGTCATGGCCGGGGGGGCAGCGGCCATGGACACCTGCCTGCCGGTCATTGCCCGTTACAGCGGGGAACGCTGCGCCATTCTGGCGGTGTTTTCCGGCATGTGCCTCACCCTGCTGGTGCCGCTCATCGTGCCCGCGCTCATGGCGCTGCGTTAGAGCATTTTGTTATTGAAATGCTCTCGGAGTCGAGCGGAGCGAGGCTCATC
>OFFZ01002109.1_pt1 | contig 10641 bp, 9 predicted proteins | sample 1521631 | NCBI WGS metagenome assembly OFFZ01 (sample SAMEA3504102, study PRJEB24116) | mouse gut metagenome | biome: mouse gut; feature: mouse-associated habitat; material: faeces | place: Denmark | collected 2011 | reverse complement strand
GATCTACCGCCGTTCGGCATTTAAGAAGATCGGGCTCTTCGATGAGAATCATTTCGCTTATCTGGAGGATATCGACGTGGCCTACCGTGCCAAAATCTACGGATACAAGAATCTGTACTGCCCTGCGGCAGTGGTGTATCATGTGGGAAGCGGGACAAGCGGTTCTAAGTACAATTCCTTCAAGGTACGCCTGTCCGCAAGGAACAGTATCTACCTGAATTACAAGAATATGCCCGCGGGACAGCTTGTGCTTAATTTTATCCCTCTTCTTATGGGATATCTGGTCAAATATGCTTTCTTTATCAAGATCGGGTTTGGAGCAGATTACAAAGAAGGGCTCTTAGAAGGGCTTCGCACAAGGAAGAAGCAGAAGAAGGTGCGGTTTTCCCTGCGCCGCCTGCCGAATTATGTGCGTATTGAGGCGGAACTGATGAGACATACCCTGGCGTATGCGAGAGATTGGGGACTGCGCAAGGTATTCAGGAAGTAAGGATATTAATATCCATAAAGGGATGCTGACGATCGCAGCATCCCTTTATATATATTAGAAGTGAAACGTATCTCTCAGGCCGTCCCATTTCTGGTCTTTGTCACTTAGGTTCAGCGCCGTGCCGTCTTCTAACTGATAGCCGTCCGCAGAGGCGCTGCCTCTGTATTCTCCCTGAACCTTAGGCCATAGGATTCCGATCTCGGGATCGTTCCACGCCATTCCGCCCTCGTCGCCCGGACGGTAGAAATCCGTACATTTGTAACAAAATTCTGCTATGTCGCTTAAAACCAGGAATCCGTGCGCGAATCCCTCCGGGATGTAGAATTGCTTCTTGTTCTCTTCGGTAAGCTCAATACCGAACCATTTCCCGTATGTCTCACTGGAGCTTCTAAGGTCTACCGCCACGTCGAATACGGATCCCTTGATCACCCTGACAAGCTTACCCTGGGGATATTCCTTCTGAAAATGCAGGCCGCGTAAGACTCCCTTCGCGGAACAGGACTGGTTATCCTGCACGAACTTCATGGTAAGCCCTGCCTCTTCCATATCGCGCTGATTATAGGTCTCCATAAAATATCCTCTGGCGTCTCCATGGACCGCCGGCTCGATCACGCATAAGCCCTGGATCCCGCCCGCGTTCTTCTCTACTTTAATCTGTCCCATAATTCCGTCCTTTCTCTAAAATTCTATCTCATTCAAATATCTTCTAAGGGCGTCCTGCCAGGTCGGAAGCGGTGTAAATCCGTTCCTGACGAGCTTGCTTCTGTCAAGACGGCTGTTAAACGGCCTTACCGCCTTCGATATACCGTACTCCTTCGTGGTGACCGGCACAACCTTAAGACGCTCCTCCAAATACTCCGAATGTCCAAGCTCTGCCGCCTGCCGGAAGATTTCCTTAGTAAAATCATACCAACTGATATATCCGCCTTCATTCGTAACGTGATAGTAACCGTATTTCTCTGTCTCGATCATATCTACCAGAAGCCGCGCCAGATCATAGGTATAGGTAGGCGTTCCGATCTGATCGTTGACGACTGTCAGACGGTCGTGAGTCTTGCCCACATTCAGCATGGTCTTGATAAAGTTCTTACCGTTCTTGCCGAATACCCAGGCGATCCGCACGGTAAAATACTTCGACAGACACTCCTCCACCGCAAGCTCCCCTTCTAACTTCGTCTTCCCATAGACATTCAGCGGTTCATATTCCCTGCAGTCCGGATCCCAGGGTGTTGTCCCCTGACCGTCAAATACATAATCCGTACTGAGATATACCATCTTGCAATCCAGCTTCTTACACATCTGAGCGATATATCTGGTGCCGTCCGCATTGATCGCCCGCACCTTGTCCACCTTATCTTCATCCTCAGCCAGATCTACAGCCGTCCACGCCGCACAGTGGACCACAACATCCGGGTTCACATCCGCGATCTTCTCCTCCACCGCCCGGGCGTCTGTAATATCCATCTGGATATAAGGCATGGAAGTAACTGCCGTACCGTCCTCTATTCCGCTGTATTCAGACGCAATATCACTGCCGATCCCTTCATATCCCCGGCCGGCCAGCTCGTTCATCACATCATGGCCCAGCTGCCCTGCCACACCGGTCACTAATACCTTCATGTTGTCTCCTCCTATATCCGTATTATCATATTCTCAGCAAATTAACCGTCTCACTCCGAAGATCAGCGGTTCGCATACATCTTCTCATAATAATTCTGGTACTCACCGGAGATGATCGTCTCCCACCACTCCTTATTATCCAGATACCACCGGATCGTCTTCTTGATCCCGTCTGCGAACTTCGTCTCCGGAAGCCATCCAAGCTCTCTGTGGATCTTCGTCGGATCGATGGCGTAACGCATATCATGGCCTTTGCGGTCCGTTACATATGTGATCAGGCTCTCTGGTTTCCCCAGCTCCCTGCAGATGATCTTAACGATATCAATATTCTTCATCTCATTGTGGCCGCCGATATTGTAGACCTCTCCTACACGGCCTTTATGGATGATCAGATCGATGGCCTTGCAGTGATCCTCCACATAGAGCCAGTCGCGGACATTCTCACCCTTACCGTACACCGGCAGAGGCTTGTCGTTCAGCGCATTGGCGATCATCAGCGGGATCAGCTTCTCCGGGAAATGGTACGGTCCGTAGTTGTTAGAACATCTGCTGATCGTCACCGGAAGGCCATAGGTTCTGAAGTACGCTAAAACCAGAAGGTCTGCCGCCGCTTTGGATGAACTGTAAGGGCTGCTGGTATGGATCGGCGTCTCCTCCGTGAAGAACAGATCCGGCCTGTCAAGAGGCAGATCTCCGTACACCTCGTCGGTAGATACCTGGTGATAACGGGTAATGCCGTACTTCCTGCATGCATCCATCAGGACTGCGGTTCCTTTGATATTGGTATCCAGGAACACCTCAGGGTTCTCGATAGAACGGTCCACATGGCTCTCTGCCGCAAAATTAACCACTATATCCGGATGCTCTTCCTCAAACAATCTGTATACCGCTTCGCGGTTCGTTATACTTTCCTTCACGAATCTGAAATTCGGATTGTCCATCACCGGTTCCAGCGTGGACATATTGCCCGCGTAAGTCAGGCAGTCCAGACAGATGATCCGGTAATCAGGATACTTGTCAAGCATGTGAAATACAAAGTTGCTTCCGATAAATCCGGCTCCGCCGGTCACTATAATATTCATACTGATACCTCTCTTATAAGTTTATTCTAATACAATCCGTCCTGATATTTCCCGTCCAGGACATCCTTAAGATACTGACCGTACTGATTCTTCTTCAATACCTCGTACACTTCCAGAACATCTTCCCTTAAGATCCATCCGTTCAGATACGCGATCTCCTCTAAGCATCCGATCTTACGGTGCTGATGGGATTCCATGGTCTTGACAAAATTCGTCGCGTCCACAAGGCTCTCATGGGTTCCTGTATCCAGCCATGTGAAGCCCTGTCCCAGAAGTTCCACATTCAGCTTATCCGACTCCAGATACACCCTGTTCAGATCCGTGATCTCCAGCTCGCCGCGGGCGCTCGGCTTCAGATCCCTGGCATACTCCACCACCCTGTTATCGTAGAAGTACAGACCAGTCACACAATAATTGCTCTTTGGATGCTCCGGCTTCTCCTCGATAGAGACCGCCTTCCCCTCATGGTTGAACTCCACGATACCGAAACGCTCCGGGTCGTCGACATAGTACCCGAACACGGTAGCGCCTTTGCCCGACTCAGCATTCGAAACCGCCGCCTTAAGCCGCTTCTTCAAACCGTGGCCCGCGAAGATGTTATCTCCCAGAACCATCGCCACCGTATCGTCTCCGATAAAATCAGCCCCGATGATAAATGCCTGCGCAAGTCCGTCCGGGCTTGGCTGAACCTCATAGGACAGCTGGACGCCGAACTGATGCCCGTCCCCCAGAAGCTCCTTGAACCTTGGCGTATCCTGGGGGTGGAGATAATCAGGATCTCCCGGATCCCTGCCAGCATCAGCGTAGACAGCGGATAATAGATCATCGGCTTGTCATAGATCGGCAACAACTGCTTGGATGTCACCATAGTAAGGGGATACAACCGAGTGCCGGATCCTCCTGCTAATATAATTCCTTTCATTTGAAACCTCCTGTAAAGATCCGCAGCTTATGCTGCTTGGCAGACCGCCTGCCTGTTTACTTATAGTGTTCATATATTTATGCGTTTTCATTCTGTCTTTTCACATTATAAAGGGTGACCTTAGGTCACCTTCAAGCTTTTTTTCACAATATTTTAAAATTTATACTTATCCCCGCACACGAACACCCCCGCCTCCTTCGTGATCCGAAATCCCTTATCCGTCTTCCGTTTCACATAAGCACGGAATTCCTTATACCGCTCCGTAATGTACTGTCCCTGATTCCCATGGCAGGAAAGTACATAAGAAATCAGCGGTTCCGGCTCCGGTACCATCAGACAGTCCTCATACATCCTCCACTCGCAGGCCTTAAAATGCTCCTTTAAGATCGCCGCCCCGTTCTCCATTCCGAACCGGTCATACAGCTTATCTGCCGACAATACGATCCGGTCGTCGAATCCCTGCACCAACAGGCTGACCTCTTTCATGTGATCCTGCCCGTAAGCGCTGCACAGAAATCTTCCGTCAGGCTTCAGCACCCGCCGGACCTCCTCACATACCCGCCGGATGTCCTCGCAATAGAACAGAACATGATTGGCGATCACCAGGTCAAAGCTCCCACCCTCAAACGGGATATGCTCACAGTCGAATACCTCGTAGGAAAACCGCCCGTCCCGTGCGCCGATCGCTCTCCTTGCATCCCTTAGCATTCCCTCAGAGATGTCCGACAGCGTGATATCCGCCTGCCCGGGAATACTCTTGATATTCTCCGTCCAAAGCGTTCCGTCCCCGCATCCTAACTCCAATACCCGGATCCCCGGACACATCTCCAACTGTTCATAGATCCACGGGAACCATCCCTGCCGATTTTGGGAATACAGATTATGCAGATGAATCCTTGCAGAGATATTAGAAGCATTCTGGTACTGATTCTTAAGGCTCTTCTCCATCCCTGTAAGATGGATCAGATTCAACATCTGGTTCCAGTCGATAGTGTGTTCCTTCTGTATTGCTTCTGAGGTATCCATGATCGCCGTCTCTACAAGCTGCATCTGCTCGATCCTGTCCTGCACAAGCTTAAGCTGGATTTTCAGGGAATTCAGCATAAAATGATAATCCGTATCATCAATCGTCATCTCGCGGATATCATCCAGTGAAAATCCCAGATATTTAAGCAGCAAGATCTGCTGAAGCCTTGCAAAATCCTTATCCGTATAGAACCTGGCCCCTGATTCGCTCACCAGGGACGGCTTTAGGATGTCCTGCTTATCATAATATCGAATCGTCCGCAAAGTAACATTCGCCATCCGGGCAAACTTACCGGAAGAATAATACTCCTGCTTCTTCATCACACATTCTCCTCGCTTTCCGCTCCGCCGACCAACGCCCGCGCCGCCTGTAACCGGAACAACGCGGACAAAAATACATCACTGCATCTATATCAAAACGATGCAGTGATGTACCTGTTCCTTCGTGTCGTCTGACATCTTTATGAAAATTTCGTCATATAACCCGGATACTCCGCATGCCCTGTCTCCAGGATTCCTCCCTCTACTGTGATCTTGATCTGCTCACATTCATATGCGTCCAGGAATGTGTTGCACACACCGCCCATAATATAGTATTCTCCTGAAGTGCCCATACTTGAAATGTAGGAACCAAATGCATTGTTAAAATCAACTTCAAGCGTATCCTTCCCGTCTACCTCCTTAACCTCAAGAGACAGGATCTTGACATCCGCAGTCACTACACCCTTATCGACCAGAGCGTTCAGTATATTCTCTGATGAGAAGGAGCCCATCTGAATCTCCTCAGAATCAAGCGCCGTGGCATCCTCGTTGCTGAAATAGACGGTGATATCCGGTGAATACTGCTCCTGTGAATCATCTTCCTCTGGCTGCCCTGTCTCCTGACCGTCTTCACTGTCCCTGGCGTCTCCGTCCTGTCCGCTTTCATCCTGGTCGCCCTGGTCGTCCCGGCTGTCCGCATCATCCTGCTCATCCTCGTCCTTCTCCTGCGGCTCCTTACTGTCTTCCTGGCCGGACGCGCTCACCTCTTTGCTCTGAGCCTGCTCGCAGCCTGTCAGACAGAGAACCCCTGTTAACAGCAACATTGATAATAATAGTCTCTTTTTCATAATACATATACTCCCTTCTTTTACATCACGGCACAAGCCGCCGTTACCGTTTTGTGCGTATACTCTTTACTGCCCGCCCCGCATCTCTGAGCGGTCTTGTAATCTTCCATGAATGCGACGTACTGATCTCAGACAGTCTCTTGTTGGCTTTTGCCTCCCTTTTGCGGGCCGCGGCCGCCTCCTTATGCATCTGCCATATGATCCTTCCCGCATCCGAATGCAGATCAATACTCTCAAACTCAATACGGACCTTGCGACAGGCCTTATCTCCCAGAGCAACCACGATCTGCGGATCCTTCTCATAGAAGAAGACGGCGTCATCCGCCTTAAATCCATGAACGATCTCGTACTCCGCCGGCACGCCGTCAAGCAGTACCGTCAGGTTCTTAAGCCCGTATCTTCCGTCGTCGTCCGGATCAAAACGGACCGCCCTGCAGCCGTCTGGAATATCTGACACAAATGCATTCTGCTGTTCCCCGCCTTCGGTCCTATATTCCACAACCGTCTTCGATTCCTCGCAGAATCCGCCGCCCGTATCAAAGAAGATCTCCGCCCTGGTCTTGTCCACATACTGATGCAGCGGCGACGACGGGTCTATGAACGAATATCCTATGTCCTTCCCGGAATCCGCGATCCCCTGCTCATCCGCCTTCATCATCTCTTCAAACAACCGCCTGGAAGAATCCGCATCCCTATATCGGTGGAAGAACGACATCTTCTCTTCCCGCACCGGCTTGAATTCATCACGCCCTGCCAGAACATCAGCCAATGTATCAAGAAGCTTATCCTGCGTATCGATCACCGGCCCCGGCATAAACAGCTTCGGATCGTCCGCGATAAATCCTCTGTCCGCCTGATACCTTGCCAGATCAGGACAGGAAAACACGATCGGCTTATCCAGCAGCAGAAAATCAACATACACCGATGAATAATCCGTGATCAGCGCGTCAAATCCGTTCATAATATGATAGATCGTCAGAAAATTCTTATTCAGTATGTCCGTATCCAGGAAAATCATACGCTTCGGAAGCCTCACATTCTCTCCCGTGAAGAATTCATTATCCGCAAAATGCACCTTGGCAAAGATATATGCATGATTCGCTTCCAAAAACTGATCGATCTTATCCGCGTCATAATCCGGGTAATTGAAAATATTATTCCCGAACTGCTCACCTTCATCCTTCAGGCCCTTGCGCATAGTCGGAAGATAGAAGATCAGCCTGCTCGCCTCAACGTCTATGTCCGTGATCTTCTTAAGTTCTTCCTTCCCGTCAGACCAGAACATCATATCGTTTCTCGGATAGCCGGTCTCCCTTACCTTACGGGGATCCGCCGCAAACATCCCGCTGAGCGTAAGCTGCGACAGCCTGGACGGAGCTGTAATGATATTCGTCTGTGTCGTGATGATCTTCAGCATCCGAAAATCATCCGAATCCGCAGCCGCGCTGTCAAAAAATCCGATCAGCTTAAGCGGGAACCCGTGCCACGCCGTCACATGGATCTGATCCGGCCTCTTCCTGTCAGCGAATTGAAAAGAGGACGTAATCAGAAAGCGTGCTCTGGAAATCATCAGCTCCGCCGTCTCTCCGCCCTCCAAACCGCAGGCCACCCCCTTCTCTCTTAACGCCTCCAGCATCTTCTTATCCTGTATAACCCAAAACGTCTCATAATCGGTATTCTTCGTCACATATTCCCATAATGCTCTCGAATTATCTGCGAAATCCGGCGTCGACCCAAATACCATTAATTTCTTATCAACAAATTGCCCCATTCGTCTTACTTCCTCTCAAAATGTAACAGTTCAGTCTGAACCGTTACCTCAAAATATCCTAAGCTCGCTCTTAATCTTTGTTGTCGAAACCTCCGGTGTCCTATTCAGATAGACTACTTCGCATAAGCTTTTTAACTCGTCAAACTTCCCTTCCCAGTCGTCTCCTATTACAAACGTATCGATCTGGTATAACTTGATATCGCTGGCCTTCTGCTCCCACGCTTCCTCCGGTATGACCAGATCAACATACCGGATCGCTTCCAGAAGGCGCTTCCTCTCCTCGTAAGAGAAATAACATTTCTTATTCTTGATGGCATTAAACTCATTCGTAGAGAGCCCGACGATCAGGTAATCACCCAACCGCCTGGCTCTTTCCAGCAGATTAATATGTCCGTAATGAATCAAGTCAAACGTGCCATATGTAATCACTCTCTTCATATATTACCTCATCCGGCTCTTAATGATACACTACAACCGTCGTTCCGGCCGGGATCGTATCATAGATCCATTTCGCATTCTCGATCAGCAGTCTGACACAGCCGTGAGACAATGCCATGCCGACTCTTCCGTCCTGCAAAGTGCCGTTCTTATTATACAGTACAGAATGGAACAGATAATTTCCTCTGAACTGCGTATACCAGTAACATCTTGCCGCACCGGAATCAAAGTAATATCCCTTGCTTCCCACGGAGAAGACTCCCTCTACCGTAGGCGTTCCCGGCGCACCGTCACCGCAGTCCCAGTAATGAACGAAGTCCCAGCCGTTCGCTCCCTTCTGGAATACACCCACCTTGTGTGTGCTTCTGTTTACCATCAGCAGATACGGCGTCGGACTGCTGTACATATTAGCTCTCGTCAGCATCTGGCCCTGCTGGGTAGGTACTTTGTACAGAGAGTAAGAAGTCTTGCCGAATCCGTTCATAGAATTCCCGGAATACACATATGCATGAGTCGTATATGCGCCGCCGCTCTTGTGTCTTGCGCTGTCTACAACCGCATTCCACTTGCCGCCGCCTCTGTTCACACCCTCATACCATACGATGTCGTCCTGACCGTTCGCGTTGCTCCATGTCGGGAACTGAACCCTGTTACCCGATGCACCCATGATCCCGACTTCATACTGTGTAGAATTGATCGGCATATTATAGACATAATTAAGCGGTGATACATTGGCTGCCGTTCCGCCTACACATGTCTGCGCCCCGTTATTCGCCGTCACATATACGTGAGCTTTATAGGCTCCGAAATGATGGGCATGATCTGCAACTCTGACATTCACAGCATATACGCCTTCCGAAATCCTTCCTGCCGTATACCATGCGATATCGCTCTGGTTATTCGCGCACCATACCGGAATCTGTACCTTGCCGACTCCTGAAACTGCCGTTACACCGCTGACCGTTACCTGGAATGTTCCCGCCGTCCTGTTGATGTTGCCGATCTGTACCTGAGCCGCCATCGGCCTCTTTGTCACGTCAAATCCGGTTGCCCCTGTAAAATGAAGGCTGCCGTCCGCCGTCTCATAATATCCGTGAACAATATATTTGCCGAATTCTCCGTGATTCGCAACCTGTACGTCGCAAGTATATGTACCGTTCTTGCCGGAAGCGTTATACCATCTGATATCATTCTGCCCGTTTGCCGCGCCCCATACAGCGAATCTGACACCTTTCTCGCCGCCCGGAACAACCAGACCTGACAGAGTGATCCGGTATGTAGATTCCGTACCGCTGATATCCGCTACGCCAAGAGACTGATATCCTGGCTTCAATTCACAGCTTGTAGCTCCTATGAACTGCAGTGCGCCTGTAACATCCGTCATATAGGCATGAACCGTGTATTTTCCGCAGTTATACCTGTGGTTCGCAATGTTAGCATTCACGATATAGTCGCCGTTAGAGTCCCTATTGGCCGTATACCACACAATATCCTTCTGGCCGGCTTCCGACCAGATCGGAACCTGGACCTGTCTGATCAATCCAACATTCTTGATTCCCGATACCTTCACCTGGAACTGTCCGCCGGAACTGCTGCCTACGGATGCCTCAACGCTTCCGCCTGACGGCGCCTCTGTCTCAAACCCTGAAGAACCAAGGAAGATCATAGAGCCATCCGGCATCTGTGCATATGCATGCACATTATACTTACCAAGTCCTGTGTGATCCATAACAGAGATCTTACATCTGTATGTACTGCTCCCGTTATTAGGCAGAGTATACCACTTGATATCATCCTGGCCGTTCACTACGCTCCACGTCGGGAACTGGATATTCTTCGCTCCCGGTATCTCGGCTCCCGTAAGTTCAACGGTAAAGTCTCTCTCATTATTCTTTGTCATGGTAAGCTTTCCTGTATTAAGCTTGACCTCCTGGGTTGCCGAACCCAGATAATACTGCTTGTCAGCCTTATCCGTAACATACACATGGATATCGTAAGTTCCCATAGAATACTTGTGATTCCTGAGATCTACATCAGTGTACCAGACGCCGTTGCTGCTTCTTACCGCCGCATACCATACGATATCGTCCTGACCGTTCACCCTGCTCCAGACCGGCACAAGAATCTCTTTTACCTGGCTGGTATCCATCCCGGAGATCACGACCCGGAATGTACCCTTCCCG
>OFFZ01002107.1_pt1 | contig 10643 bp, 7 predicted proteins | sample 1521631 | NCBI WGS metagenome assembly OFFZ01 (sample SAMEA3504102, study PRJEB24116) | mouse gut metagenome | biome: mouse gut; feature: mouse-associated habitat; material: faeces | place: Denmark | collected 2011 | reverse complement strand
ACGTGGGCATGGCGGCGGAGTACGCCAAGCGCCACGGCTACGTGGTGGCCGTCACCGCCGACCACGGCAACATCGAGACACTGTATAATAAGGAAGGCAAGCCCCACGTGGCCCACACCACCAACCTGGTCCCCTTTATTGTCCTGGACCCCCAGGGGCGGGATATCAATCTCTTCGAGGGCCACCCGCCGTTCTGCAAGGCCCTCAACGCCCTGCCGGAGGGCCACCGGCGCTGCGTGGAGTGCGACGCCTGGAAGATCCGGAGCTATAACGCGGCCAAGGGCTTCCAGTTCTACCGCTGCCACGCGGGCATCTGCGAGGCGGTGATGCCTCTGTACGACAAGAGCCGTCCGCTGGCCTACCTGGTCTTCGGCTGTTTTCTGGACATGTCGCCGGTCGAGGGGCAGTGGGAGCGCACCCGCGCCTCCCTGGACTGGTACCCTGGCGGATCGGAGGCCCTGAAGCCCGCTTTCTACCAGTTCCGCCAGTACTCCGACGAGGAACTGCGGGCCTACTCCGAGCTCCTGGAGGCCCTGGCCGCCTATATCCAGCTGAAGGGGATGATCCAGGCCACGGAGCGCACGGACGCCCAGCGGCTGGAGCTGTATCTGGACCAGCACTACATGGAAAAGCTCTCCCTGGAGAGCGTCTCCCGGGAGCTGGGCATCGGACGGACCAAGCTGTGCCGCCTGGCCCGGCAGATCTCCGGCGGGGAGACCCTCTTCCAGCTGATCGCCCGGAGGCGCATCGAGGAGGCCAAGGCGCTGCTCATGCGCAACGACCTGCCCATTTCCGCTGTGGCCGAAGCGGTGGGCATCAGCGATTACAACTATTTTTCCCGGATATTCCGCACCCTCACCGGGATGACCCCCAGAGACTTTCGGAAAAAGTGGCGGTCCGCCCCATAAATTTTTGTATATACTGACGAAAATCACGGGGGAAAATTTTGCTATTCGCACAATTTTTCCTGCGGTGTACGATTATGCTATATTGGGAACGCTGGTCTCTATTTTTTATTGGCAAATCTGCTACAATAACAACTGCAAAAGCACTCTGTGCGCAGGCATTTCACCGATCCCGCGGACAGAGTGTTTTTCTTTATCAAGAACAGATCGAGGAGGAAAAAGAAATGAAGAAAGCACTTGCAGCGCTGTTGTCCCTGGTGATGGTCCTGTCCCTGGCCGCCTGCGGCGGCGGTAGCGGCGGCGGGCAGACCACGTTGAACGTCATCATCTCCCAGTACGGCAACTACACCCAGGAGTGGTGGAACCAGTTCGAGAAGGATTTCGAGGCGGCCAACAAGAACGTGGACCTGAACATCGAGATCGTCTCCTGGAACGACATCTACTCCGTGGTCTCCACCCGCATCCAGTCCAAGCAGCAGCCCGACATCCTGAACATCAGCGGCTTTGCCGACTACGTCAACGACGGCCTGCTGATGAAGGCCGAGGACTACACCTCCGACGAGGTCAAGGCCAAGATCATCCCCAGCTTCTGGGAGTCCAACGCCATTGACGGCACTGTGTGGGCCCTGCCCATCCTGGCCTCCTGCCGCTCCCTGTTCTGCAACATGGATCTGCTGAACGAGGCCGGCGTGTCCGCTCCTCCCTCCACCTGGGACGAGGTCCTCACCGCCTGCCAGGCTGTGAAGGATAAGTTCGGCGACAGCATCGTGCCCTGGGGCCTGGACATCTCCACCGACGAGGGCCAGGCGGCCTTCTCCTACTACAGCTGGAACTTCGGCGGCGGCTACCTGGACGGCAGCGGCAACTGGGCGCTGAACAGCGACGCCAACGTGAAGGCCGTTGAGTACATCAAGCAGCTCATCGACTCCGGCTACTGCAACTCCGCCCCCTACACCGACACCCGCTATCCTCTGCAGGACGCTTTCAGCGCCGGCACCCTGGCCATGATGATCGGACCCATGAACATGGTCTCCGCTGATTCCAGCGTCAACTATCAGTCCGTCGGCATCCCCACCAACACCGGCACTTCCACCGGTCTGGGCGTGTGCGACCAGCTGATGGTCTTCAAGAACGACTCCGTGAAGGATCAGGACGCCCGTACCAAGGCGATCTCTGCGTTCTTCGATTTCTTCTATGACTGCGAGCGCTACTCCGACTACATGGTCTACGAGGGCTTCCTGCCTGCCACCAGCGACTCCTCCGACTACCTGGCTTCCAACGCGGAGAAGCACAAGGTGGGCGGCTCCGACGCCACCGGCAACAGCGAGTACTTCAAGACTTTCTGCGCACAGCTCCCCAACTGCCAGTTCTATCCCATGAGCAAGAGCGAGTGGATGGATGTGCGTAACGGCGTCATCGAAGTCGAGCAGCAGGTCTGCCAGGGCAGCATTTCCGCCAAGGACGCCCTGGACAATCTCCAGAAGAGCATCGCCGGCTAAGTATCTGACCGGACAATAGGGAGGGGCCGGGCATCGGCCCCTTCCTTCTATTTCGAAGGCAAGTAAGGAGGCTCGTCTATGAAAGAAAATAAGCCCCGCGCGAACCTGAACATAAAAAAGAAAGAAAATAAACCCCGCACGAACCTGAACATGAAGAAAGTGGAGCCCTACATCTGGCTGCTGCCCAGCATCCTGCTGATGGGCGTCATGATCCTGGTGCCCATTTTCAGCGTGTTCCAGACCTCGTTTTCCGAGATCAGCAAGTCTGGCGTCAATAAGGGCTTCAACGGGGTGAGCAACTACCTCTGGATCTTCCAGAACCCCACCTTCTGGAACACACTGAAGAACACGGTGGTCTGGACCGTGGTGGTGGTAGGTATCTCCACCATCCTGGGCATCATCCTGGGACTGGTCCTCAACGAGAAGTTCCATGGCCGGAAGTTCGTCCGCGCCATCGTGGTGTTCCCCTGGGCCACGGCCCTCATCATCCAGTCTGTCATCTGGAAGTACATCATCAACGCCGACTACGGCGCCCTCAACGCCCTGCTCTATAAGCTGGGTATCATCAAGAGCTACGTGAACTGGACGGCCACCCCGGCCCAGTTCTTCGCCTGGGAGTGCTTCGTGGGCATCCTGGTCACCATCCCCTTCGTCACCTTCTGCGTCCTTTCGGGGCTCCAGAGCATCGACACCTCCCTCTATGAGGCAGCCGCCGTGGACGGAGCTACCTTCTGGAGCAAGCTGTTCCGGGTGACCCTGCCCCTGCTGATGCCCAGCCTGACGGTGTCCACGGTGCTGAACATCATCTACGTGTTCAACTCCTTCCCCATCATCTGGACCATCTCCAAGGGCGACCCGGCGGACCAGACCCATACCCTGGTGACCTACCTTTATAAGCTCTCCTTTACCAACCAGAAGGTAGGCGAGGCGGCGGCGGTGTCCGTGGTGGGCTTCCTGATCCTGGCGGCCTGCGCCAGCGTCTACATGATGATCACCCTGCGGGCGGAAAAGGAGGAGGAGTAAGCCATGAAAACAAAGAGATCCCCCTGGGCCCGCGTGGCGCTGTATCTGTTCGTGTTCGTCATCTGCGTGGTGATCCTGTACCCCTATTTCGTGATGTTCACCACGGCGGCCAAGAGCAACGACGAGATGTACGCCATCGGCGGCAGCCTGCTACCCGCCGCGTGGCAGTGGTCCAACTTCATCAACATCTGGAAAGAGGCCCCGGTCTTCAAGTACCTGCTCAACTCCATCGTCGTGGCCGGCGGGGCCACCTTCCTGGCCATCCTGTGCGGCATCCCGGCGGCCTACGCCCTGTCCCGGATGCGTTTCAAGGGCAAGGGCATTTTTATGGGCGCGGTCATCATGAGCCAGATGTTCTCCCCGGTGGTGCTCCTGGTGGGCATCTACCGTCTGATGACGGCCATGCACCTGACCAACAGCCTCATCGGCCTGATCCTGCTCAACGCGGCCTTCAACCAGGCCTTCGCCATCTGGCTGCTGCGGGGCACCTTCACCTCCATTTCCTCGGAAATGGAGCAGGCCGCCAAGATCGACGGCTGCGGCACGGTCCAGGCCCTCATGCGGGTGCTGCTGCCGGTGTCGGCCCCGGGCATCGTCACTACTCTGATCTTCGTGTTCATCAACTCGTGGAACGAGTACACCATCGCCCTGACTCTGATCTCCAGCGATCTGCTCAAGCCCATCACCGTGGGCATCAACGTCTTCTACGGCTTCAACTTCATCAAGTGGCAGTATCTGTTCGCCACGTCGATCTTTGCCACCATCCCGGTGGTGGTCCTGTTCCTGTGCATCGAGAAGCACCTGGTAGCGGGCCTGACCTCCGGCGGCGTCAAGGGATAACAAAGCGAAAAAGCGCTCCGCCTGCCGGCGGGGCGTTTTTTCGTCCTGCCTCCAAACCATCCTTAGAGGGATGTCTGGAGGGCTGCCGCCGGGGGATGCGGGGGCAATTGCGAATAAACTGTAAATATATAGAAAAATTTGCATAATCACTTGCATATTCAACCGAGACGTGGTATACTATGCCTTGCTAAACGACGGTGCAGTATCCTAGTCAGATCTGCCGCTTCCGAAGAAGGGCCTAAAAATCCTTTAAAGGGCATAGCTGTGAAACCCCTGGTGCCTGCTGCAAACGCCCAGTTTGGGGTGGGTGCTGGGCGGGAAGCGCGGACTCCCCGCGCTTGCGGCCGTAGGGCGTTCCCCAATGGCATGGGGAAGCCGACCCTGCGGTCGTGGAGACCTGTTCTCGTGCTTGGGCGTACTCCCTTTGTGGTAACGCGACCCTTGTACGGCTCAGGTGTAGAAACCTGTATTGCGGTGCTACCCGGCCTTGAGCCGTGAACGCTGTGTGCAGATGTAGCCTGCCTTGCGTGGACATGGCGAATAGGAGAACGACCCAGCTTTTCCCCGGCCAGGGAGGGGCTGCTATTGCTCCTTGAAACCCTGCCTGCAAAAGAGGCTAAGAAGCGGTTAGACTGTGGTGGAAAACACCTAGGCTGTCGTCACTGGGCAGTCAAGGGATTGCAGTGCGGACTAAGTGGCAGTCGGGCAGCGCGGTGGGCAACGCCGCGCCGGGGCGCCGAACGGGAAACCGCCCGATCGGCAACGAGGGGTGCGCCCCGGGGAAATCCAGCCCGTACCTAAGCCGTAAGATTTACCTTGACTGCTGCCGCCGTTTAGTTTTTTACGTGACAGCGGAATGTGCGCCGTCCCGCCCGCTGGGCGGGGCGGCGGTTTTTATGCTGATTCGCACGATTATATTTGTAAAGAGAGGAATGGACCGATGAAGATCAGAGAGAGAAGTTTGGCGCTTTTGCTGGCGCTGATGATGGCGCTGGGCCTGACGGCCTGCGGGCGGGAAAAGCTGGAAGCGGAACCCTACAACGGCATCGTCTACGTGGGGGAGGACCTGCCGCTGGACGCGGAGCTGCAGCGGATCAAAGGAAGCTGCGTTTTGGGGGAGTTCGTCTACTTGAGGGGCTATATGGGCGGAGAGCGTTTGGAGCTTATGCGCCTGCCCCTGGCGGGAGGCGGGATGGAGGTCCTGCCGGACGATCAGCCCTATGAAAATGGAGACTATTTCTCCATAGACGGCGGAATGCAGGCTGGGGCGGATGGGACGCTGTGGCTGTGGGAACGGGCCGCCGCTGGCGACGACTTTGATGGCCGGATCGTCCTGCGGCAGCTGGACGCGGAAGGGAAGCTGCTCTTCCAGTCGGCGTTTGAAAAGAACTGGGCGGAGCTGGAAACGGAGCTGAACCTGGGCCGCCTGTACGAATTGACGCTGGACGGCCAGGGGGACCTGGCGGTCCGGTGTGAAAATGGCGTAGCCGTACTGGACCAGAAGGGCGCGGTGCGGTTCACACTGAAGGCGGATGCGGGGTTAGGCGGCCTGGCCCTGCTCAGCGATGGCCGGATAGGGCTCTCTGATCCGGACCGGTCCGGTGATGGGGACCGTTACCGCCTGCGGGTCATCGATAAGGAAGCAAAGGGCTGGGGGGAGACGTATCCCCTGCCGTCCGGGGCCAGCGTCTACGCCGGGGATGAGAACGCGCTGTTCTATTACACGGCGGGCGACGAGCTGTGGGCCTGGAGGACGGGAGAGGACGGAAAACCCGGCGAGGGGGAGCGGCTGCTGAGCTTCCTGGACGCCGGGATCGACAGGGAGTCCGTCACGTTTTGTGCCTTCCTGCCGGACGGCAGGCTGGCGGTGACATGCGGTCAAATGTGGGAGGACGGCTCCAAGAGAAAGGTGAGCGTCCTCGCGCCTGTGGAGGCCGCCTCCCTGCCGGAGAAGAAGGTGCTGACCTATGCCGCCTTTAACCTGGACTCCACAGAACGGGCGGCGATCCTGGAGTTTAACCGGACCGACCCGGAGTACATGATCTCCGTGACGGATTACGGACAGTCCGGCAGCGGGGACGCATCCGGCGGCATGACCCGGCTGCTCACGGAGATCGGGGCGGGGCGCATCCCGGATATCTTCTCCTCGTGGGGGCCGATGCCCATGGTCCAATGGGGCGCAAAGGGCCTGCTGGAGGACCTGTGGCCCTGGATCGACAAGGACCCGGAGATCAGCCGGGAGGACCTGATGGTCCGGGTGCTGGAGGCGGCGGAGATCGACGGGAAGCTCTACGCGGTGACCGACAGCTTCCAGATCTGGACCATAGTGGGGGCCCGGAGCGTAGTGGGCGACCGGTACACCTGGACGCCGGAGGACATGTGGGAGGCCCTGGAAAAGCTGCCGGAGGGGTGCATTCCCATGACTGCCAGGAGTCAGAGCGCGGTGCTGCTGGATCTGCTGCGGCTGGATTGGAGCCGGTTCGTGGACTGGAAGAAGGGCTCCTGCCGGTTCGACAGCAAGGAGTTCCGGGAGCTGCTGGCCTTCTGCGGCAGCATCCCGACGGGCGAGGAGTTCGATTTCCAGGATGAGGACCGGCGGCGGCTGGACAAGGAGCAGATGCTGATGAGCCAGGGGATCATGGAGCTGAGGAGCCTGCAGAGATACAGGTTCATGCTGGGGGACGAGGTGTCCTTTGTGGGATGCCCCAACCCCTGGGGAGAGGTAGGCAGCAGCTTCCTGCCAAGACTGAACATGGCCATGTCCAGCACCTGCAGGGACAAGGAGGCCGCCTGGTCCTTTATCCGGCAGATACTGCTGCCCCAGGATGATGTCGCGTCGTGGCATTTCATAGGCTTCCCCATCAACAAGGCAGATTTCCAGAGGAGAGCGGAGTTTGAGATGGCGCAGGAGCTGACTCCCGCCAGCACTTCGTACTGGGTGGGCGAGTCGGAGGTGACCGTAGACCTTCATGCCGCCACCCAGGAGGACCTGGATCAGGTTATGGCGCTCTATGAGCAGATCGATACAGTCTACCGCTGGGATGAGCCGCTGGAGGAGATCATCGCCGACGTAGCCGGCGCCTACTTCGCCGGGGACAAGACCCTGGACGAGACCGCTGCGCTGATCCAGAATCGTGCGCAGCTGTATGTAAACGAACGAACTTAAACATAATGATTCAAAGAAAGCGAGGAGAAATTTTCTTGGACGCGGACAGTAAGAAACAGAAGCAGCAAAAGAAGAAAGGGAAGCAGGAGAGATCGACGGGCCGCTGGGCGGTGCAGGTATTTTTCATCGCCGTGGTCCTGTCGGCGGCATTGAGCCTGGCCTCCGACCAGGCGCTGGACGGAGCGGGATTGGCGGTGGCCTTCGTGGTGCTGCTGTCGTTCATCCTGCTGGGCATCGTCTTCGACATCATCGGCGTGTCGGTGACGGCGGCGGACGAAAAGCCCTTCCACTCCATGGCGGCCCGCAAGACCCCCGGGGCCCGGGAGGCCCTGAATCTCATCCGGAAGGCCGACAAGGTGTCCAGCTTCTGCAACGACGTGGTGGGCGACATCTGCGGCATCATCTCCGGTTCCACCGGCGCGGTGATCGTGGTGCAGATCCAGTCCGCCCTCGGGGCGCCGGGCATCGTGATCTCCCTGGCCGTGACGGCCCTGACCTCCGGCCTGACCATCGGGGGCAAGGCCCTGGGCAAGAGCTTCGCCATCGCCAAGAGCACGGCGGTACTCCAGCTGGTGGGGCGGTTCCTACATCTGTTCAGCCGTAAGAAGAGGTGAAACGTTTTTGATCCTGGAGCATATTTCCACCCCGGCGGACGTAAAGGCGCTGAGCGGGGAGGAGCTGAAAGTACTGTGCGGGGAGCTGCGCCGGTCCCTGGTGGAGAGCGTGGCCCGCACGGGGGGGCATCTGGCCTCCAACCTGGGGGCCGTGGAGCTGACGGTGGCCCTCCACCGGGTCTATGACACGGCCCGGGACCGTCTGGTGTTCGACGTGGGCCACCAGTGCTACGTCCATAAGATGCTCACCGGGCGGCGGGAGCAATTCGATACCCTCCGGCAGCTGGGGGGACTATCCGGCTTCCCCAAGCCGGAGGAGAGCGGGCACGACGCCTTCGTGGCCGGACACGCCTCCAACTCCGTGTCCGTGGCCCTGGGCATGGCCCGGGCCAGGACGCTGCGGGGGGAGGACTACGGCGTGGCGGCCCTCATCGGGGACGGGGCCCTCACCGGCGGCCTGGCCTACGAGGGGCTCAACGACGCCGGGGCCTCCGGGGAGCCCATGGTGGTGATCCTCAACGACAACGGCATGTCCATCGACCCCAACGTGGGGGGCGTGGCCACCCACCTCAGCCGCCTGCGGCTGCGCCCGGGGTACTACCGGTTCAAGAAGAGCTACCGGGCGGTGCTGGAGCACCTCCCCGGCGGAGGGCGGCTCTACCGGCTGAACCACCGCATCAAGAGCGGCGTGAAGCGGGCCATCTACCCCTGCTCCATGTTCGAGGACATGGGCTTCACCTACCTGGGGCCGGTGGACGGGCACAATGTGGAGCAGCTGTGTACCACCCTGGCCTGGGCCAGGGAGATGGCCTGCCCGGTGCTGCTCCACGTGCGCACGGTGAAGGGAAAGGGCTACAAGCCCGCCGAGGTCCAGCCGGAGCGGAGCCACGGCGTAGCCCCCTTTGACCCCGCTGTCGGGCCGGACCTGGGGCGGAGCATCGATTTTTCCTACGTCCTGGGCCACGAGCTGGTGGAGATGGCGGGGAAGGACCGCCGGCTGTGCGCCGTCACCGCCGCCATGGCGGAGGGCACGGGCCTGCAGGAGTTCGCCTCCGCGTGGCCCAAGCGGTTTTTCGACGTGGGCATTGCCGAGGGCCATGCCGTGGCCATGTCTGCGGGACTGGCGAAGCAGGGGATGGTCCCGGTGTTCGCCGTCTATTCCAGCTTCCTGCAGCGTGGATTCGACATGCTGCTCCACGACGTGGCCCTCCAGGGGCTCCACGTGGTGCTGGCGGTGGACCGTGCGGGGCTGGTAGGCTCCGACGGGCCCACCCATCACGGCTGTCAGGACGTGGGGTATCTCACCCAGATCCCCGGCATGACGGTGCTGTGCCCGGCCTGCTTCTCCGAGCTGAAGGAGATGCTGCGCTGGGCCGTCGGGGCGGATGGCCCCGTGGCGGTCCGGTATCCCCGGGGCGGCGAAGGGCGGCGGTACCCCGAATGGACGGGGGAGGGCGCCTCTCTCCTCCGGCAGGGGGCGGACGTGACCTTGGTCTCCTATGGAACGATGACGGACGAACTTCTGACGGCGGCGGAGCTGCTGGCGGAACAGGGCACCGGCGCGGAGGTGGTGAAGCTCCACCGCGTCGCGCCCCTGGACGTGGAGCCGGTGGCGGAGTCGGTCCGGCGCACGGGACGCCTGCTGGTGCTGGAGGACTGCAACGAGAACGGTTCCATCGGCCAGCAGCTGGCCTCGGCGCTGGTACAGGCGGGAGCTGCGCCCCGGAAGATGGTTCTGAAGAATTTGAAGGGCGCTTTCGCCCCCCAGGGGTCAGTGGCGCAGCTGCGCGGGCTGCTGGGACTGGACGCTGCGGGCGTGGCGGAGGCGGTACTGGAAATGCTATGATCTATTATTCGGACGATACCTTGACGATCCGCACCTTGACGGAGGCGGACGCCCACGCCATCGCGGCGGGGGAGCAGGCGCAGGGATACGACACGACGCCGGACCGTTTTCTCTCCCGGCTGCGGGAGCAGGAGGAGGGGACGTGCGTCGCCATCGCGGCGGAATATAACGGACAGATCGCGGGATACATCCACGTGTACCCGGATTCCAAGTGGGGCCCCCTTGGGGGCCGTGGCTGTCCGGAAATCGTGGATTTCGGCGTACTGGAGAAATTCCGGCGGCAGGGGGTCGGCGCAAGGCTGATGGACGCGGCGGAGGCCGTTGTCCGGGCTGGTGTATCTGGCGGTGGGACTGCACAAGTTCTACGGTCCCGCCCAGCGGCTGTACGCCCGCCGGGGCTACGGGCCCGACGGCAGCGGCGTATGGTACGGGGATAAGCCCTGTGAGCCCTATGAAGCATACCGCAACGATGATGAGCTGAATTTGTATCTGATTAAGAATCTGCGGTAGCCGGGAAAGGAGAACCGATATGACCAGTCGGGAAGTAAAGCAAATCGCATATTCCTTGGGTGCGGAGCTGTGCGGAATCGCCGGCCTTGACCGTTTTTCGGGCGCGCCGGAGGGCTATCATCCCCGGGATGTGTGGCCGGGATGTCAATCGGTAATCTCCTTTGCCTGCCGGTTTCCTGCGGCGACGGCTGCCTGCGGGTCGGCGGCGGCGTATACCCGGGTCCGCAACCCCATCACGGC
>OFFZ01002096.1_pt1 | contig 10682 bp, 10 predicted proteins | sample 1521631 | NCBI WGS metagenome assembly OFFZ01 (sample SAMEA3504102, study PRJEB24116) | mouse gut metagenome | biome: mouse gut; feature: mouse-associated habitat; material: faeces | place: Denmark | collected 2011 | reverse complement strand
TTGCCGGTTTTGAAAAGTAAGCCATCGCTCTGCCTGCCGCCAGTGTATGTCCTGCAGACATCATACTCGCCTGTTTACAGGAACGGGCCTCCGCCACCAGCTCATCCCGGGACTGGCTTTTCTGCTTGTAGACATGGAGCATTTCCTGACGGAAAATATCGTTGGTAAGCATGGACTTGATTTTCTCAATGCCAACCGGGCTGAGATAACCCGGAGCGTCACCAGCAGACCATGCCATCATGTGGACGTGAGGGTGGTCTCCTTCATCATGAAACGCGGCGTACCAGCGGAACTCGTTGGGCGGGATGTTCATGGCAGCGGCGATGTCGTTGCGGTGGGTGCGGAGCAGATTGCGCCACGTCCTGGCGTTGTCGTAACCCAGGCGGGCGGCGTCCTCCCGCTTCAGCGAGATAATGTGCGCCCACACATTTTTCTCACAGTTTTGCAGCTTCGCCGTCACCTTTTTCAGATCCACGTAGTCCTCGTCACCGAACAGGCCGTGGCTGCCCACGCGCTCCACACGTGGACGGGTAGCAATATACTCTGCGTAGATATCGCTCTGCTGAACATCAGACCAGTTGTCCTCCAAGGTCCGGGTGATAAACACCGAGGCGTTGACTATTGTGGGACTGTCACAGTAGCTGCTGTACTCCGGCAGCTTTTTGGGCGTGCCGCCCAATTTCCGGAGACAGAAAATAAAGACCAGTATACCCAGCAGGGCAGATAAATGAACAAAAAACATAATGATTCACCCGACTTTCACATTTTTTACACAAATTAATTATAGCAAAAAGCTTGGAAGATGAAAAGATGTTTGCTATAATAAAAAATGATTGCGGAATCGGCTGGTGACAAAGAAGATCAGCATCCGGATAAAGGGTGCGGAAACTGGACAAGAGTATGGATGCGTTTGTAAGTTTTCAGAATGTGAAAAAAATATATAAGACAGGAGAGGTGGAGATTCCGGCCCTGGAGAATCCGCAGCAAAGACCGGAGGCATCCGGTATGCAGGCTGCTATTGAGATCCTCTTAAGCAATGAAAATAATTATCTGGATACCACCCGGGAGCTTGAGGAAGGACGGACGCCTTATGAGATCCTGTCGGAGCATCTGGACGGAAGGGTTTTGGATTTGTCAGGCTGTTCCGTTGCAATGGTGCTGTACTATGTCAGCCAGGGCTACCCGGTGCTGGCCCTGAACGGAGCTGCGGAAACAGAACTGATTACGGGATATGATCCGCAGAATGTAATATTTATGAATCCCCTTACGGGCGAGACCTATCGAAGGGGAATGAACGACAGCACACAGCTGTTTGAGGAGCTGGGCAATCTGTTCATCGTCTGCCTGCCCGCAAAAAATCAGTGATAAAATAATAGAAGAAGGAGTGTTTTTAAATGGACGGGAGAATTAAGACATTGGCAAAAAATCTTGTAAACTATTCCTGCAAGGTGGGAAAAGGAGATAAGGTATATATCAATTATACCGGAGCATCTACGGAGGATTTGGCAAGACAGCTGGTGAAGGAGGTGTATGCGGCGGGAGGAATTCCCTTTGTACATTATATCAATCCCAGGGTTCAAAGAGAGGTTCTGATGGGCTGTACCAAGGAGCAGCTGAAGCTTATGGCGGATCTGGCGTGTCAGGAGATGGCTCAGATGGACTGCTACATCGGCGTGAGAGGAAGTGACAATGTTTCCGAGCTTTCGGATGTTCCTTCGGAAAAGATGCATTTGTACGACACACTGTACTCCACACCGGTGCACCACAATATCCGGGTGCCTAAGACACGCTGGGTTGTACTACGCTACCCCAATATGTCCATGGCACAGCTTTCCGGTACAAGCACGGAGGCATTTGAAGATTTTTATTTCCAGGTGTGCAATCTGGATTATTCCAAAATGGCAAAGGCAATGGAGGCGCTGGTGGAGCTTATGAACCGCACGGACAAGGTGCGTCTGACCGGAAAGGGTACGGATCTTACTTTCTCGATAAAGGGGATTCCGGCAATTGCCTGTGCGGGAGAACTGAACATTCCCGACGGAGAGGTTTATACGGCGCCTGTCAGGGATTCCATCAATGGAAAAATCACCTACAATACGCCTTCCCTCTATCAGGGCGTTACGTTCGAGGACATCTGTCTGGAGTTTCAGGACGGCAGGATTGTAAATGCGGTATCCAATCATACGGAGCGTCTGAATGAGCTGCTGGATACGGACGAGGGTGCGCGTTATGTGGGCGAATTTGCAATCGGCGTCAATCCCTATATTCTGGACCCCATGAAGGATACCTTGTTCGATGAGAAGATTATGGGTTCCATTCACTTTACGCCGGGGAATTGCTACGAGGATGCGCCTAACGGCAATTCCAGCGCCATTCACTGGGACTTGGTTATGATTCAGAGAGAAGAGTTCGGCGGCGGAGAAATCTACTTTGACGATCGGTTAATCCGTAAGAACGGCCTTTTTGTGATTCCGGAGCTGGAGTGCCTGAATCCGGAAAACCTTGTTTAATCGTCCTCTTCAAGCATCTGGATCTCCAGATAATCAAAATCAATCTGTTCGATAAAGCTGTCGCTGTAAAACCGGGCCTTCGCATGGCGCTGAAATTCGCGGACATTGGTATCCAGCCATATGGGTCTTTCCAGATCGAACTGAGAGCAGATCTCATCGAGAGCATGAAAGACCTTGTGGGTCCGGGTGTCCTCGCGTGCATCGCAGATGACGGTATCTCGAAGCATATGATTGCTTTTAAATATTTTGGCCCAAAGACGAAACATGGGAAGCCTCCTTTTCCGTGTGAGAGATGCATTTAAGTATAGCGGATTTGGAATGGAAAGTAAAGAAGGAATGGAGCTTGCAAAAAGGCATATTCCGGGTTATGATGGAAAAAATACCTGCGATAAAAGAAGGAGGATACGGCAGAGATGGAGACAAACGACAGCATGGAAGTAAAATCGGAAGTAAAGTCCGGAGAATATACGCCGCTGGAGATGCCGGATGTAGTGCCGGGGCCGGCTCCGGCAGATTATCCGGAGATCAACGAATTTTTACAGAATATGAAGCTTAAGACAGGGCTGTTTGGATATCAGAAGGAGGATGTGCTGGAGAAAATGCAGCAGCTCAACAGCATGTACCAGAGCCGTGCTCAGCAGATGCGGGATCAGTCCAGAGGTCAGCTGAAACAGATGAAAAAACAGCAGCAGGATGAGGTTATTGAGATCCGGGGGCATTTTGAGAAAATGCAGGATGAGATGAAACAGGAATGTTTAAAGGAGATTGAGGACCTGAAGGCGGAGCATGGAAGAACGCTTGCGAATCTGGCGGCCGGGCATGACAGGGATATGGAAGAGCTGCGGACAAAATGCATGAAGGAGCTTGAACAGCACAAGGCCGAATTTGCCAAGGAATTGGAAGAGGAAAAAGCAAGATGTGCCAGGGAGCTGGAGGAAGAGAGGATAAGATGTGCCGGGAAGCTTGAGCGCGAGAAGCTCAAGTATACGGAGGGACAGGAGGAGCAGAAGAGGCAGATGGCAATGCTTCAGGAGGAGCTGGGGCGTCTGATTGGCCGCCTGACAGTTCTGAAGGACAAGGTGAATCTTGCCGTAGAAGAATAGAGCAGGATACGTACATGGATAAGAAGATCAAACAGGGGCCGGAAGAGATTCTGGAGGAAAAACTGATAAAGATTCAGCAGAGGCGGGAATGGAAGCGGTTTTTTATCGAGTGCCTGGTGCTGATTTCTGCCGTTTACCTGATCTTTCACCACATCATTGGTATTGCATTCGTCAGCGGGCAGTCCATGGAGCCAACCCTGAAGGATGGAGAAATCGTTCTGTTTTACCGGCTGGATAAGGAATATCAAAAGAATGATATTGTGATTGTAAAAAGGGAAGAGGATGTATATTATATCAAGAGAGTTGCTTCCTGCGGCGGGAGCGCCGTGAGCCTTAATGAGGCAGGGGAGCTTCTGACGGATGATGAGGTGCAGAAAGGGACTCTGCCTACGGAGGGCGGCATTGGATTTCCTTATGAGGTGCCGGAGGGTACATACTTTGTGCTTGGAGATAACCGGGCCGTGTCGAAGGACTCACGGATGTTCGGCGCTGTTTCCCGGGATAAGATTGTAGGAAGGGTGTTTCTGCATCTGGGGATGGTCCGGTGAAAAAGGCTACAGGGAACGGCAGTCCGCCGCATAAAAAGTAAGAAACTTGCGTGTAAATGAGGAGTGCCCCGGTGTACCAAGTACACCGAGGCTATTATGAAAAAATTTATCTATATGTGTAATAAAAGCGGTTTTATCAGGAAAGAAGTCCTTCCTTTAACGTAAATTTAGTATATCAGCAGATTGTGAATAAAGTATGAATAAACCATGAACTTATTGTAAAAATAAACAAAAGAATAAAAAATACATGCGCTATAATAGGGCAATTTATATAAAAAAGGCAGGGCGAAGCCGGGCGAAAATGGTTGTAATGCCTATGAGGAAATGATAAAATTAAGAAAATAAATACCATAGATATTTGAAAGATGAGGAAATGATATGGAAAGAGATCGCACAAGACCCGTATACATCATTGGGCACAAAAATCCGGATACGGACTCTATCTGTTCCGCACTGGCATACGCTTATCTGAAAAATCAAACGGAGGGCGGCGGTTTTATTGCGGCCCGCGCCGGCCAGCTCAACCAGGAAACCCAGTATGTGTTAAACTTTTTTCAGGCGGAAGCTCCCGTGTACGTTGCGGACGTTATGACACAGGTAAAGGATATTGAGATTCGCAAGACGGAAGGCGTCAGGGGGAATTTGTCCTTAAAGCAGGCGTGGAATCTTATGCGCCGCCTGGGAGTAGTGACGCTTCCAATCACAAAGGATCGCAAGATAGAAGGGCTGATCACCATCGGAGACATTGCCACTTCCTATATGGATGTGTATGACAGCAAGATTCTTTCCGCGGCCAATACCCAATACCGCAACATTGTGGAAACCCTGGAGGGCAAGATTCTGGTGGGTTCCGAAGAGGAGTATTACAACCGGGGAAAGGTGTTGATAGCGGCGGCCAATCCGGATCTGATGGAGGATTATATTGAAGAGGGGGACCTGGTAATACTTGGAAACCGCTATGAGTCTCAGCTCTGCGCCATTGAGATGCATGCGGGATGTATCATTGTCTGCGAGGGCGCCAAGGTATCCATTACCATAAAAAAACTTGCGGAGGAGCATAACTGCGTGGTGATCAGCACGCCCCATGATACCTTTACGGCGGCAAGGCTGATTAACCAAAGTATGCCAATCCGGTTTTTTATGAAATCAGACAATTTGACCATATTCAATGTTACAGAGAAAACAGAGGATATCAAGGAAATCATGGGCCAGAAGCGCTACCGCGATTTCCCGATTATTGACAAGGATGAGAATTATGTGGGAATGATCTCCAGACGGAATCTGCTGAATCTGAAGCGCAAACGCCTGATTCTGGTGGATCACAATGAAGAATCCCAGGCTGTGGACGGCATTGAATTTGCGGAGATTCTGGAGATTATCGATCATCACAGAATCGGTTCTTTGGAAACCATGTCGCCGGTATTCTTCCGCAATCAGCCCCTGGGCTGTACGGCCACCATCATGTATCAGATGTACCGGGAACGGAATGTGGAGATACCGAAGAAGATAGCCGGTCTTCTCTGCTCCGCCATTATCTCCGATACGCTGATGTTCCGTTCTCCCACCTGTACGGCTGTGGACAGGGCGGCGGCGGAGGCTCTTGCAGGGATAGCCGGAATTGAGATTGAGGAACTGGCTGTTGACATGTTCTCCGCAGGGAGCAATCTGGGCTCCAGAACGGCGAAGGAGATCTTTTATCAGGATTTCAAGCGGTTCAGCGTCAATGGCGTGGAATTTGCGGTAGGTCAGATCAATTCCATGAATGCGATTGAGCTTGGAGAGATTCGGGAAAAGCTGCTTCCGTATCTTGAGGAGGCCTATCAGGAAATCGGCCTCAATATGATTTTCTTTATGCTGACCAATATTGTGAAGGAAACCACGGAGCTTCTCTGCTGCGGCCCCAATTCCGACAGTCTCGTCCGGGAAGCCTTTCAGCTTCCAGAGGATTCCGACAGCTATGAGCTTAAGGGGCTGGTATCCAGAAAGAAACAGCTGATTCCCGCATTGGTAAGCGTGATTCAGCAGTAGGATTATGGAATGATATTATGCAACAGGAATAGAGGTCTTAAGATGAAAAAGCAACAGTGGAAACCGGGAAATATGCTATATCCTCTTCCGGCAGTTATGGTGAGCTGCGCAAGGGAGGGCGAAAAACCGAATATCATTACGCTGGCCTGGGTGGGAACCGTCTGTTCCGATCCGGCCATGGTGTCCATATCTGTTCGTCCGGAGCGGTATTCGTATGATATCATCCGGGAAACAGGGGAGTTTGTAATCAATCTGACCACACAGGAACTGGCCTATGCAACCGATTACTGCGGTGTAAAATCGGGACGGAATGTGGATAAATTCACTGAACTTCACTTACATCCGGGAAAAGCGGAGAAGCTGAAGGCGGCTCCGCTTATAGAGGAGAGCCCGGTGAATATCGAATGTCGGGTTACGGAGATGAAGGAGCTTGGCAGTCATCATATGTTTCTGGCGGAGGTGCTGGCCGTGGATGTGGATGAGGCTTATCTGGATAAAAACGGGAAATTTCAGCTGAATGAAACAGGGCTTTTGGCTTATTCCCACGGAGAATATTTTACGCTGGGGAAAAAATGCGGGAGCTTCGGGTATAGTGTGCGGAAGAAACGGAAAAATAAATGAAGAACAATATCGTATTGATTGGGATGCCCGGTGCCGGGAAAAGCACGATCGGAGTGATTCTGGCGAAAGTTACGGGAAAGGATTTTATAGATGCGGATCTGGTGATTCAAAAGGAAGAGGGACAGCTTCTCAGTCAAATCATTGAGGAAGAGGGGACGGACGGCTTTCTTCAGATTGAGGAGCGAGTGAATCGGAGCCTGAATCCGCAAGCGGCAGTGATTGCCACGGGAGGAAGCGTGGTCTATGGCGGATCGGCCATGGAGCATCTGCGGGCCATCGGAACGGTGGTTTATCTGAAGCTTTCCTATGAGGCGGTGGCCGGCCGGCTCCGTGATATCCGGGGCCGCGGCGTGGTGCTCCGGGAAGGACAGACTCTGAAGGAGCTGTATGAGGAGCGGAAAGTACTCTATGAGCGGTATGCTCATGTGACCGTGGAAGAGGATGGATTTACCGTGGAAGAAACCTTAGAAAAAACTTTACAAGCTCTACATTTGTTGATAGAATAGGAATTGTTACGAAATTATTACAGAAAAAGTTCGGGCAGACCCGTAGTATTGGAAAACAAATGAATCGAAAAAAACTTTTATTTGGTAAGAGATCAAAGCTTGTATTTATTCAGGCCGTAGTGACGACCTGCGGCTGTATGCTGATAGGAGTGCCGCTTCTGGGCTCCGGTTTCGGCGATGGCGACAGCTATTATGAGGTGACCCTGGAGGGGAATCTGGTGGGCTCCGTGAAGAATCCGGATGTGGTGGAGGATGCCTTTCTTGATGCCAGAGCACGCATATCCAAGGAAACGGATGGACTTGTACTGGCAGATGTGGAATACAGCATGGAAAAAATTCCGAAGATTTTCGGCAGTACCATGGACACGGAGGCGCTGACGGAGGCGATTTATCAGGAGCTCTGCGAGGTGGTGGCGACGGCCAAGCATAAGGCGTATCTCATGAAGATCAATGAGTTCACGGTGACGCTTGGCAGCTATCAGGATGTAATGGACGTACTCTACGCAACCAAGAACCGCTATGATGAGGACAATGAATTTCAGATCAGCATTGTTTCGGATGCGGACCGGGAGCTGAATGTATATACGGTAGAGGTCTCCAAGCAGGAGCAGGAGGTAGTGGAAAAGCTTCCGGCTATGAGCGACAGCCTTGCACGGCTGGGGAAGGCTACGGCAGGTGTGGGCGATTATGATGTTACACAGGCGGTAGAGAACGTGATTACGATGACTGTTACCGAGGAGGAGGTCCAAAACGGCGGCAGACAGGAGGAGGATATCCGTCAGGTATCGGGAGACGGTTTAAAGGATGTGGAATTCACCGACCGGGTGGAGATTGTGGAGGCTTATGTATCTGCCGATATGATTACCCCTACGGAGGAAGCCATTGATATGGTGACGAAGGACACGGAAAAGAATCAGGTGTACGAGGTTCAGTCCGGAGATACTCTTTCCGTTATAGCCAACAGCAACGGGCTTCTGGTAAAGGAAGTGCTGGCGCTTAATGAGGGGCTGGAGGAGAGCACCACCCTTCATCCGGGGGATGAGATTATCATTACGGTTCCGGAGCCTGAGCTTTCCGTAACCTCCGTAGAGGAGTCCACCTACGAGGAGGATTACTTTGCGGAAACCCAGTATATAGACAATGATGAGTGGTTTACCACGGAGACGGTAGAGCGGCAGGCGGCGGCGCCCGGACATCATGAAGTGACGGTTCTGATTACGAAAAAGAACGGCACGGAGGAAAGCCGGGAGATGATTGCGGAGACGGTGATGACGGAGCCGGTGCCCCAGATCATTGAGCGGGGAACCAAGATACCGCCCACCTACATCAAGCCCCTGTCAGGAGGTCGGTTTACCTCCGGTTTTAAGTGGAGATGGGGAAGGCAGCATAAGGGAATTGACTGGGCATGTCCGGTTGGAACCTCCATTATGGCTTCCTGCGGCGGCACGGTAGTACAGGCCGGCTGGTTTGGCGGCTATGGAAACTGCATTACCCTTCGTCATCCGGACGGACGGCAGACACGTTACGGCCATCTGAGCAGAATTCTTGTGAAGACAGGACAGAGCGTAAAGCAGGGCGAGAAGATCGGTCTCAGCGGCAATACAGGACGAAGCACAGGACCTCATGTACACTTTGAGATTATTATTAATGGAAGCCAGGTGAATCCTCTGAATTATCTGGATTAAATACATGGAGGCATAAAAGAAAGCCTGCGGAATGACTTGGAATTCCGCAGGCTTTCCGGTCTTCCAATATAAGGTATTTACAAATGGGCAGATTGTGGTATACTAGACCCAGGATATTTTCCGTATTTTCGGGAATAAATAAAATAAACCAATAAGAGTATTTTCTAAACATAGATAGCTTGCTCGGTTAAATTATAGAGATTGGGAGCAATTAGTAATGGATCAGTATGTGATAAAAGGTGGAATCCCGCTTGTAGGCGAGGTTGAGATTGGCGGGGCCAAAAATGCGGCACTGGCAATTCTGGCAGCGGCAATTATGACGGATGAGACGGTAACGGTAGAGAATCTTCCCAATGTGCGGGACACCAATGTGCTTTTACAGGCAATGGAGGAGATTGGCGCACGGGTGGAACGGCTGGATTACCATACCGTGAAGATAAACAGCTCCGGTATTGGGAGCTACAGTGTGGATTATGAGTACATTAAGCGGATTCGGGCTTCCTACTATCTATTGGGAGCAATGCTTGGAAAGTATAAAAGGGCGGAGGTTCCTCTGCCGGGAGGCTGCAATATCGGCAGCCGCCCCATAGATCAGCATCTGAAGGGCTTCAAGGCTCTGGGAGCGGATGTGAAGATTGAATACGGGTTTATCGTGGCCGAGGCGGAGCATCTGCGCGGAAGTCATATTTATCTGGACGTGGTGTCCGTGGGAGCTACCATTAATATTATGATGGCGGCGTCCATGGCGGAGGGCAATACGGTCATTGAGAATGCGGCCAAGGAGCCCCATGTGGTAGATGTGGCGAACTTTTTGAACAGTATGGGCGCCAACATCAAGGGAGCGGGCACGGATGTGATCCGTATCAAGGGTGTGGAGCATCTGCATGCAACGGAGTATTCGATTATACCTGATCAGATAGAAGCGGGAACCTTTATGTTTGCCGCAGCCGTTACAAAAGGGGATGTAACCGTGAAAAACGTAATCCCCAAGCATTTGGAGGCCACTACCTCCAAGCTCCTGGAGATCGGCTGTGAGATTGAGGAGCTGGACGACGCAGTACGTGTGGTCTGTGCCAAGGGATTAAAGCCCACTAATGTGAAGACGCTGCCTTATCCCGGATTTCCTACAGATATGCAGCCCCAGATTACGGTGGCTCTGGCCCTGGCTAAGGGAACCAGCATCGTTACGGAAAGTATTTTTGAGAATCGCTTTAAATATGTGGATGAGCTGGCACGTATGGGCGCCAACATCAAGGTGGAGGGCAATACGGCCATCATTGACGGTGTGGGCAAGTATACGGGAGCTCAGATTTCCAGTCCGGATCTCAGGGCAGGGGCGGCTCTTGTGCTGGCAGGACTTGCGGCGGACGGAATCACGCTGGTGGAGGATGTACATTTTATAGAGCGGGGCTATGAGTGCTTTGAGGAAAAACTGAGGGGTCTCGGCGCTATGATTGAGAAGGTCCGGGGAGAAAAGGATATCCAGAAGTTCCGTCTGAAAGTGGGTTGACAAAAGAGTTCAACAGGTGTATTTTAATAATATTGATGGTAAGCAAATTGAATATTGTGAATTTCTCTTATTCAGAGTGATGGAGATACAAAGGATCTATGAAGTCACGGCAACCCCAGCAATGGAAGGTGCCAACCTGAGCGAGTAATCGAACAATAAGGGGATTTGGTT
>OFFZ01002094.1_pt1 | contig 10687 bp, 9 predicted proteins | sample 1521631 | NCBI WGS metagenome assembly OFFZ01 (sample SAMEA3504102, study PRJEB24116) | mouse gut metagenome | biome: mouse gut; feature: mouse-associated habitat; material: faeces | place: Denmark | collected 2011 | reverse complement strand
AATTTTGGCGGCTTGCGTGTCATTGAGGAAAAAATCGCCTCCATGTCCTGTAAAGCCGCCGTAAAAGGAAATAATAAGTTGAGCTTTGCGGAAGCGGAAACGCTTATTGATGAGCTTCTCACACTGGAAAATCCCTATAACTGCCCCCACGGCAGACCTACAATTATAGCGATGACAAAGACGGAAATGGAACGGAAGTTCAAGCGGATTGTCAGCTGAGTATGAGCGAATGCCCTATGGGATGGGTGATTTCGAACAGGCGTTTGCGAAATGCGCTGAGCCGGAAAAAGAAGGAACAGGAAGGGACTGTGGTAAAATTGGAACGGATAATGAATAACGAAGAGCCGGAAACAGGAAAACGACCAATGATAGTGCTGTCGGGTCCGACGGCTGTGGGAAAGACGAAGCTGTCCATCGCTCTCGCAAAGGCTGTAAACGGTGAAATTGTATCTGCGGATTCCATGCAGGTCTACAGACATATGGATATCGGTTCTGCCAAAATTACGCAGGAGGAAATGCAGGGAATTTTGCACCACATGATTGACATTCTGGAACCGTGGGAAGAGTTCAGCGTGGCGGTATTTAAGGAGATGTGCGAACAGTGCCTTCCCGGCATCTATGAAAGGGGACATATACCTATCGTAACCGGCGGCACCGGTTTTTATGTCCAGGCGCTTCTTCGGGATATTGACTTTTCAGGAAGAACAGGAGGCGACACAGACGGGGATACCAGGCATTTTGGCATTGGGACGGACGATGCCGGCAGGGATACCAGGCATTTAGGCATTGAGGCGGATGATACCGGCAGGGATACCGGGTATTCAGGCGAGGCGGACGACATCGACAGGGATACCGGGTTTCCCGGCAGCATGCGGCGGCAGGCAGGCGTGTGCAAGACAGGACAGGATATCCGCGCCGTCCTGGAGAAGGCTGCGTCGGATAAGGGCGCCGCATACCTCCATGAGCAGTTAAGGCAGGTGGACCCGCTGTCGGCGGAACTGATTCATGCCAACAATATAAAGCGTACTGTGCGGGCTTTAGAATATTTCTATTTGACGGGAGAGCCTATTTCAAGCCATAATAAGAGAGAGCGGGATAAGCCTTCCGCTTATCATTCCTGCTATTTTGTCCTGAATGATATCAGGGAACACATTTATGAAAGAATCGGCCTGCGGGTTGAGAAGATGCTGGAGCAGGGGCTTGTGGCGGAGGTGGAAGCCCTTCGTGCCATGGGCTGTCACAGAGGGATGGTTTCCATGCAGGGGCTTGGCTACAAGGAAATATTATCCTGCCTGGAAGGGGAAATCACCCTGGAGGAAGCCGTGGAACTGATTAAGCGCGACACCAGGCATTTTGCCAAGAGGCAGCTGACCTGGTTCAGGCGGGAACAGGAAGTCGTCTGGATCAACAAAAACGAATTCGACGGCGACGAGGACAGAATTTTGGAATTTATGTTGGCAGAGCTGGACAGGAGAGGGATTGCGGCTCCGTTGGGGAGAATGTGACTTTACAGGAACGGAAGCGGAGGTAGATTCTGCACGCCGGATCGGCGGACGGAAAATGAATGACAGGAGGCGGGCGCAGCCCGATAAGGATTATGACGGAGAACGGTTTGAGGGAAATATATGCCGGCATGGGCATCGAACAGGAAGTTTTCATGTACGGAAACGAGATTCTGGCAAGTCTGGAGTCCCGTTTTCAAGAAATAGACGAAATTGCGGAGATAAATCAATTAAAGGTAGTGAAAGCCATGCAGGAGAGCCAGGTCAGCGAGGCCTGTCTTTCAGGCACTACAGGCTATGGCTACAACGATCTCGGCAGGGACAGGCTGGAGGAGGTGTATGCAAGAGTATTCCGCACGGAGGATGCCCTGGTGCGCCCGCAGATTACATGCGGCACCCATGCCCTGGCGCTGGCCCTGATGAGCAATTTGAGGCCGGGGGACGAATTGCTGTCCCCGGTGGGAAAGCCTTACGATACCCTGGAAGAAGTCATTGGGATCCGGCCGTCCAGAGGTTCCCTGTCGGAGTATGGCGTGACCTATTCCCAGGTGGACCTGCTTCCCGACGGCAGCTTTGACTATGAAGGAATCCGCAGGGCGCTGAACAGCCGCACCCGCCTTGTGACCATACAGAGATCCAAGGGGTATCAGACCAGGCCTACCCTTTCGGTGGGGCGCATAGGGGAACTTATCTCCTTTGTAAAAGGGATAAAGCCGGATGTCATCTGCATGGTGGATAACTGCTACGGGGAATTCGTGGAGGTGACGGAACCCGGTGACGCAGGCGCCGATATGGTGGTGGGTTCCCTGATTAAGAACCCGGGAGGAGGCCTTGCTCCCATAGGCGGCTATATTGCGGGTACGAGAGAATGCGTGGAGAACGCGGCATTCCGCCTTACATCGCCCGGGCTGGGCAAGGAGGTGGGCGCTTCCCTGGGAATTTTGAAGGATTTTTACCAGGGGCTTTTCCTGGCGCCTACGGTGACAGCCTCCGCATTGAAAGGGGCGGTTTTTGCGGCCAATCTCTATGAGCCGTTGGGTTTCGGAGTGGTGCCTGACAGCAGGGAGAGCCGCCACGATATCATTCAGGCAGTTACGTTCGGAAATCCCGAGAGCGTGATAGCTTTCTGCCAGGGAATTCAGGCGGCTGCGCCTGTGGACAGCCATGTAACACCCGAACCCTGGGACATGCCGGGGTATGACGCGCAGGTGATCATGGCCGCAGGGGCTTTTGTGTCCGGTTCTTCCATAGAACTGTCGGCGGACGGGCCGATCAAGCCTCCTTACGCAGTGTATTTCCAGGGCGGCCTTACCTGGCAGCATGCAAAATTCGGCATTCTGAAGTCACTTCAGTCCATGGTAAACAAGGGACTGGTGGAGAAAAGCAGATTGAAAGTGTAATTTTCTGTAGAAAAAACTCAAAATAAAATCTATGATTTTTGTGTACAGCACTGGAATTTTGTGGTACTATATAAAAGCGAATGTGTAAAGGCTTATCAATCGGGCCAGGGCCTTCATGTGACATCGCGGATGGGAGGATTGAGAAACGGGCGTTTCCTGAGGTGTGGGAAACGGCAGGCGCATACCTCCCGAGGGACAAAAGAAGGAAGAGGAAGCAATTTGAAGAAAGTGAACTGGGTACTGCTTGTACTGGTGCTGGTGGGGTTTGTCATCGGCAGGTTTATCGGTACTTATTTTGAAGGCACCTTTTTAAATTATGGACAATCCTTCGGGATGAACGAACCTGTGGTTCTGAATCTTGGGTTCATTATACTGACCTTCGGATTGACAATCCAGATTACCATAGCCAGTGTGATTGGCGTGGTGATCGCTTTGGTAGTGTACCGGTTTATCAGATAGCAGTTGATGCCGCAGGCTGGACAAACTGCTGTGATTGTTTTGATGCGTCGGAGAAGGCAGAAGGAGACGCATGGACATCATGAAAGAAAGACATTCCATGGGACAGGTACATCCCATGAAACAAGTACATTCCGTGGAAGAAAGGCATTCCATGGAAGAAGTACATTCCATGGAAGAAGTACATTCCATTGGAACGGAATGTCCCGTACAGGAGACATATTCCGGGGAAAAAGAATATTCTCCGACAGATGGATATTCTAAAAAAACAGGCAGGAAGGCCAAAACAAAGCAGAAAAAGCGGCAGGAACAGCCCTATGAGCGGTTTTTACGCTTTGGTGCGGAGAACCTGACAGAAGCAGAACTGCTTGCCATTATTATCCGCACGGGTACCAAGGAGCAAAATGCGCTGCAGCTGGCGGAACAGGTGCTGAACCTTGCGAGATATCCCAGGGAGGGGCTGTTAGGACTCTATGAAGTCACGTTGGACGAGCTGCAGGGGATCCGTGGGATTGGCGAGGTAAAGGCGGTGAAATTGAAATGCCTGGCAGAACTCTCTATGCGGATGAGTGCGGCGAAGGCTGCGGAGGGTATCAATTTTACAAGTTCAGGCCAGGTGGCGGCCTATTTTATGGAAAAGCTCAGACACCGGGAGACGGAATGCGTGATTCTGGTCTGTATGGATGCCAAGGGGCAGATGATATGTGAACGGAAGTTATCGGAAGGAAGCGTCAATATGTCGCTGATTTCTTCGAGGGAAATCTTCCTCACCGCTCTGGAGAGCCGGGCAGTCAGTATCATACTGGTACACAACCACCCCAGCGGGGATCCGAACCCCAGCGAAGCGGACAAGGGGCTTACGTCCCAGGTTCGGGATGCCGGGGAACAGATGGGAATACCGCTGCTTGACCATATTGTCATCGGCGATAACAGATATGTCAGCTTCAGAGAAGCAGACTGGTTTTACAGGATATAGGCAGGGAGCCGGAAGGCATGACAGGAAGGCGATGGAATGCCGTTTCGGCTCAATTTACATTAGAAAGGGGTTGTCATTTTGGCAAACAATGCATTCGGTATCGATTTGGGTACCAACAACATTAAAATTTACAGCAGAAGCGATGATAATGTTCTGGTGGAAAAGAATATGATTGCCATCGAAAACAAGAAGGTCCTGTTTGCGTATGGTAATTCCGCATTTGAAATGTATGAGAAAGCGCCCGGAAATATTCACATTTCCTACCCGCTTTCCAACGGGGTGATTGCAGATATCAAGAATATGGAGACGCTTGTAAGGTATTTTATTACCGGTCTGCAGAAGGGAATTACCAGGCCCGCAGAATTTTATATAGCGGTGCCCACGGATGTGACGGAAGTAGAGAAGCGGGCTTTTTACGACCTTGTGAAGGATGCCAACGTGAAAGCGAAGAAGATTATGGTGGTGGAAAAGGCGGTTGCCGACGGCCTGGGACTGGATATTGACGTGAAGAATTCCCAGGGCGTGCTTGTGGTCAATGTGGGCTTTGACACCACGGAAATCTCCATATTGTCTCTGGGCGGTATCGTTCTTAGCCGGCTGATCAAGACCGGCGGGCTGAAGTTTGACGAGGCAATCCGGGCTGCGGTCAGGAAAGAATTCAGCCTGATTATCGGAGGCAAGACTTCAGAGATGATCAAAACCAGCTTAAAGGAGTTGGAAGTGGAAGGCAAGGGTGCCATTGTCTATGGACGTGATATCGTCACCGGATTGCCTATTGAACGTGAAATTCCTACCAAGCTGGTGGTGGAATGCCTGGAAGAGCATTTTAATACCATTGTTGACAATGTGAAGGTGATTTTGGAGAGGACGCCGCCGGAACTTGCCGCGGATATTTACCGCCACGGTATTTATCTTACGGGAGGAGCGTCTCAGATCAGCCATCTGGCGGATCGTATTGCCGCCGGGACGGGATTGCGCGTCAATGCATCTGAGAATCCGATTACCAGCGTGGTACTGGGGCTTGCCAAGATCATCAAAGATGACAATTACAAATCCGTAGCATATGCAATTGAAGGAATGAGTAAATGAGCCCGATCATAAAAAGAAAAGGGGAGAGGTTTACGCTGCCAAGTAAATATCTCCTTTTTATTTTAACCATCCTCTGTACCGTACTGATGCTTGTCACCTTCGGAAACGACAGCTTTGACAAGCCTCTGAACACAGTGGTGGGGTATGTGATCGTTCCCCTGCAGCAGGGTATCGGAAAAGTGGGCCTGTGGCTGGCTGACCGCTCGGACGAGCTGGAGCAGATCAGGACAGTCCTGAATGAAAATACCCGGCTGAAGGAGGAGATCGCAGCGCTGACGGAAGAGAACACCCTGCTGCAACAGGACAAATACGAGCTCAACAAACTCAGAGAGCTCTTTGACCTGAATGAACAGTACAGCAGCTACAACAAGGTGGGGGCCAGAATCATAGGCCGGGATTCCGGCAACTGGTATTCCGGGTTTGTTATCGACAAAGGCGAAAATGACGGGCTTGCCGTGGACATGAATGTCATCGCGGGAGGGGGTCTGGTGGGCCGTATCACTTCTGTGGGTCCCAATTGGTCCAAAGTCACCTCCATCATTTCCGACAACAGCCATGTGAGCGCCATGACCCTGTCCTCCGAGGACAATATGACCGTGTCAGGGGATCTGAAGCTTATGGCGGAGGGGTGTATCGCCTTCAGCAGGCTTATGGACACCCAGAATAAAGTGCGGGAGGGGGACAAGATCGTCACCTCCAACATCAGCGACAAGTACTTGCCCAACATTCTGATCGGCTACGTGAGCTCCATTGAGAAGGACGCCAACAACCTGACAAAATCAGGTCTGCTGGTACCTGCTGTGGACTTTGAACACCTGGGAGAAGTCCTTGTGATCACTGACATGAAGCAGGCGCCTTCCTCCACGGAGACGGAGCAGGAGCCCGGAGAGGGCTTATAGATTTTCAGCGGGGTGGTTATTTGCTTAGAAAAATTGTTGTTTCTGTGTTTATCATCGCATGTTTTGTCCTGCAGTGCAGTGTGTTCGGCAGTCTGGCCTTTGCGGGTATCATCCCGAATCTAATGATCATTCTGACTTCATCCTTTGGTTTTATGCGGGGAGAAGAGGAAGGGCTTGTGATTGGCTTCTTCAGCGGACTGCTGACCGATGTCTTTTTCGGGAGCTTCCTGGGCTTTTATGCCCTGGTTCTTATGTACATCGGCTATCTGAACGGAAAGTTCAGCAGGACCTTCTACCCAGAGGACATCAAGCTTCCCCTGGCCCTGATCGTTGTCAGCGATCTGTCTTACGGCATGTTGTGCTATGTGCTGACATTCATGCTTCGGGGACGGCTTCAGTTTACATACTACTTTACCCGGATCATTCTGCCGGAAGCCCTGTATACCATTGTAGTGACCCTGTTTTTGTATCCGCTTATCCTGAAAGTAAACGAGAAACTGGAAAGTCGGGAGAAAAGGAGAGCACAGAAATTTGTTTGATGAATTAAAGGAAAAACTTATCGGAATCTTGACCAGCAGACTGACGGTATTCAGTGTGATATTCTGCCTTTTGGGCGGTATTCTGATCTGGCGCTGTTTTAACCTGCAGATTGTCCATGGGGAGGAGTATCTGGAGGATTTTACTCTGGAGATTGAGAAGACCCGGGATATTCTCAGCACCCGGGGGAATATCTATGACCGCAACGGCAATGTGCTGGCCTACAATGAACTGGCTTATTCTGTGAAGATTGAGGATGTCTTTGAGTCGGGGCGCTCTAAAAATGCCAAACTTAACGACACCGTCCTGAATCTGATCCATCTGATAGAGAAAAACGGTGACAATTGCATTACGGACTTTAAGATTGTTCTGGACGAGGACGGGGAGTTTGCCTTTACAGTGGAGGGGAACGCGCTGCTGCGTTTTCTGGCCGATGTGTACGGACATAAGTCCACCGGGGACTTAAAGGACGAGCAGCGCACGGCTACGGCCCGGGAAGTGATGGAGTATTTAAGCCGCAGCGGCGGATTTGCCGTGGGAGAATACCAGGATCCGGAGGACACAGACAGTGAGTTCCTGCCGGGAGAGGGCTATACCAGGGAAGAATGGCTGAAGATGATTACCATCCGTTATGCCATGAATCTGACCTCATACAGAAAATATATCGGTACCATTGTGGCGACCAATGTGAACGAAAAAACGGTGGCTGTGATCCTTGAGAATTCGGACATTCTCCCCGGCGTGACCATTGTGGAAGACACAGTGCGCAGGTATGTGGACAGCGTGTACTTTGCCCATGTGGTGGGCTATACCGGCAAAATCTCCTCCGAGGAGATGGCCGATCTGAACACCCGCCTGGCGGGGGAGGGAAAAGAGGAGGAGACCTACAGCATCAACGATGTGGTGGGGAAGGGGGGCATAGAATCCTCTTTTGAGACAACCCTCCAGGGGCAGAAGGGATATGAGAAAGTTATCGTAGACAATACCGGCAAGGTGATTTCCATTGTAGAGCGCAGGGAGGCGAAAGCCGGGCAGGATATCTATCTCACCATTGACAAGGACCTGACCATCTTCACCTACAAAGCTGTTGAGAAGAAGCTTGCGGAGGTTATTTCCGCCAACATTATCAACGCCAAGGAATACAGGGCTTCTGCCAATGCCACCAGCTCCGACGTTAAGATCCCCATATATGATGTGTACTATTCCATGTTCAACAATTCCGTCATAGACATGAAACATCTGGCTGAGGAGTCGGCGGCGGAAACGGAAAAAGCGGTCTACCGCGCCTATCTGGACTATAAACAGTCCGTATACGACAGAATCACCCTGGAGCTCCAGGACAGGCTGACCCCTTACAACAAGCTGGCCAAGGAATACCAGGTCTACCAGAGCAATATTGTGACCCTTCTCAAGAGAAACGGTGTCATTATGGAGGAGATGGTGGACCCGGCGGATGCCACACAGATCGCCTGGGCCGAGAAGGAGACCATCAGTCTGGGAGAGTACCTGAAATACTGCATTGCTCAGAACTGGGTGGATGTGAAGAAACTGGATCTGGATGGTAAATATTCCGACTCCACGGAGATTTATGGAAAGATATCGGAATATATCATCTCCATGATCGACAAAAATACGGAATTTCAGAAAAAATTTTATAAGTATATGCTTTTGGGAGATGTGATCACCGGCAGGCAGGTCTGCCAGATCCTCTGCGAACAGGACAAAATCCCCATCTCAGAAAACGATAGGGAGGCAATCTTCAACGGCAGGCTGTCGGCCTACCAGTTTATGAAAAACCGCATTGACACCCTTCAGGTGACGCCGGCCCAGATGGCCCTGGATCCCTGCAACGCCTCGGTGGTGGTGACGGACGTGAACACAGGGGATGTGCTTGCCCTGGTGTCCTATCCGGGGTATGACAACAACAAAATGGCAAACTCCGTGGACGCGGAATATTTTGCCAAACTCAATGCGGACAAGTCCACACCACAGTTGAACTATGCCACGCAGTATTCGGGGGCTCCGGGATCCACCTATAAAATGGTGTCCGCCACCGCAGGGCTGGTGGAGGGGGTGGTTCACACCAGCACTAAAATATTCTGTACCGGTACCTTTACGGAGATCACCCCTTCCCCCCGCTGTTCCAGACGATCCGGGCATGGCTATGAGACGGGGGTGACGGCCATCAGGGACTCCTGCAACATATATTTCTATACCATAGGCTATCAGATGTCCATGAAAAACGGCTCATACAATGAGGCCCAGGGACTGGCCAAGCTCAGGGAGTACGCTGACTGGTACGGTCTCACGGACAAGTCCGGGGTAGAGATCTCTGAAGCCTCCCCCACAGTGTCCACAGAGTACCCTGTGCCCTCCGCCATCGGCCAGGGCAACAACAGCTTTACCACCGTGGGAATCGCCAGGTATGTGGCCACCGTGGCCAACGGCGGCACCTGCTATAATCTGACTCTGCTGGATAAGATTACGGATTCGGAGGGGAACATTATCCAGGAGAAAGAACCTGATGTGCGAAATGTCATTGATATGCCCACAGAATACTGGAATGTGATTCATCAGGGCATGCGGCTGATGATACAGGAGGGAAAGGCCTACTTCAGCGAACTGCCTGTGACGGTGGCAGGCAAGACAGGAACCGCCCAGCAGACTGAATCCAGACCGCCCCATGCGGTGTTTGTGGGCTATGCGCCCTATGAGGCGCCGGAAGTCGCCATAGCTGTCAGGATTCCTTTCGGCTATGCTGCCGACCATTCTTCACGGATCGGCTGGGAAGTGTTCAACTACTATTTCGGCCCTGGGGAAACATCCCCGGCGGAAGAGGCTTCCGGAGAAACGGTTTCTGCGGAAGAGTAGGAGGCTATATGAAAGAAGCAGTAATCATAAAAAGCTTTCCAAGCGGGATTACGCTCCGGCTCAATGGGGAGATTCCGTTTGAAAAGCTTCTCCAAGAGATAGGATATAAGTTTTCCGAGGCCCGGAATTTTTTCGGGTCCGCCAATATGGCTCTGTCCCTGGAGGGACGTCAGGTGTCCGGCACGGAAGAGCTTCGGATTGTGGAGGCCATCCAGGAGAACTGCAATCTCCACATTCTGTGCATTGTGGAGAGGGACGCCACCACCGGAAGAGACTTTGCAAAGGCTCTGGCGGAGATGGAGAAGAAAAATACCGACCAGGAGGAGAGCCAGTTTTTTAAAGGAGATTTAAACGAGGGAGACATACTGGAGACAGAAAACAGTATGATTCTGCTGGGGAATGTATATCCCGGCAGCACCGCCTACAGCGCCAAAAAAAGCTATATGAAAGCCCACCCGGAAGTAGTTCAGAAATTTACCAATGCCATTCAAAAAGGTCTTGATTATGTTAATTCCCATTCAGCCGAAGAAATAGCCAAAGTGATTCAGCCTCAATTCAAGGAAACCCCTCTGGAAAATATTACAAAAATTGTAGAACGCTATAAAGCTCAGGATACATGGAAAGAAGATACGATCTTTGAAAAAGACAGCTTCGATCTTCTCCAGAATATCCTCCAGGAAGCAGGCGAACTGCCGGCGTGGACTCCCTATGAGGACCTGGTCAACACCGAATTTGCAGAAAAAGCGGCAAAAACAGCTGCTGCTCCATAAGCTGCTGCCTGCAGAAATCAGATGTACAAAATAAGAAGCTGCCCAAACAGACAGCACTTATAAAACCCCATTTCGAAATGTCCCGGGGAACGGCGCAGTATAGGAACTATGCCGTTCCCCATATCCCCAAGCATCCCAACTGGTATGATGCCATCATACCATCTTCCTTCATGCTGATTTCCGGTCT
>OFFZ01002090.1_pt1 | contig 10706 bp, 10 predicted proteins | sample 1521631 | NCBI WGS metagenome assembly OFFZ01 (sample SAMEA3504102, study PRJEB24116) | mouse gut metagenome | biome: mouse gut; feature: mouse-associated habitat; material: faeces | place: Denmark | collected 2011 | reverse complement strand
TTTGGAAAAACAGCCGACACATATGCGATAACCAGTGAAGGCCAGCGACATAATCCTTCGGGAGGCCTATGTGATAACCATCCCCGGCATCTCCTTTGGCCAGTGCGGCGAGGGCTATGTGCGCATTGCCTGTACCGTGGACATCGACGCGTTGGAGGAGGCTTTCAACCGCTATATAAAAATTGATCGGGCAGCGATATCAACGGTGAATGGTGTTGATATTGCTGCTCGATCTCTGTGAAACGCTGACAATATAACAAAAATTATCCCAGCTGCGTGAAGGTGCTGTGCTGTTTCCGATACGCTTCGTTGTCCTTTTGCGCTAACTCCCGCTCCACCTGCGCTATCTGACGCTCTATATCCCCTGCTTCAACCTCGTCAGCCTCGCCATTAAGCCGCTGCTGCAACTCTGCCAGCTTCTTTTTCAGCTTCTCAATCTCACGATCCACCTTGCCGGTATCACCGACACAAAGCTCCTCCTTCTCCGGCCTCTCTGCGTCAGGTGCATCTTCTGCCCTTTCGGGGAGGTCCGGTGTCCGCTCCGGATCATCGAAGTGAATGATGGGCTGGCCCTCCTCGTCCTTCTCCATCCAGTAGCGGCCGGAGGGCTCCTGCGGCTCCTCTGGGACATATTCATCCCGCACAGACCTCCATGGGCTGCTCTGAACCGCCTCCTCGGACCGCTGGACCTTGGATGCTTCCGCCGCCTTCCCGGCTGCTGTCAAGGACCGGACTGCACCGGTGGTCATGTCAGAAATTGCCATCATAGATAATTCCTCCCATACAGACTCTGAAATTTCAAAAAGCTTCCTGCTTTTAGCTTAGTTTATTGGTCAAATCATGCCGGTGCAAGGTTTTTGTATTGAAATGCGCTCTGGGTGTCACGAAATGCTCCGGCCAGGGTCAGTCCGTTCCCTTTTTCCCGAAAATCTTTACGTCTCCATCCTATAGTGTCACCTTTCCGGCATCTTAAAGCCTGCAAGAGCCTCGTTCAGATAATCATTAAACGGCTTCATCCGGCGGAATATCTCCGCCGCTTTGGACAGGAACCGCTCGCCGTCCGCAAGCTCTTCGTCCTGGATGGGATATTCCAGATACCAGCTTTTAAACTTCAGATATTCAGCCTGGGGATGTTCCTTTTCGTATCCAGCCGGGACGTTTTTCAGGGCCGTGCCTTTCACGGTAAAGCACTCCCGAAAAGACGGCGCGGTGACGACCGACTCCCACTCGGCGCCATGCTCCGCGATATAGTCCCGTACCATCCTGGTGGCATCCTTGAACATATCCGCGAACAGTCCGCCGCCCAGGAAAGACTGTCCGCCCGGCTTGAGCATCAGATAGTACCCTACCGGGACCGGCAGCTTCCCCATAGGCGCGATATGCGCCCGGAACGCGGGGTTATAGGGGGACTTGTCATGGCTGAATCTGGTGTCCCGCACCATCTTGAAGGTCAGCTCCTTAGGCGCGTGGCCGAGGATGCTGCCGTCAAACTCCCCTATCCGGAGGATCAGGGCCTGTATCAGCTCCTCAAACTGTCTGTTGGCCGCCTGGTACCCGGCTTTGTGGGCGTGGTACCATTCCCTCTCATTGTTGGCGCTCAGTTCTGTCAGATAGTCCAAGATCATCTGCGTATCCATCACTCCACCCCCCGCGCTTCCGTAACTGTGGAAAAGGCCGGGCCGTTCAGAAAGTCCCGGATCATCTGCTTCAGCCGCTCCGTGGACTGGTACGTCCGGCAGAAGGAGAACTGCTGGGAGTATCCGTCGATCTCCTCCATCGCCGCCGTCACCTCCAACGCCGTATCGCACGGCTTGGCGGCGGTAAAGTCCAACCGGGCGGGGTCGATGCGGCGACTCTGTATCGCATAGTTGACCCTTCCAGCGCAGCGGCAGGAACCCCCGCCAAACTCTCCGCAGTACTCCGACAGGAACCCAGCCATCTTTTTCCGCGCCCGGGAGAGGCGCTGGCGATAGGCTTCCGGGGTGATGCCCAGGATGTCTCCGGCGATCCGGCTGTCCACCCGGAACATGGTGCCCAGGATGAAAACACACCGGCTCTCCGGGTCCAGGCATTGCAGCATGACGTTGGTGCAGGAGAGCTTCAGCTCCTCGGCCAGGACCGTCTCCTCCACATTCTGGGTCAGGTCGGGCACATCCTGAATATTTCCGTTGCGGATGTCGTCTCCGTAGAACTCGAAGCTTAGAGGGAACTGGGCGAACATATGCTTTTTATAGTCCGCAAGGTGGTTCACCGCAATGCGGAATACCCAGGTGGTGAAAGCGCTCTCTCCTTTGAAGGAGGAGAGATGGGTCATTACCTTCAGAAGGATGTCCTGGGAGGCATCCTCCGCATCATGGAAGGTGCCCAGCATCCGCAGGGACAGGTTGAATACCATATCCTGCACACCGGCCAGCACCGTTTCCAGCGCAGCCCTATCCCCGGCGGTGGCCCGCGCGATCAGAGCAGACATTTCTTGATTTTCTTTTGTGTTCATGAAAACACCTCCTGAAAGATTAGACCGGCGCAAACTGGATCTGTGACAAAGAATTTGAACGCTTTTCTGCGGATCATGTTTGCAGCCGGCAGTATAACGGAAAATAACGCCGTCCCGCCGCATATCTTTTACTATCCTGAACCGGGAGGTGTTTTTTTGAAGGCACAAAAATTAGCAATGACCTGCCTTTACTCCGAAGACGAACGAAGCGCGGCACAGATCATTCTGAGCTCTTTCGAGGCGTTTCTCAAAAAAGAACTGCGGCTTGCCTCCAGAGGCGCATAATGTACCTGGAAATAAGCAACCCCATGGACTACCATGCGGCATTATACATTAGATTATCAAAGGAGGATGAAACCGAAGGTCCGTCCGAGAGCGTCAGCAACCAGCAGTCCCTGCTCAACGAATTTGTCCGGCAGCACCGTTTGACCGTTTTCGACACCTACATCGACGATGGCTGGAGCGGCACAAGCTTCGACCGCCCGAATTTCCAGCGCATGATCGCCGACATTGAGGCCAAGAGAGTCAACATGGTCATCACCAAAGACCTGAGCCGCCTGGGCCGCGATTATATCCTAACCGGCCATTACATGGAGCGGTACTTCCCGGAGCACCGGGTCCGCTACATCTCCCTGCTGGACGGCATCGACACCGGAGTAGACTCCACCGCCAACGACATCACCCCCTTCCGCGCTATCATGAATGACATGTACGCCAAGGATATCTCCAAGAAGATCTCCAGCGTCAAGCACGACAAACAGCGCAAGGGCCTGTTCATCGGCGGCAAGCCGGTCTACGGCTACAAGATGCACCCCGCGGAGAAAAACAAGATCGTCATAGACGAGGATGCGGCCCCTATAGTTCGCCGTATTTTCGGCATGTCCCTGGAAGGCGTAAGCTGCCGCCAGATCGCCGTCCAGCTCAACACCGAGGGCGTCCCCACCCCCGCTGCCTACGCCGGACTGCCTGTGCCAAACCCCTGTCCCTACACCGGCCTGTGGAGCAGCGAGCGCATTTCCGACATGCTGCGAAATGAAACCTACACCGGCAGTATGGTCCAGGGCCGCACCCGGAAGATCAGTTATAAATCCAAGAAGTGCATCAAGCAGGACCGCCGGGACTGGGTGGTGGTAGAGGACACCCACGAACCCATCATTGACCGGGAAACCTTCGACAAGGTGCAGACGCTGCTGGACAGCCGCAGGCATACCCGCAGCCGGACCTACGACTTTCTGCTGAAAGGCTTGATCTTCTGCCACGAATGCGGCTATCCCCTGGCGGTGCTCAACCGCAAGAACGCGGCGGGGGAAGATAAGCTGTATTTCGTCTGCCGGACCTACCAGCGCTTCACGAAGGCAGGCGTCTGCACCAGCCACACCATCAAGGAGGAGACCGTCACCCAAGCGGTGGTGGAAAAGGTGCAGGAGGTCTGCGGGACCTGCCTGCAAGCAAACCGGCTTCTGCCCCAGGCGCAGAGAGCGGTAGCCAAAGCCCTCGCAGAAGCGGACAGCGAAAAGGAAAGCAGCGCCCTCAAAGCCAAGCTCGACAGCCTGTCCGCCCACCTGGACAAAATATACATGGATAAGCTGAGCGGCGTACTGGACGAGACCGACTTCCAGCGCATCTACGCCAAGGTCAAAGCCGACCGTGCCGCCCTGGAGCAGCGCCTTCATCGCCTGGACCGCCCGGACCTTTCCCCAGAGGAGCAGTCCGCCCTTGCCAAAAAGCTGACGGAACAGTTTCTGGAAACCGCCCGCACCAACCGGGAGCTTCTGGTGAGCTTGATCGAACGGATCGAGCTGACTGCTGACAAGAAAATCATCATCAAATTTCGCTTCCGACAGCTGGAGGCAAATTTTTAGAACCCATCGTTTACAATACCTGGGGCGCTATGTCTCCCGCATCGAAAAACGCGCCCTCGGCAAGCTGGAGGAAGCGCTGGGCAAGGACATGTAGCCCCTACGTCTCCTCCCCATGGACCACCTGCCCCACCGCCTCGCCGAAGGAGATGGCCCCGCCTCCATACCGCTTGCGGATGCCGTCCACCGCCAGCTCCAGCCGTTCCCGCCGCGCGTTATCCACCGGCTGCTGAGGCGTGAACAAATCGGTCTGCTCATAGGTCTCCACCGCATCCGTCAGCGCCAGCGCCGTCACGCTGAGCAGCCGTACCGGTGACGACGGCTTCCACATCTTGTCGATCAGTTCCATCGCCGCCTCCAGCAGCTCCCCCCGCAGATGGGTGCTCCGGCTCAGATGCTTCTGCCTGGAAACGGTCCGAAACCCGGGGTCCTTCAGCCCCACCGCCACCGCCCCGCAGTACAGCCCCTGGGCCCGGAGCCGTCCCGCCACGCTGTCGCACAGCATGGCGGCTCCCCGCCGCAGCTGCTCCCGGGTGGTCAGGTCCTCTCGGAAGGTGTAGCTGTTCCCCACGCTTTTTACCGGCTCCTTCTCAAACTGGGACCGGACCGGCGTGCGGTCCAGCCCGTTGGCGTATTCCCACAGCTGCCGCCCCAGCTTCCCCAGCAGCTGCTCCGGCAGCGCCGGGGCCATGGCGGCCAGCCCCCCGATGGTCTTCACTCCATACTGCCCCAGCGCCCTCTGGGCGGCCGGACCGGCAAACAGCATGGCCCCCACCGGCAGGGGCCAGACGATCTCCTTCCACCCCTCCGGTGAGATCACCGTGGTAGCGTCCGGCTTTCTATAGTCACTGCCCAGCTTGGCAAATACCTTGTTGAAGCTGACCCCCACCGACAGCGTCAGCCCCAGCTCCTTCCGGATCCGTTCCCGGATGCCGTCCGCGATGGCGGCGGCGTCCCCGCCGAACAGGTGCATACTCCCCGTGATGTCCAGCCAGCTCTCATCGATGCCGAAGGGCTCCACCAGATCCGTGTACTGCCCGTAGATCTCATTGACGACCCTGGAAAACTCCCGATACGACCCGTGGTGGGGCGGCAGGAGGATCAGCCCCGGGCACTTCTGCCGGGCCTGCCAGATGGTCTCCGCCGTCTTCACGCCGAAGGCCTTAGCGGGCTCGTTCTTGGCCAGGATGATGCCCTTCCGGCTCTCCGGGTCGCCGCATACCGCCACCGGCAGGTCCCGGAGCTCCGGCTTGGAGAGCAGCTCCACCGAGGCGTAAAAGCTGTTGAGATCGCAGTGCAGGATGACCCGTTCCATGGCGCGTCCCCTTTCATGAAAATGTGGTATGCCGTGTTTACAGCATACCACATTTTTACGTATTTGAAAAGAGGATACAGAATATATGTTTCCTTATTTGTGGAGCAGCGGGGACAGGGGCTTGTAGACCAGGAAGCACAGTCCCATATCCAGCAGGCCCTTGAGCAGGGTAAAGGGGGCGTTGAAGGCGATCAGACAGCCCAGCAGCCCGTCAACGGCAGGCAGGGCAAAGGGCGCGCCCGCCCGGGAGAGCAGTCCGTTGAAGGACTGGACGATCTCCTGATACATACTGATGATCACGTCGATTGGCAGGAACTTGGTGTAGACCGGATAGGAGATGAAGTAATTCACCGGAATACTGCACAGCGCCATGATGAGCGCTCCAACCAGCGCACCGGCCAGCGCGCCGGAGCGGGTCCTTTTATAGCGGTAGATGAGCCCCGCCGGAATGACGAAGCAGATACCCAGGAGGAAGTTGCACATCTCCCCTACCCCGCCGGTGCCGGAGAAGAGCAGGCCCTTGATGACGTTCTTCACCAGGCACACCACGACTCCGCTGACCGGCCCCAGGCTGAAGGCCGCCAGCAGGGCGGGCAGCTCGGAGAAGTCCAGCTCCACGAAGGAGGGGATCAGAAACGGGATGGGGAACTCCAGGAACATAAGGACGGTGGCCGCCGCCGAGAGCATGGCGGTAACGGCGATCTTGTGGGTCCGGGACCTCCGGACGGCGGCGGTGGATGCTGCGGTAGACATAAAAAATACACTCCTTTACAGAAATACCCGAAGACCCTTCATCTTCGGAGTATCGCCGCAAAAGAGCGCAGCAAGGCGCACCTATACGACCATCTTCTTCCATCCAGACTGTCACTGTCGGTACCGGACTTGCACCGGTTCAACGCCTTTCGGCGCTCGCGGACTCGCCTCCTTACGGACGCTTACCGCCGGTGGGGACTTGCACCCCGCCCTGAAGATGAGTGTTCGGTTGTCATGGTCCATTATACACATCTCCGCCAAAAATGCAAGCCCTTTTTTCCGCCCCGCTCCCGTCCGGCGCGGGAAAACAACGCTCCGTTGTTTTCTCCCAATAACGCCTGCCTTGTATACAAGCCTCTTTTGGTCTATAATCCAACCATCACTTGTGCCAAGGAGGTCCCGCCATGAACATCAACATACTGGGCGAGCAGATCGCCAGATACCGAAAAGCCCTGAGCATGACCCAGGAGGACCTGGGCCGCGCCGTAGGCATCAGCGCCCAGGCGGTGAGCCGCTGGGAGTGCGGCGGCGCGCCGGACGTGACCCTGCTGCCCGCCGTTGCGGACGCCCTGGGCGTCACAACAGACGCCCTCTTCGGACGGGAGGGCGGCGAGCGGGTGGATATCCGGGACGCGGCCCGCCGCTGGATCGTCACCCTGCCCCAGGACCAGCGGATCGACCAGCTGTGCCGCCTGGTGTGGGCCGCCATGGGTCCGGCCATGAGCGGCAAGCTGGAGGACGTGGCGGACACGCTGGCCTACACGGCCCGCTGTGAGTCGGAGGACGAGACGTCCGATCAGCCGGTCCGCTGGCTGCGGCGGACCCGGATCACCACGGAGGGAGGCGTCGCGCTGGGCGTCCGGGCCGAGGACATGTCCTTCGCTATCCTCTTCCCGGAGCCGGAGGAGGGCTGGGAGCCCTTCCTGCCGGACAACGGCCTCTGCCGCCGCCTGTTCGAGGTCCTGGCCCGGCCCCGCTGCCTGGAGCTGTTGGAATACCTCTACAGCAAGCCGCCCATGGCCCGCCGCTACACGCCGGGAGCCATCGCCCGGCCCATGGGGCTGGAAGCGCCGGAGGCGGAGGTCCTTATGGACGCCCTGTCCGGACTGAACCTGCTGAGCAAGACGGAGCTGGAGACCGAGGACGGGATCATCCCCGCCTATCTGCTCAGCGATGAAGAGGCCCTGGTGCCCTTCCTGTATCTGGCCCGCTGGATGACCACCGGCGGCGGCGGGTTCCTGAACGGACCCTACCGGAAGTCCCCCATGCTGCGGGGAGAGAAGTGGAAGGAAACGGAGGAGAACTGACATGCAATACTATTTCAAGAAGAACTGGAAAAAAATTGCCCTGGCCTGCTCCATCGGCCTGCTCTGCGAGGGGCTTTACGTGGTCATTCAGCTGGTGATGATGCGCGAGTTCGACGCGGCCATCAGCCTGGACCTTCGCGGCTTCCTGCTCTGGACGGCGGTCAACCTGGGGCTCTACACCCTTTATCTGGCCCTGGCGGCGCTGGAGGGCGTCCTGGAGGCCCGGGCCATCCGGGATATGAACAACCAGGTACGCCGGGACCTGTACCTCTCCCTGCTGGACAAGCCCCACGCCGACTACCACAGCCGGGACACCGGCGAGTACATCTCCTGGCTGACCACCAACGTCAAGCAGATGGAGTACCTGGCCTGGGCCCCCTTTTTCAGCTGCGTCCAACAGGCCGGACTGGTCGTCTTCTGCATTCTGGCCCTTGTCTCCCTGCACTGGCTCATGCTGGCGGCGGGACTGGTGTCCGCAGCGGTGATGCTGGTGGTGCCCAAGCTGTTCCAGAAGCGGATGGAACGGCTGGGCGAGTCCTGCGCCGCCGCCGAGGCGGAGGGCGTCAGCAAATTGAAGGACCTGCTGGCCGGTTTTGACGTGCTGCGCTCCTTCAGCCGGACGGACCGCTTCCTGCGCCAGGGCGGTGAGGCCAGCGCCGGGATCGAGGCCCCCAACTGCCGCCGGAGCAGCGCGCAGAACTGCATTTCCTGCTTTACCGGCTTTTTCAGCGTCTCCCTGCAGTTCCTTCAGCAGGTAGTCACGGTCCTCCTGGCCTTTCAGGGGAAGATCCTCCTGGGGGCCATGGCCAGCGCCAGCAACCTGACGGCAGGCATCGTCAACGGCCTGCGGACCATCGCCAGCCACCGCATGTCCCTTGCCTCCGCCAAGCCCTATTTCCAGAATATCACCGTCCATTCCGGCCAGGCATCCGTCAAAGCCGGAAGCGGTACCGCCCCGATAGAAACCTCCATCACCATCGAAAACCTGGACTTCCGGTACGGTGAGAAGCCCGTCCTCCGGGACCTGTCCCTCCAGTTCAAAAAGGGCGGCAAGTACGCCCTCACTGGCCCCTCCGGCTGCGGGAAGTCCACGCTTTTGAAGCTCCTGCTGGGCTGGCTGCCGGGCTACGGCGGGGCCATCCGCTTCGACGGCAGGGACGCCAGGGATTTCACCCCGGAGCAGCTACAATCCCAGATGAGCTACATTGAGCAGAACGTGTTCCTCTTCAACTCCACCATCCGGGACAATATCACCCTGGGCGAAGCCTTCACCGATGAACAGATGGAGAAGGCCCTGCAGGACAGCGCCCTGGCCGGCGACCTTGCCTCCATGCCCGATGGCCTGGACACCGTCGTAGGCGAGGAGGGCGGCAATCTCTCCGGCGGGCAGAAGCAGCGGGTGGCCATCGCCCGGGCCCTTATCCATAACCGCTCCATCCTCCTGGTAGACGAAGGCACCAGCGCACTGGACCAGAAGAACGCGGATATCGTAGAAAAGAGCCTCCTCGCCAACCCGGGCCTGACCCTCATCCTCGTCAGCCACCACCTCACCCCGGAACGAAAGGCCCAGTTCACCCAGGTCTTCGACCTCCACCCCGCCGCATGATCCCCAGACCGGACACGAAAAACCGGGACGAATGTCAGTAAGACATCCGTCCCGGTTTCGCTTTTGAACCATTGGTTGAATTTTTGCAAAATACTCTCCATTGTACTCAACCAGTGTTTTTGGTATGATACAACCATCACGAGAAACGAGGTGTTTCAATGTCTGGTATGTTGAATGAACGGATCGCCGCCCTGCGGAAGGAGCGGGGCCTCACACAGGAGCAGCTGGGACAGATGGTGGGCGTATCAGCCCAAGCGGTCAGCAAATGGGAGAAGGGCGGCGCGCCGGACGTGGAGCTGCTGCCGGTGCTGGCAGGCCAACTTGGTGTCACCATAGACGCCCTCTTTGGTCTGGAGGGCGGAGAAAAGATCGACATCAAGGACGCGGCAGGCCGCTGGCTGCAAGGACTTCCCAGCGAGAAGCGAATGGAGCAGCTCTGCCGCCTGATCTGGTCCAATATCAGATTTTTCCTGCCGGACGGGCTCAATATGCCGGAGATGGGGTATCTGGATACCTGCCAGCCCGTTTTTAACGGCGGCGGCCGGCTGATGCTCAGCCAGTGCCAGGGCGGCGGAGGCATCCTGGTGGACATCCACGCGGAAGACCTGTCCTTTGTCACCCTCTGGCCGAAGCCGGAGGGCGGTTACGCCCAATGGCTCGCCCCCAGAAGCGAGTACCGCCGTCTCTTTGCGCTTTTGGCAAAGCCCGGCTGTCTGGAGCTGCTGGGATATCTGCACAGCCGGGAGTTCCGCTATTTCTCCCCGGCGGCGGCGGCAAAGCGGCTGCACCTGTCCAGGGAGACGGTGGAGGAGCTGCTGGACCTGCTGGTGGAGCGGGGGATTCTGCACGCAATGGAATTGGAGCTGGAGGAAGGGGAGGTAACCGCCTATCAGGTTGCCGAACCGCTGACGTTCATCCCGTTCCTCTATTTGGCCCGGTGCTTTATGCAGTGTGATCTGAACCATTTGCGGATCGGGGACCAGGACCCGCCGCTGGGACAAAACGAAACCTGGAAGGACGGAAAGGAGAAAAAGTGATATGAAAACCGACAAGAAGGCCCGTAGCGGCATGAAGTACTATTTAAGAAAATTCTGGAAAGCCAATTTCCTGGCGATCCTGCCGGTTCTGGCGGTGTGCGCCCTGCAGACCGGGACCAGTCTGGTGATGATCCGGATATTCCAGAGCGTCATTGAGCGTAGTCTGAGCGGGTTCGGCTTCTGGATTCTGATGATGGTGGGAGCGTGGTTCCTGCTTCTGGGGATCAACAGCCTGCAAGAGTTCTTTCAGGGCCGTGCCGTTCGGGCCATGAATAACGCTGTCCGGCGGGACATGGCGGCGACCCTGCTGCAAAAAAACCACGTGGAGTTTCATG
>OFFZ01002088.1_pt1 | contig 10711 bp, 8 predicted proteins | sample 1521631 | NCBI WGS metagenome assembly OFFZ01 (sample SAMEA3504102, study PRJEB24116) | mouse gut metagenome | biome: mouse gut; feature: mouse-associated habitat; material: faeces | place: Denmark | collected 2011 | reverse complement strand
CTGCTCGCCGATACAGGAACGGCACCCGCCGACGTGGAGCTGCTGATCTGCGCCACATCCAACCCCGACTACCGCTTCCCCTCCACCGCCTCGGTGATAGTGGATGGCTGCGGCATGGCAAACGCCTATGCCTACGACATACAGGCTGCCTGCGCGGGATTTATTGTGACGATGCAGGCCGCGCGCGCTTACATCGAAAGCGGTCTCTACAAGAAAATCGTGGTGGTATGCGCCGAGAAAATGTCGAGCATGACCGACTATCAGGACCGGGCCACATGCCCCCTCTTCGGAGACGCGGCCGCTGCAGTGCTCGTAGAGCCTACTGACGAGCCCGTGGGCGTGATCGACGGCCAGTTCCATGTGGACGGCTCCGGTCTCAGCCACCTGCTTATGAAAGCGGGAGGCTCGGCAAAGAAAGCCTCCCACGAGACTGTCGATGCACGCGAGCATTTCATCTATCAGGAAGGCCGCGTGGTCTACAAGAACGCTGTCCGCGACATGCTCTCAAGCTCGCAGGCAGTGATGGAGCGGAACAATCTCTCGGTCGACGACATCGACTGGTTTGTGCCGCATCAGGCCAACCTCCGCATCATCGAAGCCGTCGGCGGCAGAATCAAAATCCCCGAGGAGAAGACGCTGGTCAACATCCAGCACTACGGCAACACCTCGGCGGCTTCAATCCCTCTCTGTCTCGATGAGTACAAGAACAGATTGAAGAAGGGCGACAAAATTGTGATGACCGCATTCGGCGCCGGCTTCACATGGGGCGCGATGTACCTTGTATGGGCCATTGATCCCAAGTGAACCGCAGGGCGGTCAGTACTCGAATATCACTAAAGGGGCATCAGATTCTTTCCGATGCCCCTTTTCAGTAAAAATCTCCGTGGCGGAAAATCCCGGCAGGTGAACAATCTCCGCGCCCCGAGGGTTCTATCTTTGAATAATCCTCTGAAATTATGGAAGAAAAAAATATCAACGCCATCCCGGCCGGGCATAGGGCCGGATTCGTCAATATCGTCGGCAACCCGAATGTCGGAAAATCAACCCTGATGAATGACCTCGTGGGAGAACGCCTGTCGATAATCACATCCAAGGCGCAGACCACACGACACCGCATAATGGGCATAGTAAACACTCCGGAGTACCAGATAGTCTACTCCGATACTCCCGGAGTGCTCAAGCCGAAATACAAACTGCAGGAATCCATGCTTAATTTCTCTGAAGGCGCCCTGACAGATGCCGATGTCCTCGTCTATGTCACCGATGTGGTGGAGGATCCGGAGAAAAACAAGGAATTTCTGGACCGGGTGGCCAGAGAGAAAATCCCGGTGCTGCTTGTGATCAACAAGGTGGATCTTCTGACGGGTAACGCCCAGCTGGAGGAGATTGTCGACAAGTGGCACACACGTCTGCCCCAGGCCGAGATATTCCCCACAAGCGCCACGGAACACTTCAACGTGGACAACCTTAAGAAGCGGATTGTGGAACTACTTCCGGTATCGCCGCCATTCTTCGGCAAGGACGCGCTCACCGACAAGCCGGCTCGTTTTTTCGTCACGGAGATAATCCGCGAGAAACTGCTGCTCGACTATGACAAGGAGATTCCCTACAGCACCGAAGTGATCGTGGAGAAGTTCGATGAAAAGGAGGGCGCCATCCATATCATGGCAGTCATCTATGTGGAGCGGGACTCCCAGAAAGGAATCATCATCGGCAAGGGGGGAGATAAAATCAAGAAAGTGGGCATAGCCGCACGCCACGACATCGAGAAGTTCTTCGGCAAGAAGGTTTTCCTTGAACTCTTCGTAAAGGTGGAGAAAGACTGGCGCAACCGCGACAAGAAATTGCGCGAGTTCGGCTATATGGAATGACAGGCTGACATAAACAAGGGAAAAGAGAGATTGACGGGGACACAAAAAAGAATAAAATGAGCAAACTGATAGCTATAGTAGGGCGGCCCAACGTGGGAAAATCCACGCTGTTCAACCGCTTGACGCAGACAAGGCGCGCGATAGTCGACGACACGGCCGGTACCACGCGCGACCGCCAGTACGGCAAGGTGGACTGGAACGGCCAGGAATTCTCGATCGTCGATACCGGAGGCTGGGTCGTCAATTCGGACGATGTGTTCGAGGAGGAAATCAACAAGCAGGTGGAGATAGCCATCGAGGAGGCGGACGTGATTCTGTTCGTGGTGGACGCCACTACAGGCGTCACCGACCTCGACGACAAAGTCGCCTCGATCCTGCGCCGGTCGAAAAAGCCCGTGATAGTCGTGGCGAACAAGGAGGATGTGGGAGACGCACGCTTCAATGAGGTCGAGTTCTATTCGTTAGGTCTCGGCGACCCGATAGGCATATCGTCGGCAAACGGCTCCGGGACTGGTGAGCTGCTGGACGAGGTTGTAAAGGACATGCCGCAGAAAGATGATGATTCAGCCCCGGAGGAAGATGTGGCCAAATTCGCGATCGTAGGACGCCCCAATGCGGGGAAATCCTCGCTGATCAACGCCTTTATCGGCGAAGAACGCCATATCGTGACCGACATAGCGGGCACCACCCGCGACTCCATCTACCACCGGTACAACAAATTCGGATTCGACTTCTATCTGGTCGACACTGCCGGCATCCGCAAGAAGCAGAAGGTTAACGAGGACATCGAGTATTATTCGGTGATCAGGTCAATACGGTCGATCGAGGCATCCGATGTCTGCATCCTGATGATTGACGCCACACGCGGAATAGAGGGTCAGGACGCCAATATCTTCGGGCTGATACAGCGCAACCGCAAGGGTCTCGTGGTGTGCGTCAACAAGTGGGATCTTGTCGAGGACAAATCGGTGACCGCCCAGAAGCGCTATGAGGCGGCGATCCGCTCCAAGTTCGCCCCCTTTACCGATTTCCCGATCATCTTCACCTCAGCCCTCACCAAACAGCGCATATACAAGGTTCTGGAAACAGCCATAGAAGTATACAACAACCGCCGGCGCACCATACCGACATCGCAGCTCAACACCTACATGCTCGAGCAGATCCAGATCACTCCGCCGCCGAGCAACAAGGGTAAGTTCGTGAAGATAAAATATGTAACGATGCTGAAGGACTCGATAATCCCGACATTCATCTTCTTCTGCAATCTGCCTCAATGGGTGAAAGAACCGTACCGACGCTTTCTGGAAAACAAGATCCGGGAACACTGGGATTTCCACGGCACCCCGATCGCCATCTTCATGCGCGACAAGTAAGCGCCAGGACATCAGGTTCTGCCCGGACAGGATACATACACAGAGAGCAGACCGCTCCGTACAAACAGAGATCCCTTCGCACAAAATTAGAGCGAAGGGATCTCTGTTTTCATTCCACACGGGGTTCGGGCGTCAATCCTCTATGTCAAGCTCGAAATCATCTCCGAACAGGTCCACATTGTCGGAGGAGGCACCGCCGAAGTTTCCGCCGTCATCCGCAGCGGGTGCAGCGGATTCCTCCACGAGTACCGGATCTTTGGAGGGAAGGAACGGATTGCCTCCGGCCTTGTGCTCGGCGCGTTTGGCATCGTCGAGCACCTCGCGGATTTTCACGGTAAGCTCTTCGGCAAGCTCCGGATTGTCGCCGATAACGCGTTTCACCGCCTCGCGGCCCTGGCCGAGCTTGCTGCCGTTATAGGAGAACCAGGCTCCCGATTTCTTGATGACTCCGGTATTGACACCGAGATCGACGATCTCGCCTGTCTTCGAGATTCCCTCGCCGAACATTATTTCAAATTCGGCTTTCATGAATGGAGGAGCGACTTTGTTCTTGACAACTTTCACCTTGGCCAGGCGACCGATCGTATTGTCACCATCCTTTATCATCTGCGAAGGGCGGATATCGATACGCACGGAAGCATAGAATTTAAGGGCGTTACCGCCGGTAGTGGTCTCGGGGTTGCCGAACATCACCCCGATTTTCTCACGCATCTGGTTGATGAATATGCAACATGTGCGCGTGCGCGATATCGAGCCGGTGAGCTTGCGCATTGCCTGGCTCATGAGGCGTGCATGTAGACCGACGTTCTTGTCGCCCATCTCACCCTCTATTTCGGCCTTGGGTGTCAGGGCGGCCACAGAGTCTATCACAAGCACGTCGATAGCTCCTGAGTTGATGAGCTGCTCGGCTATGTCGAGAGCCTGCTCGCCGTTGTCCGGCTGCGCGATCCAGAGATTGTTGACATCCACTCCGAGGCGTTCTGCATAAAAACGGTCAAACGCATGCTCGGCGTCGATTATCGCGCAGATACCGCCCTGCTTCTGGGCTTCCGCTATCACATGGATGGCCAGAGTGGTCTTACCCGAAGATTCGGGACCGTAGATTTCAGTGATCCGGCCGCGGGGAAGGCCTCCCACGCCCAATGCGTAGTCAAGACCGATCGAGCCGGTGGACACCACTTCAACATCCTGGACGGCATCATCGCCGAGACGCATCACGGTGCCTGTACCGAAATCTTTCTCAAGATGAGCCATGGTAAGGCCGAGAGCCTTGAGTTTCTCTTCACGGTCACTTATACGGGCTGAGGCTGAAGCCGGGGTTTTCTTTTTCGTTGCCATTCTATACGGTTATTTTCTATTTATTTCCACAAATATACTACAATTTGCCCAAATATACCACAAATTGCTTCGGAATCGTCATTTCATATCGCTTTAGATACATTCCGGCAATCGGAGCGCAGGGATGGGCTCCTTCGTTACGCACTGCAAAATTAACACACGGGCCTGCAAAATCATTGCAGACCCGTGTTAAATATCATTAATCAGCGGAGTTTCGCAAGGTTTGAATCCTAAACGTCGGTACCATTTCCTTCATCAACCCGCCAATCCTGACTCACTCGGTATAACCCGGTTTCTTAAGGAGTCTGAACATGTTCTTCTTATAGGCTTCCACTCCGGGCTGGTTGAAAGGATTTACGCCGAGCATATAGCCGCTTATGCCACAGGCCTTCTCGAAGAAGAAGATGAGCTGCCCGAGCGTATATTCATCAAGACGGTCAAGCTCGATACGGATATTGGGTACTCCCCCTTCCACATGGGCCATCTGAGTGCCGAGTTCGGCCATCCTGTTGACTTCGTCGATGCGCTTCCCCGCTATATAGTTGATGCCGTCGAGGTTATCCTTGTCCTCCGGAATACGGCGCTCCACCGCAGGTTTTGACACGGAAAGCACAGTCTCGAATATGGTGCGCTCTCCATCCTGGATCCACTGACCCATTGAATGGAGATCCGTGGTGAAGTCGACCGAAGCGGGAAATATGCCCTTGCCGTCCTTGCCCTCACTTTCGCCATAAAGCTGTTTCCACCACTCGCTGAAGAAGTGGAGACGAGGATCGAAGTTGACCATTATCTCGATCTTTTTACCACTCTGATACAATGCGTTGCGCATGCGCGCATATTCCTCCGCGATGTTCTGGGCGGCGGGACGGAGGGTAGATTTCGCCATTTCGGCGGCCCCCGCGAGCAACTTGCCTATGTCATGGCCGGCCACCGCGATCGGTAGCAGCCCCACGGGAGTGAGGACGGAGAAGCGACCTCCGACATTATCTGGAATCACATACGTCTCGTAGCCCTGACGGTCGGCAAGAGTACGGAGAGCACCCTTCTTCTCGTCGGTAATTGCCACGATGAGTTCGCGGGCGGCCTCGACACCAGCCTGCTTCTCAAGCATCTCCTTGAAGATACGGAAGGATATGGCCGGTTCGGTAGTCGTACCTGACTTGGAGATTACAATGATACCGAAGCGTTTGCCGGAGAGGAGACGCTCAAGGTCGGCTATGTAATCCTCGCCGATGTTCTGACCGGCATAGACAACCTTGGGGTTGCCGGGATTGGGCGCGTAATAGTATTCGAAATTGTCAGCCAGAGCGCTGTTGACGGCTTTGGCACCGAGATAGCTTCCGCCTATGCCTATGCAAACCACATAGTCGCATTTTTCACGGAGGCGGGCGGCTGTGGCGTTGATACGGTCGATCAGTTCGGCCGGGGTGTGTTCCGGAAGGTCGAGCCAGCCGAGAAAGTCGTTGCCTGCCCCGGTATGCTCCTCGAGGGTAGTTATTGCCTGCCGCGCGCAGTCGCCGAGGCTGGGGGACTGTTTCTCCGCGAAGAAAAGCGCGTGGGTGAGATCTAACTGAATTGCTTTCATATTGTCAAAAATATTGGGTATTGCCTAAATATCGGGTACTGCTTAAATATCGCGGGTACTGCCACGGGTATGTAATCATACCTTAGTTATAACGTATTTTCCGCAAGTCCGGTTTTTTCCGGAGCTTCCGGCACGCTCCGGAATTTCCGGCATATTCAACTGAACGTGTCGGCTACGGCCTTGAACGCGTTGCGTGGATTCGCGCCTTCGTACAGGATTGAATACACGCACCGGAGGATGGGCATGTCGGCTTTGGGTCCGGCATTGTTGATGCGGGTGATTGACTCCGCACCGTAGTAGCCTTCCGCAACCATCTCCATTTCCATCTTAGCCACCTTCACCGAATACCCCTTCCCTATCATGGCCCCGAAATTATGATTGCGTGAGAATCGGCTGTAAGCGGTCACAAGGAGATCACCCAGATATGCCGAGCGGTCGATGTCGCGGCTCTCCAACGGAGCCATCGCGCCGACGAAACGCTCCATCTCGCGGATGGCATTGGAAACCATCATTGCCTTGAAATTATCACCGCTCCTCATCCCGCTGATCATTCCGGCGGCGATGGCGTAGACATTTTTCAGTACGGCGGCGTATTCAATGCCTTCCACGTCGGGAGAGACGACAGTCTTCATGGCAGGGCTGTCGATCCGGCGGCAGAACGCCTCGCTTTTGGCGGTGTCTCGGCATCCGATGGTAAGGTAGCTGAGACGCTCGAGAGCCACCTCCTCCGCATGACAGGGCCCTCCTACGGCCAGCACATTGTCGCGACCGACACCGAACCTGCGCTCGAAATAGTCGGTCACGATCATGTTGGAGTGCGGCACTATTCCCTTCACGGCGGAGACCACGTTGAGACCTGAGATGTCGACATTCAGGTTCTCAAATGTCGCCGTAAGGAAAGGCGAAGGCACCACCACCAGCAGGGTTTCGGCCATAGAACAGGCCTCACTGATATCCGCAGTAAAGTCGATTCGGCTCACATCCAGCGGGATATCGCTGAGATATACGGGGTTCCGGCCACATCTTTTAAATTCCGCGATCTGGTCCTCACGATGTACATGCCACACTATCCGGTCGCAGTTTTTAAGCAGAAGCTTGGCCAGAGCCGTGGCCCAGCTCCCGCTGCCTATGACCGCGATTCTTCCGAGACAATCCATCATTCCTCCGTGTTGGTTCCGTCCTGATCCTCCTCCTGACGTCGCGGCTTTTCCGGACGCATCTGCGGGAAGAGAAGCACCTCCTGAATGGCTGTCTGTCCGGTGAGCAGCATCGCGAGACGATCCATGCCGATACCCATGCCCGACGTGGGAGGCATTCCGTACTCGAGAGCGCGGATGAAGTCGGCGTCGATGATCATGGCCTCGTCATCACCCTTGTCGGCAAGACGCATCTGCTCCGCAAAACGGTCATACTGGTCAATGGGGTCATTGAGCTCCGAATATGCATTGGCCAGCTCCTTGCCGTTGACCATAAGTTCGAAACGCTCGGTAAGCGCCGGATTATCGCGGTGGCGTTTGGTGAGGGGCGACATCTCGACAGGATAATCGGTAATGAATGTCGGCTGAATGAAAGTCCCTTCGCATTTCTCGCCGAAAATCTCGTCGATGAGTTTTCCCTTACCCATGGAGGGATCGGTTTCTATTCCGTTTCCCCGGCAGAACTCGCGGAGTTCCTCCTCGCTCTTGCCGGTGATGTCGAATCCTGTTTTCTCGAGGATTGCCTCTGTCATGGTCACCCTGCGATATGGAGCCTTGAAATCTATCTCGTTGTCCCCGACCATCACCTTGGTGGAACCGTTTACATCCATGGCGATCTTCTCAAGCATCCGCTCGGTGAAGCGCATCATCCAGTTGTAGTCCTTGTATGACACATAAATCTCCATGCAGGTGAATTCGGGATTATGGGTGCGGTCCATTCCCTCGTTGCGGAAATTCTTCGAGAACTCATATACGCCCTCGAAGCCTCCGACTATCAGACGCTTGAGGTAAAGCTCATCGGCTATACGCAGATACAGGGGAATGTCGAGCGCGTTGTGGTGGGTGATGAAAGGGCGTGCCGATGCTCCGCCGGGAATCGACTGGAGAATCGGGGTCTCCACCTCGATGTATCCGTGGGAGTTGAAGAACTCACGCATGGAGTTGAACATGCGCGTGCGCTTCAGGAAAATATCCTTAACGCCGGGATTGACCACAAGGTCGACGTAGCGCTGGCGATAACGCATCTCCGGATCGGTGAACGCGTCGTAAGCCTTGCCGTCCTTCATCTTCACCACGGGGAGAGGGCGCAGACTCTTGGAAAGCACCGTTATTTCCTGGGCGTGGATGGAGATTTCTCCCATCTGTGTACGGAACACGTAACCGCGCACACCGATGAAATCGCCGATATCAAGCAGTTTTTTGAACACCACATTGTACATGTCCTTGTCTTCGCCCGGACAGAGGTCATCACGGGAGACGTAAACCTGGATCCTCCCGTCGGCATCCTGCAGCTCCATGAAAGAAGCCTTACCCATGATGCGGCGGCTCATGACGCGGCCGGCCACCGCAACCTCACGGACGGGCTCCTCTCCATCCCTGAAATTTTCCTTGATCTCGCGGGTATGTCCCGTCACTTCATATTCGGCCGCAGGGTAGGGTTCGATTCCCCGCTCGCGGAGTGCGTTCATGCTGTTGCGCCGCACTATCTCCTGTTCGCTTAGTTCGTGATTTGCCATTATATGATTCTTTCCTTAAATACAAGTCCGTGTCGCGCATGCCGCGCGAAAAGTCAGTTTAAGCAACTTCCAATGCAAAATTAATAAATTGGATTTGAAAAAGGGGATAAAAATGGCTTAAATCAACTGAAATTTACTAAATTTGTAGAAAATTGGAATATTTGGATGAAAAAAGAGAGACAGGAGAGCGTTGAGGAGAGCCGCCGGAAGGTAAATTCGGCTGCGGAGCGGGCGGCTGCGGAGGGACGTGCCCCGCGTGTACTTTTCGTATGCCTCGGAAATATCTGCAGGAGTCCGGCGGCACAGGGCATCGCTGAAAAGATAGCCCGGGAGAGAGGGCTGGCTGATTACGGATTCGACTCAGCCGGCTTTTACGGAGGCCACCGCGGCGACCTTCCCGACCGACGGATGCGCGAGGCTGCATGGCAGCGCGGATATAGGCTTGAACCCCGCAGCCGCACGGTGCGCGACAGCGATTTCGCCGATTTCGATCTGCTTGTCGGCATGGACGACCGTAACATCGACTCGCTCCGTTCGGCGGCTCCGACAGTCAAGGATGAGGCAAAGATAGTCAGAATGTGCGACTTCTCTACGGAAGGATTTCCGACAATGGACTGCGTGCCCGACCCCTATTACGAGGGACCGGCCGGCTTCCAGCTGGTTCTCGACATGCTCGAGGAGGGTTGTTCCGACCTGCTCGACCGGCTTGAACAGAGAGCAAAGTCCACTTTTTGAAACTGGAACTGCTAAAGTATAAAATAATAATACTGATATGAAAAAAACGATATTGGCCATCATTATGGCCGCGACAATATCTTTCGCGGCCTCGGCTGCCACAAAGGCTGAATTTGCCGGAGGCGAGAAGGCTCTCACGGAGGATATTGTAAAAAATCTGAAATATCCGGAAATGGCCAGGGAGAACGGAGTTGAAGGCGTAGTGACTGTGATATTCACGGTGAAAGCCGACGGCTCCATAGGCAACATCAAGATCAAGCGCATGGTAGACCCGGACCTTGAGCAGGAATCTGTCCGTCTGGTCAAGACCATGCCGAAATGGATCCCCTCGACCGATGACGCCGGCAACCCGACAGACTCCACCGCCGAAATCTCGATCCCGTTCACGCTGGAACAAGAGGCTGTCTGATAAAAATCCGGAAAAGGGCGGATACGATCTCTCCATGACATTAAGAGTCTCCATCGTAACATATCACACCCCTGATGAAGAACTTCACAATTGTCTCGGTTCTATGTCGGGGTGTACCTGCATTGACGCTATAGATATCATTGACAATTCTGCCGATCCACGGACCGAACGATTCTGCCGCAGCCTCGATGACCCGACAGTCAATTACATTCCGAATGGGAATGTGGGGTACGGCGCGGGAAACAACATCTCCATCAGGGAATCACTGCGAAAGAATGTCGATTATCATCTCGTGTTGAACTCCGATGTATATTTCACAGCCGAGGAACTCGAGAAATGTCTTGAATATATGGAAAGACACAGCGATACCGGCCAGCTTATTCCCCACGTCACATACAGAGACGGCAGTTATCAGCCCGTCTGCCACCGGATTCCCACTCCTGCCGACCTGATATTGCACCGTTTCCTTCCCCGCGCAATCGCCCGGAAATGGTTTGACAACTACGAATTACGCAGCTATGATCTGAACAGACCGCTGAATGCGCCGTATCATCACGGATGCTTCATGTTGTTACGGGTAAGCGCGCTGAGGGAAACCGGCTTATTTGACGAGCGGTTCTTCATGTATCCTGAGGATATAGACCTCACCCGGAGAATCCATGAAAGATATAAAACCATCTATTTCCC
>OFFZ01002086.1_pt1 | contig 10716 bp, 12 predicted proteins | sample 1521631 | NCBI WGS metagenome assembly OFFZ01 (sample SAMEA3504102, study PRJEB24116) | mouse gut metagenome | biome: mouse gut; feature: mouse-associated habitat; material: faeces | place: Denmark | collected 2011 | reverse complement strand
CAGGGGAATGGCAATTCATACAGAGATAACTTCCATGCTTTGCTGTCATGCTGATGAGGGTAGCGTCCGGCAGATTACAAGTATTCTTTTGGACAATGCAATTAAATATACAAAATGAGGTGATACGATATGCCAAAAACAGGAGAAAACATCCGCAAAAGAAAAGATGGGCGGTGGGAAGGAAGAGTAAAAAAAGATTCTTTACAGAAAGGAAAGACAAAATATACTTCGGTGTATGGAAAGACATATAAGGAAGTGAAAGAAAAAATGGCATTGCTGCAGTTTGGGCATGCAAGGATAACTGCAAAAACAAAAAAGGAAAATTTTTCAGCAATTCTATGGATGTGGTTTGAGAATAACCATATACGGCAAAAGGAATCCACGAAATTGAAATATCAGTTTATCATAGAAAAACATATTATTCCGGGGCTGGGTGATATTGCTGTCTCCGAATTAAGTGAAACCAGAATCAACAGTTTTTTAAATAAAAAACTAAATGGAGGTCGTTTGGATGGAGCAGACGGCGGATTAAGCCCTGCATACGTTAAAAATATGGCTCTGGTGATCCAGTCCGCCGTTCGGTTCGCAGCCGCACAGGAGTACTGTAAACCTTTGAAAACCTGTATTTATAAACCTTCCGAGGAGAAAAAAGATTTTCCGGTTCTTAAGAAGATGAAAGACAACTCCCATTCGGAATATGTAGTTTCAGATACGTCCACATTTGTAAGCCCCAGGACATTTGAATACAGGTTTCAACGTCAGTTGGATTTGTGCGTCCTTCCTCCGGTAAATTTCCATGCGCTGCGTCATACGTTTGCAACAAGGTGTATTGAAATGGGGGTGGATGTAAAATCGCTAAGCGAATTTTTGGGACATGCTAACGCGAGCGTTACTCTAAATACGCATGTCCATTCTTCTCTTGACAGGGGCGCAAGCAGCATATGAGCATTTTGGAAGAAGATAGTCTTGGGGCTTGCAGCATTGAGAGCGTGAAGCTGTCCGACACGAAGGAATGGGCTTTATGCATGAAAGATAAAGGTTCGCGGGCGGCGACCTGCTGGGGGCTATCTGGACCTGCGTGGGGGACACGGTGCCGCTGTGCTTCGTCCTCTTTAAGACCGTGAGCCTCTCGAAATCCATATGGAGCGCTCATTAAAATATTGTTGTAAAATATGCTGTTGAATTTTACATCAAATCAGGGTATACTAAGGGCAGGAAAGGAGAATGTGATTATGCCGAATATCAAACCAATCTCTGATTTGAGGAATTACAGTGATGTGCTCCGTGACGTATCTGTGGGCGCACCGGTCTTTCTCACCAAAAACGGACGCGGGCGCTATGCAATCATTGACATACAGGACTATGAAAAGACACAGGCAACCATCCGGCTGATGAACGAGCTTGAAAAAGGCCGGAAATCCGGGGAAGAGAAAGGCTGGCTGACATTGGAGGCCGTGGAGGAAAACCTGGGGCTTTCCCATGAATAACCTGCATCTGTCGAAAGAGGCGCAAAATGACCTGGCTGAAATCAAAGCCTATATTACAGAGGAACTTGAAAACCCGGACGCGGCCCTGGCAACTATAAGCAGGATCACAAAGAAAATCCGCGTCCTGAAAAATCAGGCTTATGTAGGTACTCCGCTTTCCTCAATCGCGGACACGGAAAGCGATTACCGTTTTCTCGTAAGCGGAAACTACCTTATGTTCTACCGGGCTTACGGAAAAGATGTTTATATAGACCGCGTTCTGTATGGCCGCCGCGATTATATGCGTATTCTGTTCGGTGATGTGCAGTCAGATGAAACGGACGAATAACAGAATTATTTTCCCGGCACCGGGAAAATGATAAAAACCCTATTAGAAAACCGCTAGCGCCGGGGATCAGGCCACTTCGGGACAGAATGTCCCAAAGTCCCCCAAAGGGCCGGAAGGCAAAAAGGCCAAGTTCAGCACGGAAAGCGAAAAGGAGAAAATCAGCCGGTCAAAGCTGCGCATGGAGCGGCGGGAGGACAAGCTGAACCGCGCCCGCAAAAAGCTGGAGGGCAGAAAGCCCCCGAAATCCAAAGGCCCGGTGCGCCGGGCTTTTGGGGCCGCCGGGCGCACCGCCCACGGCTTTGTGCATGGAAAAATCTACGAGGTGGAGCATGAAAATGTGGGAACCGAGGCGGCTCACCACGCCGAGCTTGCGGGCGAGGCCGTCCTGCGGCAGGGGACGCGCTATGTCAAAAGGCGCATCCGGGAGCACCCGGGCCGTCCGCAAAGCCGAGACAAAGTTCATTAAGGCCCGGGCCGATTATCAGTTCCGTATTGTGGCCCAGGAAAACCCGGAGCTTGCCAAAAACGCCGCCACCCGCTACTGGCACAGGCAAAAGCTGAAAAGGCAGTACGCCAAACAGACACGGCAGGCCACAAAACAGGCCGCGAAACAGGGGGCAAAGGCCGCCGAGAAAACAGCCGCCGCCACGGAAAAGCTGGCGGAGCAGGCCGCGGCCCTCGTAAAAAAACATCCCGTGGGGACTCTGGCGGCGGTGGCCTGCGTACTGCTCCTGCTTTCCCTCCAGTCCTGCGCGTCCTCCCTTGTCTCTCTGGGGAACGCCGCCGCAGGCACGGTGGGAAGTACCACCTACCCCGCCCGGGACGGGGATATGTTGGAGGCGGACTACTGCGCGCTGGAGGCGGAGCTACAAGACTATCATATATGGAGATCAGCTGCCGGAATGGGTTCCATCTGAGAGCATTCTCTGACAGGCGATTTTTCGAGTATGTGCCAGACTGCGGCTGCAGCAGGGCAATGGGTTTGACGTTTACAAAACTTCGCCTACCTGATAAGGGTATAGTGGCGGATGGCCTTGAAGTCCTCTGCCTTGTAGCTCCCTTGCTCTGACGGAGAGGGTGGGTTTGCTTCGCAAGTTGCTCCAGCGTTAGCCACGCTCCACACGCAGGTCTTTTAATCGTTCTTGGGTTGACTTTTACCAATCCCGCTCCCGAATGGCTTCCTCCACATCAATAGGAATACCGAACCATTCCAGCACATAGCCCACGGTTTCTCCTATGCAGTCGCGAGCCACTGTTTCAATTTCACTGTCGTTCTCGTAAAATTCTTCCTGTAAGTCGTTAATAGCACAGACCACTTCGTCCAGCCGTTCCTGAATAACCTCGGTGTCGGTTTCGCCAGTCTCCAAAAGTTCAATTACCTTTTGGAGTTCGCCTTTTACCTTGTCCACCAGAAAATCTGGATAATATTCATCCTGGTACATTTCATCCAGCAATTTGTAATTTTTATCGAATGCTTTCATTTTACTTCTCCATTCATATTTTCATCTATGACTCCGTTGCTTCTATTCTACCACAATTCAGAGAGCACGGAAATAGGGAGGATTGCTGCTGCGGGCAAAGCGGCGGAATAAAAAAGAGAAATGATAAGATAAATTGCATTAAGGAAATCAATTAACTATTCCGAAATAAAGAGTACATATATCTGCAAAAGCCACGTATGGATCTAAGTGATCGGAGCGCCGCGCATGCTGGAAATAGTAGTATGTGTTGATGGCGAGACGGACTAAAATGTATTTACTAAGGTACTGCACGAATGTGCAGAGATAGAACAGGAATATCATTTGTGCCAGAGAAATATTGTAGGTCTTTTACAAAAAATAATTCGGTAAAGGAGAATGAATTTTATGATAAATTTGAAAGATATGATTGGTACAATGGTCTTTTCATCATCGGGAAATTACATTGTAGGTGCGTCCGAAAGGGAAAATGCAGAATTTCGGAAAAAATGTGAAAATAAAATCAATCTCAATCTGCAAGACTGTGTTGAACTTTCTTGTGTAAAGGAATTCGTTCTTACATCTGAGAACTACAATGACATTATGAAGGTGAAGGGTATGCCGGGAAGTATATTCGGAGATAAGTTTGGGCATGAAATGCAAAAAGAAATTGCGGGTTATATGGAGACTTATTATGCCGGAGAAGCAGGAAAAGAAGATATTGAAAAATATTTTTATGAATGTTGTACTTCCATGAGAGTATATCTGTCCCAAACACGCCGGACAACAGGAAATGACGAAAAAGATAATACACAAATTATCAGTCAGATTTATGAAATGTTTGCAAAAGAAAATCAAAGGAAGGCGAATTATGCAAACCATCAAGAAGGATTGAAAGTGAATGATGAGTATGGCGCAAATAATCAGGCGGCGAACTGGTGCTATTATAATTCCGATTATTATTATCAATGGGAAGAAATGCGTGGGCTTCTAAAAGATATGACGCAGAAAATGTCGGAAAAATGGAGTGTTCCCACCATTGATACCGAAGATGTAGAAAAAAAATCGAAGTTGACACTGGATGGAAATTTTGACTTTAATAGTGGATGGAATTACCATTTTAGATTACAGCATAGTTGCAGCCGTATAGAAGATGAAAGTTTTTTGCCGCCGGAAAAATTCAAAATGTATTACAGGATGAATTCTAACAATTCCGGCCTGGGATTGCTGACCATATGGGCGGAAGGTATCAAGAAAGAAATAGATGTACCGTTTTTTAATGTTTCTGATTTGATAGAGTTTTCAAAGAACCAAACAGCATAATGGGAAATCTTTGAGAAAAATAAGGTGTGGCGGTTGCCATGCCCTATTTTTTTGTGGTAAAATGAGATTGGAAATTGATTGATTTTTGGAGGGCATAATAATGAATGTAAAATCGGAAGAATGTATTGATTTCTACTATGGAGAATTTAAGAACGGTATTTTTGGCAAAAAAACCACGATAAGACTGCGAATATACCCTTCTCACATCGAAGGTGACGGATTTGCATTTTATGATAATCAGTTAAGCAATACTGCGTATTCATTTGAGATATCGAACGATGATATTGAAAAGGTATATATAGACGAAGTTGGAAAAGAAACGGTTCTTCTGATTGAATATAATTCCAAATCTGTAGTAAATAATAAAAAATCTACGCTCGCTTTACCGGGAATGGCGGATGCAAAAAAATGGTTAAAGATTGTTGAAGAGACAAAAATTGCATTTATTGAAAAGAAACAACAGCAACAGCAGATCAAGACAGAACAGGAGGAAGAACAGCGTAGATTAGCAGCTGAGAAGGAGCAAAAAGCATTGCAGTTTTACCAAGATTGCTATTGTTTTCATATAAAGGAATCTACTCCCATGTATCAACTGTTTTCGGATCAGAATAAGATTGCTTTGATTTATATAGATGAGAAAAAGAATTTAAATTTCTTAAAAATAGATGGATATGCACAAGAAGAAAGTAATGGTGTTATAACCTATGAAAATATACATTACTACGAAAAAGCCGGAAATGTTTCTTACGCAACGGATATACATGGAAATTATTCCAGTTTTGGCGGTAGTATGACCGGCGGTAAGTTTTCTAAATTAGCGGTAGTAGGAGGAGGGGGATTGTTTGGCTTTATGGGAATGGCTTTAGGTGCGGCACTTACATATAAGCCGGCCGAGCAGAAGCCTGCGAATACATCATTTTCTATCGACTCAGATATTAAAAAGATAGATGATAGAAGCGTCATGCTAAATTTTTATTCTGAAATGAAAAAGCAGTATATAGACATTGAATTGCCGCAGGATATTTACAATTTTCTGCAGACCTACCTTCCTGAGAAAAAATATGGAATAGTAGATGAATTAGAAAAGAAAACGGTGGTTCATCAATCAACAGACATGATCGAGAACGGAAGACTATTGAAAGTTGATATTAGATCAGAAGCCACACCGGTTGAACAGATTGAATTGCAAGAGACGAATGCAATGGAGAGTTTTAAGTTAAAAGTTGAAAAGTTAAAAATAATGAAAGATGCAGGTCTGCTATCTGACGAAAAATTTGCGGAAGAACAGGCAAAATTGTTAAATATGATTTAATAGCATGAATTAATATATGAAAAGGGACAGGTGCATATTGCTAATACGGCAGCGGTTCCGTGCATGAAACTTTTAACGAAAATAGCTGTCAGCAACAGGTCTTCTATGATAAAATCTAATTCATAGGAGGCCTGTTATTATGACTATTTCGTTTTTGGAAACATATCAGGAATTTATGAATAGAATCAATTTATTTGAAAAAAAGGAATTAAATTTTGAAAACGAATATTTTAAGGGAAATCCATCCATATCACAAAAAGTTGGTAGGGATAATACATTTAACAATTTTTATGGTGATACGGTGGTTTTTGCGCTGGATGATATTGTGAAAGGTAAATTGGCAGAATATGTGGAGTTATTATATCAGTCTGCCCCGGAATGTTTTTGTGAAAGATTACTTCCGCATACCTTTCATGTTACTTTGCATGATCTCAGCAATGGCCCGGTTTTGCGGGACGTGGCAGAGGAGTTGTTTGAAAATGAACTTAGGGTAATTGACAGATTGGAAGAAGTTCAAAAGCAGGAAAGAGCATCCATAAAAATGAAAAGCAAATATATTTTTAATATGGTTGATACCAGTTTGGTTTTGGGATTGTATCCTGCCGATGAGACTGAATATCGCAGGCTGATGAACTTGTATTCCATTTTTGATACCGTCAAAAAACTGAATTATCCTTTTACGCCGCATATTACGCTGGCATATTACAATGTCCATGGATTTAACCTGCAAGCCGCCAGAAGTCTGGAAGCAGCTGTCAACAGGCTTAATGACAATCAGATGGAAATCGAATTACATTTGAATCATTTATATTATCAAAAATTCAGGAGCATGAATGATTATATTGATATCATTAATTTAGGCATGAATATAGAAAGACAGAACCAGACTGCCGGGAGAAAATGAGGACGCTGCCGGAATGCATGAATGGAGTACATGATACAATTAGACTAATAAATTGCGCGAGGGAGGGTATTACATATGAGAGATTACAGTATGCAAAATAAAAAGGCATGGGAATATAATGCCTATGATTTTTGGGTGAAGCATTCGGGAACACCTGCTGAGAGAGCGAAAAGTGACTTGGAAAATCCGATCGGGATGCTGAGGAAGTATTCGGACTATTTTGAAACTTATAGTGGTATAAAAATCGCAAACATATGTGGTTCCTGCGGAAAAAAGGCCGTTCCCCTGGCTGTTTTGGGGGCAGAGGTGACTGTTTTTGACATTTCAGAAGACAATAAGAGATATGCGCTTGAAGTCGCAGCCGCCGCAGAAGTTGACTTAGGTTTTGAAGTATGCGATATACTTGAAATTGATATGGAGAAATACGGAAATTATTTTGACGTGGTATTTATGGAGGGAGGCGTGCTGCACTATTTTCATGATATTGATGAGTTTATGCGCATTATGTATTCCCTGTTGAAAAACGGCGGCAAAATGATATGCAGTGATTTTCATCCATTTACAAAAATAGCAGATATATTGCAATTTGGGCAATCTGTCTCGAATTATTTTTTTTCGGAAGTATTTGAAGGAGAAATGGCTCATGCCCGTTTTTTTGAAGAGGAAATCCGGGAGAAAATGCCCAAGTGCAGTTACAGGAAGTATACGGTCAGCGAAATTATCAATTCAGTCATAAACAGCGGCTTTAATTTGAGAAGGTTTGACGAACACCCCGCATGGACAAATGAAAAGGTACCGGGAGAGTTTACGATTGTGGCGAGCAGATAATGACTTTCAGGTGGCATCGCGTTGTTTCAAAAAATTCGAGGCGCAGACTCTTCTTCTCATAAGGAGTGTATAAAATATCTCTCAATCACCCAGTCATATTCCTTTAAATCCAAACCCTGTCCGCAATATTCACACCTGCCGCCGTTAAGCAGAGACAGGCTTGCGCCGCAGGAATCGCAGCGGTACACATTTACATCGTTGATACTCTGCGTCAGCGCGCGGATGCTCTTGACAAGATGGAGCTCCAGACAAGCCTTCTCCTGCCGCACCACATTGGCTTCATATTTAGTCAGCAATATCCCGGTTTTAACATGCAGATGCTGAAAATCCCCCTCCGTCTGATACTCCATCAGAACGCATTCCAACAATTTGCAATCAATCACACCACGACAACTTGCAATGAGCGCCGTCATGTCGCATACCGCAAACGGCTCAATTTCCTTCGCCGAATCCGCATAGCAGATGCTGAGCAGCTTATTGGAGAGATTTCCTATAAAAGTTTCCGCAGAGAAATGTTTGTCCACGCTTCGGATCTTTTCAAGTGTCTGGTTCGTCCTGGCGGGCCCGCTGTCCATACTTTTCCGGGATTTTATTCCCACAAAAATCAACATGAATGCCACCATTACAATGATTCCAAGCACCGGGGCCAGCATTGTCAGGGCGCCTCCCATATTGCTCCCCACCGCCAAAAGCGCAATTACAATGATAACAAGTGCCACATACAGAGGCACAAAATTCTTATGAATCGTAAAACCGTCCCTGCGCTGGGTCCAATCCCCGGGATTATATACGGAAGAAACCTTCTGCTTTAGATCTTCAATGTGGAATTTCGTCTGACAATAGTCGCAGCCGTCCACAAAACATTCCAGCGCTCCTTCCCAGCCGCAGTTCGGACATATATAATTGCCGTTCATGCTTCTGGACTGGATCATATAATATTCACCCGGTGATTTTCTTCTCTCATCCACCCATATACAGTGGTTTCCGTTATAAATGGACTTCCTGTAATGGAATTCATCGCTGATTTTACAAATTAAATTTTTACCGTCATGGCTATACTTCCAATACGGATAACTCTGGTTCTCGCTCTTCTCATATTCCGTAGGCTTTATGTAGTCATAATGGGCTGTCAATCCCAGCGCCATAAGCCGTTTTTTGTTGAGACAATGTGTATACCAGAGATTTTGGGTTGTGGTTATAAATCCGTTTTCTGTAATCCGCGGGCTATTGTACCAGGCTATCTCTTCCTGTTTGCATTCATTCACCAGTTTCGTCATATCATTATTCCAAATCTGGCAGGACGCGCTGTAACGGTTCTCATCCATCAGCTGTGCCGTTACTTTCATGAATTGATTCCAACTTTCGCTCAAATTATTTGCAATGGTATCTTCTCCTCAAGGCGTCTCCGAATCGTAATATAGTTAATGACTACTACAAATTATAATATGTTTTGCCGGGAGATACAAGAGTTATTTCGCATATCTAATATAAGACATAGTAGTTCCAATATCCGAAGTAGAGTACGGGCGGTGTTGTAGTGGGCGTTCATCGGATAAGGGCTGGTAAAAGTTGATGGTTCATAAAGAAGAACGGAGATAGCCGCTGACAAATACCTGAAATATATACAAAACGGTTTGCTATGGAAAAGTATGTAATTATGTGCTATCATTTAGAAAAAAGTATAAAACACAATGCAAGATAATTTTGAAGAGCGGTCAAGCTGCCCGAAGAGCAGGGAATCAGAAATGCCATATAGAAGGCATACTTTTGAAGATAAATCCAGTAAAGTGATATCATTTGTTTTTATGGGGATTTTATCCTTAATTATTGGGGGAGTCTGCTATCTTATACCGATCGTCATCAATCCTATAGTAAACTATGTCGGAATACCTATATTGCAGCTTCTGGCAGCAATTTTTATTTTGAATAAAAGTGGCAGGAAAGATAAGGCTGATTAGTGTACGGCAGTTCCCAATGTGACAACAGACAGGCTTGCCTTTTCCCAAAAAGTAGGATACAATATAATTATGTCAAAGACGGGAGGACATGGGAGCCCGGTATAAAAGCCCACCAGGGCGGACGGATGGATGGGAGTTGTTATGGAAGAAAGAAAATACGCACTGTTGATTGATGCTGAGAATACCAGTTCCAAATATGTGGACGTGATTATCAGCGAGTTGAAAAAGTATGGCATTATCACCTATCAGAGGATGTACGGGGACTTTACCAACCCGGACCTGGCCAGCTGGAACAAGAAGGCGCTGAAATACGCCATTGTACCCATCCAGCAGTCCCGGTACTCCACGGCGAAAAACGCGGCGGATATCATGCTGGTGATTGACGCCATGGATATCCTGTACAAGGGCACGATAGACGGTTTCTGCATCGTGACCTCGGACAGCGATTTCACCCGTCTGGTGAGCCGTCTGCGGGAGGAGGGCAAGTCCGTGATCGGCATGGGCAAGAGCGACGCCTCCAAGACTTTTATCGCGGTCTGCGATGAGTATAAGTTCCTGGATAAGATTGTGGATGATGAGTCCAAGGGAGACAAGCCCGTGGCGGAGAGGGATTCCATCACTCCCATCGGGGAGATCAAGTCCGCCATTAACAATCTGCTGCAGGAGTGCGAGAACAACGGAGAACCTGCCAATCTGGGAATGGTCAAGAGCAATCTGCAAAGGCTGTATCCTGATTTTGACGAACGCAACTACGGCTACAATGCCATGATGAAGTTCATCACCGAAGCCACTAAGTTCAGAATCGTCAAACAGGGCACTACGATTCTGGTGGTGCGGGGAGGCCAGGAGGTACCCGTCAATGTGGAAGCCAATGTGCAGCAGTACATTATCCGCAAGGCGGAACAGAACGTCAAATTGGAGATTCTGGGACAGCAGCTTCATGAGCATTTCCCGGAATTCAAGTACAAGGATTACGGCTATGCCCGCCTTTCCCGCTATGTGAGCAGCATCGAGGGCGTGCAGATTGACAGTAACAATATAGTTTCCAGCCAAAAATAGATAAAAACTATAAATGAGTAAATACCAAATATTGCACAAAATAAAGACACCCGCTGCTGA
>OFFZ01002082.1_pt1 | contig 10732 bp, 13 predicted proteins | sample 1521631 | NCBI WGS metagenome assembly OFFZ01 (sample SAMEA3504102, study PRJEB24116) | mouse gut metagenome | biome: mouse gut; feature: mouse-associated habitat; material: faeces | place: Denmark | collected 2011 | reverse complement strand
TTTCCTGCTCCTTGCGGCTCTTTTGGATGGCCTGGTACTCCCGGTAGGTATCATGGCTGACAATCAGGCAAGTATTATCCTGATCCAGATGCCCCTGGCGGAACCAGCCCCTGGCAATCATTTTCCGAAGATCCTTTAAGACAAATTTGGGAGATTTCCCACTCTGGTCTGACAATTCCTTGATATTGCAATAGGTTCTGCCCTGCAGCCCGGAAATATACCCCCGGTAACGCTTTAGAGCCGACAACATGCTGCTGCCCTTCCAGGCCACGGTGGTGTCCCAATACTTAACTCTCAGCGCCCTGGGGCTGCTGGACACGCGGGCAGCCATTATCCTGCCCTGTGCGTTCGGAGCCTTCGGGGCGTTTCTGCTGACCCAGTTCATGCGGGGACTGGACCCGGAGATTCTGGAGGCGGCGCGGCTGGACGGCGCGTCCACCTTTCAGCTGCTGACCCGCATCGTCATTCCCATGGTGCGGCCCGGCATGATTACGGTGGCGGTGCTGATCATCCTGAACGCGTGGAACGAGTATCTGATCTCCTCCACCTTCCTCCAGGGTGAGGAGAACTTCACCGTCACCCTGGGCTATCTGACCCTTAACGGCGCCTCGGTAACCTTCGACCAGGGCATGAAGATGGCGGGCGCGCTGATGATTATCGTACCCATCCTGATTTTTTTCCTGTCTTTGCAGAGATATTTTGTGGATGGACTTGCCAACGGCTCTTTAAAAGAATAAAATGAGAGGTACGAATATGATGGATATGAGTCCTTTTCATAACCCCATGCGGGAGAACGCCTACGATGTCCCCAACCTGGTCCGGAGCCAGTGCGCGCAGATCGAGCGGGACGGTCGGATGGCGCTGACCGCGCCCGAGATCTACCGGCTGCGGCGAATCATCGTCACGGGCTGCGGCGACTCCTACGCGGCGGGGCTGTCCATGAAGCCCGCCATGGAAACGCTCACCGGCCTTCCGGTGGAGGTCCTGCCCGCCATGCACCTGTCCCGGTATGCCTGCCCGGACGCCTTCGGTCCGCCGGAGAGCGCCCTGGTGATAGCCGTCAGCAATTCCGGCGCGGTCACCCGGGTGGCTGAGGCGGTCCAGCGGGCCTCCCGCTATGGCTGTCTCACCCTGGCGGTCACAGCCAGGCCGGAGTCCGCCCTGGCCCAGGCCGCCCGCAGGCGGATTCCCCTGGACATCCCCTCCTTCGCCGCAGGCAGCGGCAACGGCGTGCGCAGCTACCGCGTCTCCATGCTGGCGCTGCTGCTGACAGCCATCCGTATCGGAGAGGTGAAATGCCGGTACATGATGACGGATTCGGAGGCGTACCGCACCGCCGTATGCCGCTATGCCTCCGATTTCGAGGAGGCTCTGCCCGCCCTGGACCGGCAGATGCTCCGCCTGGCCCAGGCCAATGCGGACAAGGAGCTCTTCGACTTCCTGGGCTCCGGCGGCAGTCTGGGCAGCGCCTGGTTCAGCCACGCCAAGATTATCGAGGCCACCGGCGACTACGCCTCCTACAACGACACGGAATCCTGGATGCACCTCAACTGCTTCCTCCGGGAGCTGCCGAAAAAGCTGACGATGGTCTACGCCGGCGCGAACGGCCCCGACCGCAGCCGGGCGGAGGAAACCATCGGGGCCATCGGACAGATGCGGGGAACCCTCTGCGTCGTCACCGACAGCGAGGCATTCCCTCTGCCGGAGAAGGCGGAGCGGGTCCTGATCCCCCCCTGCGCCCACGACTGGCTGAGCCCCCTGCTGAACGATCTGCCCCTGTCCCTGCTGGCGGGCTATCTCTGCGAGCTCAAGGGGGAGTCCTACGGCCGGGGCGGCCGGGAGGACTGGCGGCCCATCGCCGGCACGGACCTGCTGACCAAGAGCAAATTCGCGGTGATATGAGGAGGGGACCATGACGCTGCAGGAATTGACATTTGAAACGAAGAAAAACGACGTGCTGTCTCTGACGGACCAGATCCAGCGCATCGTGACGGAGAGCTGTGTGACGGAGGGCATCTGCGTCGTGCACAGCCCCCACACCACCGCCGGCATCACCATTACCTCCAAATGGGACGAGACGGATTTCGCGGACATCAAGTCGGAGATGCGCCGCCTCGTACCCACCCGGGTGGATTTCCACCACCAGTTCGATACCCCGGAGGACGCCGCCGGCCACATCAAGTCGGTGCTGGCGGGGTGCAATATGACCCTGATCGTGCGGGAGGGGCGTCTGCTGCTGGGCAGCTCCCAGGGCGTATTCTTCCTGGAGTTTGACGGCCCCCGCAGCCGGAGGTGCCAGGTCATGGTGATGGCCGCGCAATGAATCGGAAGGAGGACAATCTGTGAACCAGAGGAAAAAAATAATTTTAAACTGCGACCCGGGTACGGACGACTCCCTGTGCATTATCATGGGGCTGATGCACCCGGAAATCGAGCTGCTGGCCGTCACGGCGGAGAGCGGCAACCTGACCAGCGACAAGACCAGCCGGAACGCCCTGCAGATCATGGAGCTCATGGGCCGCAGCGACGTGCCTGTCGCCCGGGGGATGCTCCACCCGCTGGTGCGCCCCCATCCCTCGGACCCCTATTCCCACGGTGAGGACGGTCTGGGTAACCACTTCTTCCCGGAACCCTCGCTGCGGATTGCCGACAAGCACGCCGCCCTGGTTATCATCGACGAGGTGATGAAGCATCCCGGCGAGGTCACCATCGTCTGCACCGCGCCTCTGACCAACGTGGCCCTGGCGTTTATGCTCAAGCCCGAGATCATCCCTATGGTGAAGGAGATTTACCACCTGGGCGGCGCCTACGGCGTCACGGACTACGCCTTCTCCAACGCCACCGGGGACAACCCCATGAGCGAGTGGAACGTCTATGTCGACCCGGAGGCCGCCGAAATCGTGTACGGCAGCGGCGCGAAGCTGACCACCATCGGTCTTGACGTGGCGTTCAACCCCGAGTGGGTGAGCATCCTGCCGGAGACGCTGGAAAAGCTGCGGCGGACGGACTCCGCCTCAGCCCGGTACGCGCTGGAAATCATCGACTATATCGATCAGAACAACTCCCTCCCAGATTTGTTCAACAACGGGCCCATCGACACCGTGGCCATGTGCAGCGTGATCTGTCCGGAGATCATCGAGACAAAGGAGATCTCCGTGGCAATCGACACCAGCGACAACCAGCTGACCCGGGGCATGACGATCTGGGATCACCGGAACCATTTCCAGTGGGAGCATCTCAACCGCATCCGCACCGCCTGCGCCATCGACAGCGCCAGATACAACCGCGTGTTTTTTGAGGCCGTTACCGGCCTGCCCTATGAAGAGGTGCGGCATGGGTAACACGCCCCCCATCCACAACGCGGCCCTCCTGGGGCAGATCGCCCCGGCGGTGGTGATGCCGGGGGACCCGCTGCGGGCGGCTTACCTGGCGGAAAATTACCTCCGCGACCCAACGCTCCACAGCAATCTCCGGGGCATTCCCGTGTACACCGGGACCTATCGCGGCGCGCCGGTTTCCATCATGGCCAGCGGCATGGGCGCGGGGTCCATGGGCATCTACTCCCACGAGCTCTTCTGGGACTACCGGGTGGAGCGGATCGTCCGGGCGGGCACCGCCGGCGGTCTGAGCCCCGCCCTCTCCCTCCGGGACGTTGTGCTGGGCGTCTCCTGCAGCACAGATTCCGGCTTTGCCGCACAGTTTGAGCTGCCCGGCGCATTCGCCCCCTGCTGCAGCTTCTCCCTGGCCTCCGCCGCAGACCGGATCGGGCGGGAAAAGGGCCTGTCCATCCGGGGCGGGATGCTGTTTTCCGGCGCGGCCTTCCACTACACGGACAGCTATCTGCGGCGGAGGCCGGGGCCCTGGCGGTGGAAATGGAGACGGCGGCCCTCTATATGAACGCCATGACCGCGGACAGAGAGGCGCTGGCCATTTGTACGATCACGGACATGGTATTCACCGGTGAGCGATGCTCGCCCCAGGAACGCCAAACATCCCTGGACGCGATGCTGTCTTTGGCCCTGGATACGGCGGTCCAATAAACACGACTGGTAACATCAAATCGAAAGGGTGGGGTATTATGCGAGAAAAGAGGCCGACGGTCAGAGATATTGCCCAGGACGCCGGCGTGTCTATCGCCACGGTTTCCCGTTTTCTGAACCAGGACTACAGCGCCATGAGCGACGCGACCAAGCGCCGGATCAACGAGGTGGTAACGGAGCGGGGGTACGTCAATCAAAAGGCGCGGGCGGAGCGCACGGTGGCTGTCGTCATCCCCACGCTGACCGACCCCTTTTTCGCCATGACGGTGGAGACGGTGTCCGACGACCTGACGGCGGCCGGCTTTTCCGTGCAGCTCTGCCTGACCCACGACTCCCTGGAGGAGGAGCAGCGGATCATCCGCAGCCTGCTGATTCCCGCCGTTGCGGGAATCGTGTACATGAGTACGGTCACCTCCAAGGAGAACTGTTACGAAATGCTCAAGGCGAAGGGAAAGCCCTTCGTGGTGCTGGACAGCTATCTGTCCGAATACAATGTGCCTGCCCTGGCGTTCTCCAACGGCGTCTATGGGATGTACAATGTGACGAAAAGCCTGCTGGAGCTGGGACACCGGCGGATCGCCTATCTCTCCGGCCTGCGCTACGGAATGTTTGAGAACCACCGCTACCAGGGGTACGTCAATGCCCTGCTGGACGCCGGAATCGCGGTAAACCCCAAGCTGGCCCGGTTTTTGGGCTTCAGCATGGCGGACGGCATTTCCGCCTTCCGGGACCTGCGGGCGTCGGGGGAGGCGTTCACAGCCGTGATCTGCGAGAGCGACCAGCTGGCCGCCGGCGTTTACCGGGTGTGCGCCCAGGAGGGGGTGTCCATCCCAGGCGACCTCTCCGTGGTGGGCTTCAACAACTCCGTCGTGGCCGAAATGCTGGCCCCGCCGCTGACCTCGATGGACCAGCGGATGGACCTGCTGTCGGAGAAGGCCGTGCGGATGCTCCAGCAGCAGATCAACGGGGAGTCCCTGACCAACCGCGTGGAAAAGATCGAGCCCATGCTGGTGGCGCGGGACTCCATCAGGAGCCTGCTGACGGCTCCGGAAAGGACCTGATATGAAATATGTTGTGGCGGGCAACGCCGCGGCGGCGGGACTGAAAACTTACATTTTCGTGCCCAGCAGAGCCCCCAAGGGGAAGGTGGCCCAGCTGATGACCTTTGGACTGCATCACCTTTGCCGACGGCACGTCCACCGGCTTTCTCCCCGGCGGCGCGTCCCTGTTTGCCCTGACGGGCATCCAGCTGTGGACCGACGAGGTCATCCTCTGCGGCGGCTTCGGCGAGGACTATATGGACCATATGGGGGAGTGGCTCCTCCGCAACCGCATCAACCGGAGCGGATTCCATGTACGGGACCCGAAAAATCCGCTGAATTACATGTACTATCGCGACGAGGGCAGCTGGGACACGAAAACGGTCTACGGCAACGAGCATTACGATATGCTCTCCTGCGACCCGGAGAAGGACCGCCTGCGGGACTTCCTGCCCGATGCCGCCGGCCTGTGCGTCTTTCGGGGCGAGGACCCGGATTTTTACCGGCAGATCTTCGCGCTGAAGGCGGAGTTTCCCTTCAAGCTCTGCTGGGAGATCAAGGGAAATTTCGCCGTGCCGGAGAAGATGTCCGCCGTCCGGGAGATCCTGGACCACGTGGACGCCTTTTCCATCAACGGCCCGGAGGCCCATGCCCTGTTCCAGGTTCAGACCGATGAGGACGCCATTGCGGCTATGAAGGCCCTGGGCCTGCCGCTGGTGATCTATCGGGTGGGAAAACGGGGCATCTATATTCTGAAGGACGGACAGGCCCTGTTCGCCCCCAGCTTCCAGAAATATCCGGTGACGGACGTTACGGGCTGCGGCAACTCGTCCACCTCGGCGGCGTTTTACGCCGGGTGCGAGGGAATGGACAGCATCGGCATCGCCGCCTATGCCAACGTAACAGCCGGGCATAACCTGCGGTACTGCGGCGCGATGGAGCTGTCCGAGGAGAACCGGCGGCTCGCCCGGGAGGATATCCGGCGCTTCGCTCAATCTCTCCGGGAGGGCGGCGCATAACGACAGCGCAGTATAAAAAATTGGACGCGAACCCGCGTCCAATTTTTATAATCGACACACCTAACATGCGGTATACCGCTTCTCTGCCATAGGAGGTACGGCATATGACGAAAAACGAGCGCATTTACCAGCGCTATGAAATGGAGGCCATGCGGAAAATCCACCCCAATCTGGACCACATGCCTGTCGGAGGATTGAAAATTCAGCAGAGGCCCGCCTTTACCCAGATTGACCCGGACCGCGCGGGGGATTTCGTCCTGCTCACCGTCCGGGACCCGCTGTGCGTATACGAAAAAGATCCGGCGGAACAGATCGCGGACCGGCTGGAGCGGGCCTATGAGGACTGGGACAGCAGCCAGACTTTTTTCCATACCATCATGGAGCACGACGAGCTGGATAAGGCGGAGGACCTCTTCGCCGGGGCTTTCGCCGTGTGCCGGGAGGAGGACGGCGCGGACTTCCACACCCTGCTGGCCCAGCTCATCAACCAGCTCCGCCTGCTGGCGGAGACCCAGAACGGGGGCATCAAGAACGTGCTGTAGCCCCCTCGTCCTCCCGCCAGGTGACATACCGGCCCTCCATGGACACAAGTCCCGCCTCCCGCATTTTTTTCAGCTCCCGCATCATGGCGCTGCGGTCGGTGCTGATATAGTCGGCCAGGGCGCTGAGGGTGAAGGGGAGGGGGAAGGTATCCGTGCCCGCCTCCAGGCGGCAGATCCGGAAATAGCACTGGAGCTTCTCCCGGATGCTCCGCCGGCTGAGGACCTCCACCCGGCGGCTGAGCCGCCGGGTCTGTTCCGTCACCAGCTGGAACATGTTCTGCACCAGGCGGCTGTGGTGGGCGCAGGCCTTCTCGCAGCGTTTCATCAGGTGGCCGTAGTCCATGAACAGCGCCTCGCTCTCAGCGGAGCTGACCACCTCCACGCAGTCGCCCAGCTCCGGCGTGAAGGCCAGGGCCTCGCCGAAGACGCCGCCGGTGTCAACGCGCTCCAGGATGGTCCGGGTCCCGGCGTAGTCGTACCGGACCAGCTCCGCCTGCCCCCGCAGCAGGACGCCCACCTCGCCGCCGCCCTCGCCGTAGGTGCAGATGGTCTGGCCGGACTCGTACCGGGCCCGGCGCATACAGAAGCAGTGGATCATGGCGTCCACCTCGTTGTTGGTGATGCCGTGGAAAACGGCAAGATCGCTGTAGTCCATGCTGTGTTCCTCCCTGAACCGCCCGATATCTTGTGGGTCAAGGGAAAGGGGCGGCACAAAATATAGAAAACTTTTCTGGTTTTGTTGCTGATGCAACATCCTTTTTCCTGCCTCCTATGATATACTGGTCCAGCACAAAAGTAAAGACCCAATTTCATTTGGGATAAGCATTGGAGGAGATCGACCATGATGCAGGTAAACGTGACCGGCGGGAGCATCGGTCAGGAGGAGATGGACGCCTATATCGCCCGGGCCAACAGCAAGTATGCCATCGGCACCGTGCAGGCGCTGGATATCCACGTGGACGGAGACTATGTGGACCTGCGCTACCACCTGGCGCCCCGTCCCTTCAGCCGGATACGCCGGATCACCGGCTATCTGGTGGGAGACATGAGCCACTGGAACAACGCCAAGGCGGCGGAGGAGCGGGACCGGGTGAAGCATATATGAGCCTCCCGGCCCGTTCGCCCGGAGGGGCGGCAGAGCGGAACAGCGCCGGGGGCGGAGGGCCCTTCCGGCGCTGTCCGCTTTTCCCTGGACGAATATGGTGAAGATTTGGGTAATTCCGTCTTGCCAAAACGCCCCGCGCCGGGTATAATGGGAGTATCATGGATGTGCGGGGCGCGGATGCGTGGCCCCGTATTTGTCCGAGACGCCCTGGATTATTGAGAAAAGAGGTGTCACAGTATGTCACTGAAAGGTAAGCTGGCGGAGCTGCTGTTCCGGCAGAAGCAGGAGGAAGCGCCTCAGGAGGAGGCCGCCGCCGTCCAGACGCCGGCGGCGGAGCCTGCTCAAGCGCCGGAAGCGGCGGGGGAGATCGACCTCACCGAGCTGGAGCTGCCATCGGAGCACCCTCTTTACCGGCTGTACCATTTGCGCCGTCAGGAGTCGGGCTATCTGCCCACGCCCCACCTCTGTCTGGATGAGGACGGCATCCTGCCCAAGAAGGTGGTGCAGGTCGAGCGGGAGCGGCTGAAGACCATGTTGATGGCTAAGAGCTCCGCCCGGCTGCGGCAGACCAAGCCCAAGAACAAGGCGAAGAAGAACGCCAAGAAGAAGGACGAGGATAAAGAGGAGGGGGCGAAGGAGAATCCGGAAGAGGAGGATCAGCTGATCCTGGACGCCCAGCCCTGCTTCTTCTTCTCGGCGGATAAACTCTACGCCTGGGGCATCGTGTTCCCGCCGGTGGGCTATGGGGAGGAGGTCTCCAAGGAGATGCTCTACCGGTCCATGGCGGAGAACGGGATCCTCTACGGCGTGAACACCCATCGGATCGAACGGCTGCCCACGGAGCGGGAAAAGTACTTTACCCTCTTCCTGGCCGCCGTGGGGAAGCCCGCCTTTGACGGGACCAACGGCAACATCGTGGACAATTTCCCGCGAGAGCCGGTCCGCGTTCTGGAGGTGGATGAGTTCGACCGGGTGGACTACACCGCCCTGAACCTGATCCACAACGTGAAGCAGGGCCAGGAGATCTGCCGGCTCATCAAGCCCACCGAGGGCGAGCCGGGGCGGACGGTGCTGGACACCGAGATCCCCGCCAAGAGCGGCAAGTCCGTGCCCCTTCCCAAGGGCCGGAATACGGAGATCAGCGAGGACGGCACCCTGCTGGTGGCTTCCATCGCGGGGGATGTGGAGTTCACCGGGCGCAGCTTCCAGGTGAAGCCCGTGCTGGAGATCCCGGGCAACGTGGACTTTTCCACGGGGAATATCAACTTCCTGGGGGATATCAACATCCACGGCGATGTCCTCAGCGGCTTTACCGTCCGCGCCATGGGCAACATCCAGGTGGCCGGCGTGGTAGAGGCCGGCAGCACCGTGGAGGCCGGCGGGGACCTGATCGTGGTCAAGGGCATCCTGGGGGACGGGTCCACCGTCATCCGGGCCCAGCGGAGCATCTTCTCCAAGTACATCGAAAATTCTACCATATACGTCCGGGAGAACCTCCAGACGGACTGTATCGTCAACAGCCAGATATACAGCGACGGGGAGGTCCTTGTGCTCTCGGGCCGGGGGACCATCATCGGCGGCCGTATCTGGGCGGCCAAGCGGATCAACGCCCTGATCGTGGGGGCCCGCTCGGAGTGCAGGACCTCTGTGCAGCTGGGGGGACTGCCCTGTACCAACTTTGAGTACGAGCTCGTCCAGCGGGAGCTGCGCCTCCTGGAGATGGAGCTGGAGAAGCTGGAGTGCCAGCTGGACAGCACCGGGAAGTCCAGCCTTCTGGATAAGACTCGGATGAAGCTCTCGCTGGCCGAGCTGAAGCTCAAGCAGCTGGAGAGCGAGCTGGCGGATATCCGTATCGAGGCGGAGGAGCAGAATACCGGGCGGCTGGAGTGCGGCGTGGCCTATCCGGGGACGGAGATCAGCTTTGGGGAAGAGACGCTGCGCCTGCGCCATGAGCGCCGCAAGTGCGCCGCCTCCATGGTAAAGGGAGAGATCGTAGTGACATAGGTCCTGCGGTCCGCCGGGGAGGAGCCATTTTATGATCGATATCTTATCGCGGGAACGGCTGACGGAAATATTTGACGGAGTCATCCGCGAGATCACCCGCCAGGTGGTGGGAGTCAACCTCTCTCCCGGTGAGCTTTCATCGGCGGGGGAGTGCTATACGGTGTATATCAAGTTCGACGATCATCTGGGGACCGGCCTGTCCTTCTGCGCGGAGCGCGCGGTGTTCATCCGGGTGGCCCAGTGCATGATCATGGAGGAGGATATCTCTCCCGAGGACATGGAGGCGGTGGCCCAGGAGTATCTCAACATCCTGTGCGGACACATCGCCGCCCGGCTGTTCCCGGACACGAAGACGCCGGTCCGGTTCAGCGTCCCCGCCTTTTATCCCGGCCGGTACGTGCCGGAGGGATATGCGGAGCATATCGTCCTGACGTATACCAGCGATCAACAGGAAAGCGCGCAGCTGATCCACTGTGTGCCTGCGGAGGGCGCGTACGGCGCGGCTGCGTGGAAACAAACCAAAGGAGTGGACTGATTGATGAAAAAACGGGTTATGGTAGTAGATGATTCCCGTGTCATGGAGCTGCAGATCTGCAAGCTCCTGGAGGGGTCTAAATTCGAGGTGGTCGCCTACTGCGAGAACGGTGAGGAAGCGATCTCCCGCTATGAGGAGATCCAGCCGGACATCGTGACCATGGATATTATTATGCCCGGCATCGACGGCCTGGAGGCCGCGCAGGTGCTTCTGGAGGAGCATCCCGACGCGCGGATCGTTATCGTGTCATCCCTGATCTGTGAGGAGACTATCCAGGATGCCGAAGCTATCGGCGCGAAGACCTTCCTCTACAAGCCTGTCCAGAAGGAGGGCCTGCTCAAGGCTCTGGAGAAGGCGATGATGTAAGAGCCTGTTTTTACAGGCGTTGAACGCGGGCTTTTTACTGCCCGCCTGTGCTGGCCGGACGCCCCTCAGCTGAGGGGCGTC
>OFFZ01002080.1_pt1 | contig 10738 bp, 10 predicted proteins | sample 1521631 | NCBI WGS metagenome assembly OFFZ01 (sample SAMEA3504102, study PRJEB24116) | mouse gut metagenome | biome: mouse gut; feature: mouse-associated habitat; material: faeces | place: Denmark | collected 2011 | reverse complement strand
TTGAAAAGGTTAATCGTTTCCCTCTTCATCTTCCTGTATTTCCTCCTTAAAAATTTCCTCAAAATTAGATAACTCTGCCAACGCTTCTTTTATCTTTGTATTGAGGTATAAAAAAATCTTTGCCTTATCCGTCATGGTTGCTAGTTTGTCTGCCTCCTCTGCCGGAATTGCGCTTAGACGGCTCTTAAAATTTATCAGCGTGGCAGACATTATTTTTTTTACATCCTCTGCCTTGTGCAGTTCCCCACGCTTCAACGCCAAATCCAACTCCTCATTAAGACGCTTTGCCTTTGTCAGCTTTGCCCTGGGATTGCCGCAAAGCGTATTGTTTGCCAAATATTTTTCCAGAATATCTGTTATTTGGGGAAAGGTCAGAATATTTCCGGTTTCAGACTGCTCCGTAATTTTTCCGCAATAATCCTCCAAATTCATCGCAGCTATGCCATCCGCAGTAATCCATGCGGTTCCTCTCGGATGAACCTCCCCAAGCACAATCTGACCGAACTCTGACGCCACTGGAAGCTTCTCGTAAGAAGGTGTAAATATCAGTTCATAAAATGCGGTTCCGACAAGCTCATAATACAAAGCCCTGGAAATATTTATTTCCGTAATGTCCAATACTGCCAGCTTCTCCAGAAGAATATCCTTTGCACGGGAAACGGAAAAATTTGCGGAAACATCTTCACCGGCACTGGTAACATCCATTTCCGGGGCCTTTTTATAAATCGCATCACAATTCTTCTTTAATGCTTCATCCACATAGCTAACACATGTATTTCTTGTAAAAGACGCCTCCTTTTGCCCATCTGATAAAATGATAAGAGAATCATCACCGAAATTCAGCCATTCAACCGGCCTGTCTTCTTCATTCATTTCACGGAACTCTTTTTGTGCCTGTGCGAGATATTCCGCAGTAATGTCCTGCACATTTCCGCCTTCGCTGCCGAGCAGTTCCTTCAGCTTTTCCTCATCCCAATCGTCCCGCTCCCGCAAAGTCAGCGCCTGGACGGTCTGCGGCGCCGCAGGAACTTCCGCACAAATCCAAATACCGTTTTCCTCCGTTCCGACTAAAGCATCATAACTTCCGTCTGCTCTTGCCGTATCTTTGTCAGGCTCTTCCGCCGCAATAGCTTCCACTTCGTTTTCCAAAGAGCTTTTGGCATGGGAAATATCATTATCTGCGGATGCTTCCGGCGCTTTTTGGCATCCCGTAAAAACGCATATCCCTAATACGCCGGCTATTAGTATGCTTAAAACTCTTTTTTTCATTTTCATACGCCTCCTGTCAAGTCCCCATATGGGTTATGGTATGAATTATACGCTTCTTTCTCCGCGTTTTTTTATTCCGGCGAAATTCTACCATATTTTTTCCGAAATCAACCTAAAAGGGGCTTATGAAAAAAGCTGCCATGAACATATGACAGCTTTTTCGGCGTTTACAGGTTTTTCATATACAGCATAATTTCTGTTTCCATATAGTTATTTTTACAATGCATTTCCATATCGCCATGATATTTTTCCACAATCCGCTGAACGTTTGAAAGCCCTATACCATGTTCCGGGGAAGACTTTTCTGACAGCCTGCGTATTTCGCATATGCCTTCGGGAATCCCTGAACAGCTATTTACCATAAATAGAAACAAAACGCCGTTCTCCATCCTCATACTGAGTTTAAAATATTTCTCATCTGTACGAACAGATGCAGCTATTGCATTATCCAAAAGATTTCCGACGATTACATTGAAATCAAAAGAATGAAGATTCATCTTCTCCGGAAGTACGACATCCGTTTCCACCTTTTTTAATTCCTCCTGTGCCCTTTGCAGCTTAAAATTCAGGAGGCTGTCCAAAGCTTCGTTTCCGGTATAAATATGTTCGGACGGATTCTGCATAAATTCCTGCATGGAATCGAGATACTCTATCAATTTTTTTGTCTTTGAACCTTTGGCCAAACCCTCAAGGGCCAGCACATGGTTTTTCATATCATGCCTTAATGCCCTGATACGGCTCTGAGACTCTTTCATAAGCTCAAACTGGTTCTGATAAGCAATTGTCTGCTGCTTATAAATATCCTGTTCCCTTAACCGTACATAATTTTTAAGCAAAATATGATACAAATAGAACACACACAGATTAAGAATTAAAATCACGGCACACACAAATACCGCTGTCAATCTTCCGATATTTCCATAAGTTATTTCCCAAAATATCGTCACGCTTAATATGGGAATTGCGGACAGCAGAAACATCTGTTTTTTATCAAGGGTTTTTTCCCTGCTTTCTTTCGGATCGGGAATATAGCAGATAACTGCCGTGCAAATCAGCAGGAGCAAGGCGGAAATTGCACTCTGCTGCATACGGATTGTTTCCGAACCGGCAAAAGATACGGCCAGGCCGGTGCCTGTATCAAGACAGAAATAGACCATAGAGATCCATATTTTTTTCGCCCATGCACCGCGGTAAAAACAAGTCACGCCAATGATTCCCGCCAGATTACACATTTCATAGAAAAGCGATATATGAAATATATGGTAGGCGGCTGTTGTCAGCAGATAATATCCCGCAAAAGCGAGCTTCCATATGAGACGGCTCTTATCCTCTGCGGGAAGAAAGGTATCCAGGACCTTTTTCAGCAGCGCCGTGTGCAAAATGCCTACAATCAAGATCAGCGGTAATTCGTATCCTGTTTTAATAATCATTGTACATTTTTCTCTTTAAATATTGTTTGATTTTTGCCCTGACCTCTTTCCGGTATGGTTTGCTGACGCTTAGGACGTCGCCATTTATCATTTTTATGCTTTCGTAGGAATACTCGCTCACATATTCCTGATGGATGATATAGGACTGATGTATCATCAGGAAGCCTGCCGGAAGCTGCTCCATAACATTTTTCAGCTTTCCGTAGAATTGCTCCTGTCCATCTTTTTTTATCATCAAAATCTTTTTATCCATACTCATAAAATATAATATTTCCTTTACCGAAACGCGGAAAACCTGACTTCCTCTTTGATATTCAAAGCAGCTTTTTGCATACTTTTTTCTTTTCATGCTTCTTTCAAGCACTTCTTTCAGCTGGGCAGGGGAAATTGGCTTTACGAGAAATTCCAGCGGCTGCATTTTGAAAAGCTCCATTGCGTAACCCTGCTTTGAGGAAATATAGACGATATGGGTATCCGTATCCTCCATCTCGTCACGGATAAAGATTCCTATTTCAATGCCGTTTTTTTGCAGCAATTCAATATCAAGAAAAAGGATATCCAATCCAACCCCCTTTTTCAAATCACATTCAAGGCTTTCTCCGCTGTACCATACCTCGATATCAAATTTTACTAAAAATTCTGCCGAAAGCCCTTGAATCTGTTCCTCCAGCAAGGAACACAAAATTTTATCGTCGTCACATATTCCAATTCGGTACATACATACTATCTTTGCTCCCTGAAATAATATCGTTTCTATTTTCCCGCTTATGAATCGGAAAAAATCACTTTTTTCCCCAATTCTTTTATAGAAGCAACCGTGCCGGGATCGGCAGTTTTATTTGTTACATAATAATCCGCACTTTGTATATCCGCAATATTAGAAAAACTTTCAAATCCAAATTTAGAAAAATCCGCCGCCACAATTGTCTCATGGGACCGCTCCATCATCATACGGCAGATAGGCGATTCCTCCGCGTGATAAGTAGTGATTCCGGCCTGGCTGTGGATGCCGTCGATGGAGAGGATGGCTTTGTCGGCCTTGTATCGGCTCAACTGCTCCAGGGCCGTATTTCCATAGGAAAAAGAATACTGGGCATTTACTTCTCCTCCCAGAAGAAGTACGCGAAAGGTAGGGCAGCTTGCCAGCTCTACGGCTACTGCCATGGAGTTAGTCACGATATTCAGACTGTTTCGCTTCTTTAATTCTGCGGCAATAAGAAGAGTGGTAGTTCCGGAATTGATAAGCAAAGTGTCTCCATCATCAATAAGCTCGGCAGCAGCCTTAGCGACAGCAGCCTTGGCTTCCGAATTGTAATTCTTGCGCTGCTGAGCATCCATAGTGTAGAAATTCCGAACGGTTTGGACGGCGCCTCCGGTGACCCTTTTCAGATAACCGTCCTTCTCCAGAGCGGCCAGATCACTTCGTATTGTAACAGGGGTTGTATGAAATAATTCGCTGAGCTGTATAACTTTCACCTGTCCCTCCTGGGCAAGAAGCTCTAAAATCCGCTGCCTTCGAAAGTCTATTTTTAATTCATGATCCATAAGAAAATTCCTCACTGCTTTTGAATATTCGTGCTCCTTTTCATCATCAGTATAACATAATCCGGCAAAAGGGACAATGAAACCTTTCTTTAAAAAGTACTTTAAATATTGCGGTTATTCAGCCGTTTTCCAACTGCGCCGCCCGGATGAATCAAGGCAAACTGCTCATTTTGATAGCCGGTTTCCTCTATCACGGCTGTTTGAAGTGCATCAAAGACAGCGGCAAGTGCGATAAAGCTGGAAGTGCCCTGGCTGTTATAGCGATCTGTTTCGGAAGTGACTTTCATGGGCAGCACAATATGGGATTTGGCGGCAAGGGGAGAGGAAAGGTTCTCCGTAACGCCGATAACCGTTACTTTTTTCGTGCGGCAAATATCCAGAATGAAAAATAATTCATCTGTTTTTCCGCCTCTGGAGGCCCAGACAAGGGCATCCCCCTCCTTGAGAAAGCCGGAAGCGCCATGCACGGCTTCCGCCGGAGAAAGAAAGCGGGCCGGGCGTTCCACACAGCACAGGGAATGGGCGAAATGCATGCATGCAATCCCGGAATGACCGCAGCCGGTTGTGCCGATCCGGGGAGCTGCGGATAAAATCTCAACAGCTTCTGAAAATGCTTCCGCATCAAAAGCGTCCCGGGTGGCAAGAATAGAGTTGCTTTCGATATCGAAAGCCAAAAGAGCGCGTTCTTTTGTTCCTGGTTTCATAAAATAATTCCCTCCTTTTTGTGATTTCCTGAAAGCTAAATGAATAAACCTTTGATTTATAGGGATTTCTGTGCTTCCTTGTATGATGTTCCTGGTTCTTGTAAATATATTTTTATCATATATTGTTTCTTGATAATTTTCAATATCTTTCTAAAACTTTCTAAATAAAAAATAATATTGACAAAAATAATTTTGAAATATATACTAAAAGAAAATGACAGAATTAAAAAGGAGGTAACATATGGAGTTTAAGGTAATTCAAAAGGAGCTGGAGCTGCAGTCAAGGGGATGGATTCCCACCTTCCATGATGTGTCCAAGGAGGTAATTGAAATTGTGAAAGAGTCCGGCGTCAAGAACGGTACGGTGTGCATCGCTTCGCATCACACCACCTGTTCCGTAATGGTTCAGGAGGCATCCCATGATCTTGACACCTTTGATTTGGAGTATCTGCAGCATGATCTGCTGGATATTATGCGTAAAATGATTCCGGATTTTGCGGAGGAGCATCAGTACCGCCACCCGGGCCCCATTCACACGCAGTTTGGGCGTTATGTGAAGGAGCCGGGCGACTATAGCAGTAAGAACACGGACGGACATTTGCGTTCCGTATTTTTCGGAAGAAGCGAGACCATGACGATCAAGGACGGAGAACTGGACGGAGGGGAATTTGCCCATGTTTACTTTGTAGATTGGGATCATGTGCGTGCGCGCCGCAGACAGCTTAATATTACCGTCATGGGAACTACGGAGGATGTAGGAGAGCGGAAATATAAGGACGGATCGGTAATTGACACCTCCAGAAAGTATTTGGATTCGGAGAAGGCTTATATGGAGGAGTTTGATTTACAGCAGAAGCGATAGGAAGAAGGGCAGGTCTGCCGTTTTACATTATGGGGTGAAAATAACAGCCAGGACATTTGGGAATGGAATTTCCGGAATGTCCTGGCTGTTTTTCGGATTATGGTTTCAGTCCGAAGATCCGGGCGGAATTTTCATAAAAAATCTTATGAATGTCTGCGCGTCCAAGCCCCAGCTTATCCGCCGCCCTTTTACAGGAAGCGATTTCTTCGTAAATAAAAAATGTAATTTTTTCAGCCTCCGGACCGGTGATTTCGCGCATATGAGGATCGCCGGACACGTCGCCCAAAGAACCAGCAGGAATTTCGTTGATATAAAAGCCGTTTTCCACAGTGCGCCGCGCCTTCATGCGGAAAATAGGAAAGTCGGAACCATAGATAAAGCGATCCGGTCCGAAGTATTGAAGCACCTGCTCCATAACATAAGCGTTGGTATTGGCCGTGAAATCCCACACGGTTTTTTCCGTATGCTTTAAATATTCCAGAGCATTCCCCACATCTTCGTCTGCGTAAGCTCTGCCCAGGTGAGCCACCAGAAGCTGCAGACCGGGGTATTTCTGCTCAATCTCCAATAGCTGTACATAATTCAGAGGATCCGCAAGCCTTCCGGGGCGCGGAATATGCAGCTGCACAACCCATCCGTGCTTGTCTGCCAGAACAAGCTGCTCATGAGGAAGGAAATCATAGATACGGATTTCATCGGCAGGGATGTAGGAAGGTGCGAATTCCAAATAAACCTTTAAGCCGCAGAAGCCGCCTTCCGTTACGTTTTTTTCAATTTCTTCCGCAGGTTCCCCGGGCCGGGACAGATAGAGAGCCGGAAGCCGGTATTTTTGCGAACAGCTTTGCACATAATTATTGGACCGTACAGTATCCACGGCAACATTTACATAAGAATATAAAACGGGAATTACCTGTTTTCCCGGAAATAGTTTCTGATTGGTCAATAGGAGATCTTCTATGGAATGATCTCTGGCAACCATTTCCGGCCAGGCACAGGAACGGCTTTTTGAAAGATTGCCTGTGACAAACCGATCCAGCCAGATGTGATTGTGGCAGTCAATAAATTTGTCGGGAAGGAAGCTTTGCAGATGTTCATGAAAAAATCTCTGATCATAAGGGGTGAAGTTAAAAGATGTCATAACAGCGCCTCGCTTTCTTAAAGTGATTTTAAATATATATTTATTATGAGATTGTTCAAGTCAAATGTCAACTATAAAATGAGTGAAACAATCAAAAATATGTTGACAAATGAGTGAAAAGGTCGTATTATAATGAAAAATATATTTTTTAAGCAACTCTTAAGAGAAACGACAAGGTACCTGGAAGCAAAAACAATGTGAAGGCGGCAGATTTCGGAAGAGGCTCTGCTGCGGAACTGAAATGGAGGTAAATGTATGAGGAAGGTATTGGCTTTATTACTGTGTGTATGTGTAATGCTGGGGGCAGCGGCCTGCGGATCAAATTCGGGTACATCAGAGGCGCCGGAAGCACCGGCTGCTCCTGCGGAAGGGGAAATCACGGAGGGAGCGGAGACAAAGAGCACCGTTTATTATTATGTAGGCATTAACAACAATCACGCATACTGGTATGACGTTCACCAGGGATTTGAATATGCGGCGGACAAGCTGGGAGTAGAGGTTGTGAAGGCGGGCGTAGACGGCTGGGATCCGGAAGGACAGGCTGCGGCCCTGGAATCTGTGATAGCAAGAAATCCAGACGGAATTATTGTACCCGTTTTTGACGCAACCATTCTTCCGGGACTGGATGCGGCGGCAGAGGCCGGAATTCCGGTAGTGGCAATTGAGTCTTCCATAGACGGTGCAAAAGTAGTGTCTTATGTTGGGCTGGATAATTATGATTCCGGAGAAAAGACGGCCCAAAAGCTGATTGAACTCGCGGGAACTTCCGGGAATCTGGTAATTATGGGCAACTGGGGAGCCGCCAATACCGACGCCAAGCGTTCGGGCCTAGAGGATTATCTTGCGGCAAACTCCCAATGGAATGTCATTGCGCGCCTGGACGATAAGGCAGATACGGAGAGTGCAATTGAGGCGGCAAAAACTGCGTTTAACAACTATCCCGAGATGACTGCGGTTGTGGGACTTGATTCAAGCTCCGGGGCAGGCATTGGTGCGGCAATGGAGGAATTAAACATTGAGGCCGGAGCCGTCTCCGTGGTTGTGCATGACAGAGAGGTGCTGACTTTGGAGTATATCCAAAAGGGATATATCCAGTGCACGCTTGCCAACAAAACGGCGTCAATGCCGTTTATGGCGCTGATGATATTGGAGGGCGTAGTCAATCATGAAATGCAGAATCTTCCTCTGTCCGCAGACAACGCAGGATCGGGCGTAAATGCGGTTCCGGAAATCTGCTACAACGGCACCGTGTTTATCACGGAGGATAATGTGGATAACTTTATTGCTGAGAATATGGTTCCGGTAGATTCTCCGAATTATAATTAGAGGACAAGTCCGATTGCGCTGCTCCGGAAAGTGAAGGGGCAGCGCAATCCTATAAAGCTGGAGGTCGTTTATGGGTAAAAAGGATGCTGTATTGGAGATCCGGAATGTAGTGAAAAATTATGGAAATATAAAAGCTTTACGGGATATCAGCTTTACGGTGCATAAGGGAGAGATTCACGCGCTGCTTGGAGAAAACGGAGCAGGAAAATCTACGCTTATCAAGATTATCAGCGGAGAGATTTCCCCAACAGAGGGAAGCGTTGTGATTAATGGGGAGGAGCTTAAGACGTTTCATCCTGCCGTGTCGCGGGCCCGCGGAGTGGCCGTTGTACATCAGGAATTATCTGTTTTTGAAAATATGGCTGTGTATGAAAATATTTTTCCCTATGGAGTGGGCAGGAAGATGATGGTTCCCGGAAAGGAGCTGATAGAAAAAGCCAAGGCAAGTATCGAACGTTTCGGATTAAATATTTCACCGACAGAAAAGGTTGCCAATCTTACGGCTTCCGCGCAGCAGATGGTGGAGATATTGAGGGCATTGAGCGAAAACGCAAAGATCATTCTTCTGGATGAACCTACCTCAGGGCTAAATGCAAAAGAAACGGAAAGACTGATGCGTATTCTGCACCAGCTGCGCGGGGAAGGCATTTCCGTTATATATATTTCTCATAGAATAGCCGAGATTATGGAGATCAGCGACTGCGTGTCCGTTTTGAGAGACGGCTGCTATATGGGAACCTTTCGGAATGACGAAAATCTGACAGAGCATGTGCTTATCAGTCATATGGTCGGGCGCGATTTTGAAAAAAGTATTTATGCAAAAAAGAAAAGCGTTGTCAGAGAAGATGCTCCTATTGCGCTTGAGATACAGAATTTTTCATCGGAGCGGGGAATAGAAAAGGTTTCCTTTTCCGTTAGAAAGGGAGAAATCTTAGGTATAGCAGGGCTGGAGGGCAGCGGAACAGCAGAGCTTTCAAGAATGTTGTTTGGACTTCAGAGCCGTAAGGAAGGGGAGCTTTGGTTTGAAGGAGAGCGGATTCCTCACATCAATCCTACGGAGCTTATAAAGCATGGCATCATGTACCTAAGCAACAACCGCAAGGATATGGGGCTTTACTTTCAGATGTCAATTCTGGACAATGTGGTAACGCCGTCCTTAAGTCATATGACTGCAGGCGGCCTGCTGTCAGAGAAGAAAATGCGGGACTATACATTGGAATTCGTAAAGGAATTTTCGATCGTACTTGGTTCTGTCTATGATAAGCCGGGAAGCATGTCCGGAGGTAACCAGCAGAAGGCAATGCTTTCCATATGCCTTGGAGTCCGTCCGAAGGTAATAATCATCAATGAGCCTACCAGGGGAATTGATGTGGGAGCCAAGCTGGAGATTCTTAAGTTTTTGGAAAAGCTTGCAGGGGATGGATGCACAATTTTATGCTTTTCCTCCGATTTGCCGGAGCTTATTACACTTTCAGATCGTATTCTCATTATGAATTCCGGAAGAAGTGCGGGAATCATCGAGTGTGATGAGATTAGCGAGACAAGTATTATGCAGCTTGCTGTCATGGATAGGAAGGGAGGGCAAAATGGAACAGGCTCAACTGAAAAAACATGTGAAATGGAGTGATTATACAGGCGTTATTCTGGTGGCCCTGGTATTCATGCTGTTTGCTTTCACAACGGATACCTTCTTGTCTGCCAGTAATCTTTATTCGATTCTGTATGGTGTGTCCATTCAGTTTTTTGCGGTAATCGGATTTACATTTCTGATTATTATGGGAGAAATTGATCTGGCGGTAGGCTCCACCTATTGTCTGTCCGGTATCTTTACAGGGTATCTGTATGCCGCAAAGGGGTGGCCGCTTTGGCTTGCGATAACAGTGGTTCTGTCGGTTTGCGGTCTTTTCGGATATGGGGTAGGAGTGTTGGTTACACGTTTCCGGCTGAATTCCATGATGGTAACATTGGGATCCATGTCATTTGTGGCGGGAGCTGCGGCGGTAATGTTCAACAGCTTTGTGCAGACAACCTATTCCCAGCAGTACCGAGCAATTGCAAAATGGAAATTAGGAGGAGTTCACTGGACTATAATTGCGATGTTTCTGATTGCAATTATACTGGAACTGTGTCTTGGGCGGGTGACGATCTTTCGGAGAATGTATTATATCGGAAATAATGGCGCCACATCCCTGCTTTACGGCATTAAGGTGAACCGCATCAAGCGGATCGCGTTTATGATAAGCGCGCTGACAGCCGCACTGGGAGGAAGCATTTCTACATCCAGAATATCCTGGAACTGTTCTTCTGTATAACGCCCGCTCCACTCATAAAACCACTCCCCGAAACGTTCCGCGATCTCCAGCGCCTTGTCATTGCCGGCAAGCTCATACATATCCAGCAGTCCCATAAAAGTTTTGTGGATCGTATACTGTGGCGCCCAGATGCGCTTGCCGCTGCCGATCCA
>OFFZ01002076.1_pt1 | contig 10745 bp, 9 predicted proteins | sample 1521631 | NCBI WGS metagenome assembly OFFZ01 (sample SAMEA3504102, study PRJEB24116) | mouse gut metagenome | biome: mouse gut; feature: mouse-associated habitat; material: faeces | place: Denmark | collected 2011 | reverse complement strand
AGGGGCGGATGTACTGCTGGTAGAGAGCGAGGGGTATCTAGGAGGCAGTGCCGTAGGGGCGTTAGTGATGCCTTACATGACCGTCCGGGTGCCTGGGGAGCCTAGGTGCTCTTATCTGCATAGAGAGCTGGACAGGCGAATCAAGGAATACCATCAGGAGAAGCATATCCCCAATTCTTCCGATCCGGTGGTTCATGGCATCCTTTTGGAACAGATGTGCCAGGAGAGCGGCGCAAGGATTCTGTTTCACGCAAAGGTCTGCGCGGCAGACACACAAAAAGGCGAAATCCGGGCCATAGCCGTGGCCTGTAAGGACGGTATCCAGAAAATCGAGGGAAAGGTATTTATCGACGGTACCGGGGATGGCTCGCTGGCGGTTTTGGCAGGAGCAGGATATGATGCGGGACACCCGAAGACAGGAGTCAACCAACCCATGAGTCTGCGCTATATCATGGACGGCGTGGACAAGACGGCCTTGGGTGAATTCCTGGACAGTCTGGGAGATCCGGAGAATGCCAGATCCGGCAAGGCAGGGGGTGGCCTCTTCGGATGTGTGGTGGAGAAAAGGGACAGTGCCCTGAAGCCCATCTTCCGACAGGCGGTAGCTTTAGGGGATTTGGAAGAACAGAGCATGGCATACTGGACCATGTTCGAGATACCGGGGAGAGGGGATGCAGTGGCCTTTAACAATCCGGAATTTTTTGACCTGACCGATGCCTGCGATCCCCTGCAGCTGACGGAACTTATGATGCGGGGGAAGGCTTTCATCTACAGAGAGCTCATGTTCTACAAGAAATATTTCCCTGGCTTCGACAATGCGTACATCTCCAATATTTCCCTGGTACCCGGCATCCGGGAGAGCCGGAGAATCCACACGAAATATGAGCTGACGGCCGCGGACGTGCTGGGTCAGAGGAAGTTTGACGGGTGCATCAGCCAGTGCAACTATCCCGTAGACGTCCATGGGGGAGAGGGGCTGTTCCAGGACGATTTGCCGGAAGGGAGTCCTGACAGACCTTGGTATGAGATTCCATATGATTGCCTGATCAGTGCGGATTTGGACAATCTGCTGGTGGCGGGACGCTGCATTGGAGCGGACTTTGTGGCCCAGTCCTCCATCCGGATTCAGATTTGCTGCCATAGCATGGGCGAAGCGGCGGGAATCGCGGCTGCCATGTGCCTGGAGCAGGGAAAACTCCCCGGCGGCTTGAAAGGGGAAGAGGTATCGGGACGTATGAAGCGGCAGGGGGCTGATTATATAAAATAACCAAAAATGACAATTAGAAAGTGGATTTTTCACATTGATTATCATGCCAAAGAGTGTAAAATGTGAAATATGAACAATGACTTCTGCTCGTGCTTCGGGATATACCGTTAAAACGCATAAGTATATGCGTTTATTGCAAAAGAAAGCTGGCGATATTTCTGATACGGTTGGATTTCAAGGCGGATTGATAGTGCCGAGAAATGACCAAGGAGCAATGTTATGTTCATAAAATTTACAAGGAGGATTTCGTATGAAAAAACAATTGGCAATGTTATTGACCGTGGCTATGGGACTGACCCTGCTGACGGGCTGTGGATCGGATGATGGGAAATCTTCTTCTGCGTCTGTGGAAGAGTCCGGTTCTGCCACCGAGAACACGGAGCAGGGAAGCGTACAGGAAAGCGAAGAGCCGGACGATACAGGTTCTACGGAAAGCACTAATGGGGAGAAATCGCTGGCGGATTATGAGAAAGAGACGCGTCTGAATCTCTTCATGGGAGACCCCGGAATCACTGATGAAGAGTTCAATGCCTATCCTATGGCAAAAATCATCGCAGAGGCCACAGGATATGACATCACCTATACGCTGTCCCCCTCTACGGAAGCCGAGACCGCCCGCTCCAATATCTTCATGCTCAAGGAGGATTACCAACTAGTATCCGTCAGCAAGACAGAGTTCTTTACCCTGATGTCCTTAGGAGCGCTGAAGCCTATTACAGAGTATGTGGAAGCTTCTTCATACCTGAAAGATGCGCTGACCGAGGATGCATGGGCAGCGGCCAGGGGAAATGATGGGGAGATTTACGGCGTTCCCGGCTATCAACCTAAAAACTGTAGCACCAGCGGTCTGGCATTCCGGCTTGACTGGTTGAACGAGTACAACGAGGCTAATCCCGACAGCGAGATTCTGGTACCGGCCGAAGACAACGGATACAGCATGTGCCTGTCCGACTTTGACAAGATGCTGGAATATTTTGCTACAAAGGTACCCTCTGACGGCTATGCCATGTCCATAGACAACTCTCTGACGCAGATTCCGGCTATCCTTCCTGCCTTTGGTGTCTATCAGTCCTGGGCAGAGGTAGATGGAAAGCTGACTTATTCCATTGAGCAGCCTGGTTTTCAGGACTATGCGAAATATATGGACAATCTGCATGATTCCGGCCTAGCCTATTATCAGAGATCCGCGCAGGACACCAATACCATTACCATGCTGCAGTCAGGCAGATCCGGCGTAGGATTGGCTTACCATTGGCAGGCATATCCGATCGAGACCCAGTTGGCGGACAATATGCCGGAAGAAGGCACTGTACTTGATACTTATACCAATGATGCGATAGGCTACATTGCGGCATTGGTTCCCGATGACTGCAAGGGAGATGCCAGCAAGGTGAGGGTATTCAGCGAACAGTATGCAAGCAGCTATTATGTAGTCCCTGCCCACAGTACGGATGCCCAGGCCGCAGGAGCGGTGGACTTTGTGGACAAGAAGCTGGAGCCCGAACTCTTCCGCAGATTGACCATCGGCGTGGAAGGTGAGACTTTTGAAATCAGGGAAGGTGAGTATTATCCGATTCTTCCTGCATTCAATGATGAAATGCAGCTGGCGGATCAGTTCATGACAGGTACCCGGATGGAGGATTACTCCAAATATTGGCTGGCACGCACCAGAAAGACCGAGGCACAGAACAAGATTTTCTCCACCATCAATTGCAATGTGGACAGCACCGGCATCAAGAATCCGGTGACCATGATGCCCCCCAATGAGGTATATGACAATAGCTGGACGGCATTGGATACGGCGGTGTTCGATAGTTTGGTCCTGAATCTGTACAATGACGGCGAATTCGACCTGGAGACAGTGCTGAGCGCATGGAAGGCAAATAACGGCGATGAAGTGACTGCCGCTGTCAATGAATGGTATTCCACATGGGAAAGCAAGGATGCCTTCAACACAGTGAAGCCCCGGTAAAAACGTCTCTTATAGATGCCCCTCAAGTCTGGAGGCTTGAGGGGATTTCTTTAACGAACATCAAAGAGATTGCGACTGAAAGGAGGACTGCTTTTGAGAGGGAAAACGCAGAGAACTGGTATGAGCTTCAAAAAGCAGATGAAGCTATACGGCAATTTGTTCTGGTTCTACGTTCCGGCAGTGATTCTTGTCATCATATTCAACTATGTCCCTATGACAGGAATCATCATGGCCTTTAAGAAGAATCCTAATCTTCTGGGGAGCAGCAGCGCGATTCAGGGAATTCTGGATGCGGAGTGGGTGGGGCTCGAGAATTTTAAGAAGATATTCACCAATCCCGAAATCCTTCAGGCACTGAAGAACACATTAATCATCAGCTTACAGAAAATCGTGATTCTGTTCCCCATTCCCATCGTCATGGCCATCTGCTTAAATGAGATGAAGGGGAAATTTGTAAAGAAGACTCTTCAGGGTGTGATGTATATCCCCCACTTCCTTTCCTGGATAACAGTGAGCGGCATCTTCATTACTTTGTTGAATTACGATACCGGTCTGATCAATAATATCATCTCCTTTTTTGGATTTGAGCGCCGGGCTTTTGTGACGAGCAACGAAACTTTCAGGGGTGTGCTGGTGGTATCGGCAGCGTGGGCATTCCTTGGCTGGAATACGATTGTATATGTATCGGCCATTACAGCGTTAGACAGGGACTTGATAGAGGCGGCTAAAATAGACGGCGCGTCCAAGTGGCAGCAGATTTGCCATGTGCCCCTCCCAGGAATCATGCCCACCATAGCGGTGATGTTCATTCTGAGAATAGGCGGCATCATGGATGCCGGCTTCGATCAGGTGCTGGCCATGTATACGCCGTATATTAAAGAGACGGGAGATATCCTGGGCACCTACACCTATCGTCTGGTCAGAGAGGCAGGCATGTTGCCGCAATATGCTCTGAGCACTGCGGTGGGCTTGTTCAACTCGGTGGTGGGACTGGTGCTGGTGCTGACCGGCAACTATATCTCCAGAAAAGTCTTTAAACGCGGATTGTGGTAGGAGGTGCGGCGATTATGGCGACGAAGATAAAAGTTCCCCTGACAAAAGAAGAGAAAAGAGACCATATGCTCAGAAGGATTCTCCTGTTCTGTCTGCTGGGCTCGCTGTGCGTTCTTTTTGTCGAGCTGATCGACAGGGCATATACCGTAGAATATCATAGAGCGTTCGACATATTGTATATCGTATTTGCCGTTGTCATGCTGATAGAGGCGGTATTTCGAATTTTCAGGCATTCGGCGAAAGAGGGCTTCCTGGATTATCTGAAGTTCGACAAAGCAGAATTCCTCTGGCTGGTCACCTGCCCTGTGGTATTGGCGTGTGCTTCCCTGATTCCGGAAATGGCGGGGTGGAGATGGCTTGTGGCGTTAAAAATGCCCAATGTGTTCGGCAGATATAATGATGAAAAAGTATTTGAAATCATCGTAGAAATCGCGGCAGTCATTCTAATCCTGATTTTCGTGCTTCCGTTCTTTAATCTGGTGGCAGTCGCAATCTCCAGGCCGGGGCAGACCGTGAACCTGTTGCCGAAGGACATTGACTTCTGGGGGGTGAAATATGCGATTACGGACAAGGATTTCCTGGCTTCCTTCAAGAATTCCATTTTTATTACAGCAGCGGGGACGGTGGGATCCGTGGCTGTGGTCGCCCTGGCGGCCTATCCGCTGTCCAAGCCCCACATGCCCTTAAAGCGGACGATGATGATGTTTTTCATGATTGTCATGTATTTTGGCGGTGGAATGGCACCTATGATTGTATTGATGAATCATCTCCATCTGATGGATACCATCTGGGCAATGATCATACCGGGATGGATGTCGGTCTACAACATGCTTTTGATGAAAGGTTTCTTTGAAAGCCTTCCGCCAGAGCTGGAGGAGGCAGCCAAGATGGACGGAGCCTCAAATATGTATGTGTTCTGCAAAATCGTGCTTCCTTTGGCAAAGCCCATGGTAGCGACCATTGCCTTCTTTCAGGTGGTGGGATATTGGAACAATTACGGATCTGCCCTGTTGTACATCAGTTCCAGAAAAGACCTGTACCCTGTACCCAACTTTATCAGGAACTTTATGGGAATGTCGCCCCAGTCGGTGTCGGGCCTGAACCCTACCCTTGCGACTTACTGGAACAACGTGGAGAAAAGCTATCTGTTGTTCTCCATCATTCCCATTATGTGCCTCTACCCCTTTGTCTTTAGGTTTATCAAAGGCGGTTTGGCCACAGGTGCTGTAAAAGGATGATTTATCATGAAAATATAAGGAAAAGGAGTATGAAGAATGGAAAAAATGAAGGTAGCAGTCATAGGGTGCGGAACCATTGCCGACAGTAGGCTGGGCCGGGACATCGAAGGGGTGGCTTGTGGGCAGGGCCGCCTGTAAAGGATGGTATTTATGATGTGGATGATTCCGTTACTGTCCTGGTGCGCACGGACGGCCCTGTCTTTACGGTACATGGAGCCTGGGCACAGAATATTGACGCACAGGAGGATTATGTAGACTTTATAGGCGATAAAGGCGGAATCCGCCTGTAGTATGGAGGTGATTTTACGTTGTTTACCGTGGAGAACGGCGCATTTGTAAAGTATGTGCCAGAAATTCCCGAAGCGAAAGAGACAATATGTTCGAGATGGAGATTAACTCTTTCATCAGATGCATCCGCACAGGGGAAAGCTGCCATCCCATATCGACACAGCAGTTAAGACCTCTCATATTATGCAGGCTATTTATGATCCCGCAGAGCAGCATAGGGAAATCGTGCTGACTTGAGAAGGAAAGAAGAGGAGCGGCGGAGTATGAAAGTTGGATTTATTGATTATTATCTGGATGAGTGGCATGCCAATCATTATCCGAAAATGATTGGGGATGCCAGCAATGGAGAGCTGGAAATCGCTTATGCCTATGGGAAGATTCCCAGTCCTATTACCGGAAAGACTTCAAAGGAGTGGTGTCAGGAGTATGGCGTGGCTCTATGCGAGACAATTGAGGAGGTAGTGGAGAAGAGCGATGTGCTGATTGTGCTGTCTCCGGACAATTGCGAGATGCATGAGGAGCTGACCAGGCTGCCTTTGATGTCCGGAAAGAAAACCTATGTGGACAAGACCTTCGCGCCGGACAGGAGAAGCGCGGAAGCGATGTTCAAGCTGGCCGAGGAGAATGGCACGCCTTGCTATTCCACATCAGCGCTGCGCTTTGCTACAGAATACAGGGCTTTTCTGGGGAAAGAAATCATGGCCATGAGTACCTGGGGGCCTTATGGGCTGGAGACTTATAGCATCCATCAGCTGGAACCCATTATGATGCTGATGAGGGGTGAGGCAAAGAGGGTCATGGCATTGACCCAGGGCGAATGGACGAATCTTTTGATTGAGTGGGAAGACGGCAGGAATGCGTCACTGTTGTGCACAGGTGGCGAATGCCCTTCGTTGGCAAATCTTTGTCTGGAGGATGGCAGTCGCTTCCTTACCATAGAATCCGATTCCTTTGGCGGATTCATCAAAAATATGGTGGAGTTCTTCCATACAGGAGAGATTCCGGTAAGCCATGAGGAAACCATTTCCATCATGGCTGTAAGAGAAGCGGCCATAATAGCCGCAGGAAGTCCGGGAACCTGGGTGTCGGTTGGCGAAAGAGATTGACGAAAATATCTGCTATGTGGCAGGGAGGTGCAGGATTGAGATTAAGACCAGATTATACGAAAGGGCGGACTGAGGCGCTGTATGCGCCCCAGCTGCAGAATGAATATTGGCAGTCGGGGGCGGAGGGGAAGGATATCGCGCAATATGAAGCTCTCTTTCGGGCGGTGTCAGAAATGCCTCTTGATGAAAACAAAGTAAAGATGGCAGACGTGCTTTTTGATATCGTACTGGATGCCCCTATGAAGGAGGGATATCCTTATGTGGAACCCTCTGACCTGGAGAGAATCAGAGGCGAGCGGCCCCAAAGCGCCTGGACGAAAGGCGAAGAGAGGCGTCCCGGCGAAGAAGGGCATTCCATGGAAAAAGAAAGACTGCGTGAGAAGGTTCATGGTGCATGGATGGGTAGAATCTGTGGCTGCCTGTTGGGGAAGACGGTGGAGGGGATTCACACGGATGAGCTGGTACCTTTGCTGAAACAGTCTGGCAATTATCCTATGCATCGCTATATCAGATCCACAGATGTTACCGATGAAATGAAGACGAATTACCGTTATTTCAAGCAAAGACCATTGGTTTTTTATGCGAATCAGATTTCCTATATGCCCTTTGACGATGATATGAACTATGTTGTGCTGGCCCAGACTCTGATAGAGAAATATGGCAGGGGCTTCACTCCCTGCGACGTGGCCTGGGAATGGCAGAGGCTGCAGCCTGTGACATCTTACTATACCGCGGAGGCAGTAGCCTGCCGCAACTTCGCTCTGGGATTTCAGCCGCCTGACAGCGCCATGTACCAGAATCCTTTCAGGGAGTGGATTGGAGCCCAGATCCGTGGGGATTATTTTGGATACATCAATCCGGGCAAGCCCGAAGAGGCGGCAATGCTGGCCTGGAAGGACGCTTCTATCTCCCATGTAAAGAATGGCATATACGGAGAAATGTTCGTGGCAGCCATGCTTGCCGTGGCCGCCATGACCGACGACATCCATGAAATCATCCGTGGCGGCATGGCGCAGATTCCGGAAAAATCCAGGCTGTATAGGCATTTAGAGACTATGCTGGGATGGTACCGGGACGGAGTCGGGGAAAAGGAGTGCTTCGACAGGATTCATGAGGAATGGGACGAATACACTTTGTATGGATGGTGCCATACCATTTCCAATGCCATGGTGGTAACGGCATCTCTGCTATACGGCGGCGGAGATTACGGAAAAAGTATCTGCCTGGCGGTGCAGACTGGTTTTGATACGGATTGCAATGGGGCGACAGTAGGTTCCATTCTAGGGATGCGAGGCGGTATTTCCGCAATTTCCGAGGAATGGACCAGTCCTGTCAATGGCACGCTGGAGTCAACCATATTCGGGATGGGTAAATCTGCGGTGGCAGATTTGGTGGAGGTTACCATGAAACATATAGAAGGCTGAGGGCTTTGCCTGTTTGTATAAGCTTTCTGGCATAGAGAAAAAGGCTGCCGTAGCGACAGCCTCTTTTTTGACGTCAATCTCTAGCTTGTTCCATTCTTGCCAAATGTACGAAAAAGCTTACGCTCTCTCCACATTGCCTGACCTTAAGCAACGGGTGCAGACATGCATCCTCTTAGAAGCGCCGTTCACCTTGCACCTTACCCGCTTGACATTCGCTTTCCACATTGCATTGGTCTTTCTATTAGAATGGCTTACATTATGACCGAACTGAACGCCCTTCCCACAAATATCACACTTAGCCATTTTGACACCTCCTCGACACCTGCATGTTTCTGCGCATGTATTTTGTTCATAACATTAGTATCTTAACAGAAATATATGGAAAAAGCAAGTAAAAAAAATCTTTTTTTAATTTTAATATTTATTATTCCCTTTTTCTGGGAAAGCTGTTAAAATAGTATCTATATGTCTGCTTTTTATTGTTGGACAAGGAAAGGAAGGGTTACTATGAAAGGTTCTTCTATGAATACCCATATGGGAAAGATTGTCGTTCATAATGAAGTGATTGCCCAGTATGCGGGAGGCGTCGCCGTGGAATGCTTTGGTATCGTAGGCATGGCAGGCGTCAGCGTAAAGGACGGTCTGGTAAAGCTTCTGAAAATGGACAGCATCACCAGGGGCATCACCGTGACGCTCAACAAGAACAATAAACTGATTCTGGATTTCCATGTCATCGTGGCCTATGGCGTCAGCATATTGGCCGTGGCAGACAACCTGATCAGCAACGTGAAATACAAAGTGGAAGAATTTACCGGTATCGAAATCGAGAAGATCAATATCTATGTAGACGGTGTCAGAGTGATTGATTAAGGAGGAGCGTGTCGTGAGTTTACAACAAATCGATGCCGGGATGCTTTCCAGGATGTTCCTGGCCGGCGCAAAGAATTTGGAGAGCAAGAAGGAGTGGATCAATGAGCTGAACGTTTTCCCCGTCCCCGACGGCGACACGGGCACCAATATGACCATGACCATCATGTCCGCGGCCAGGGAAGTCCTGGAACTGGGCAACGCAGCTGACATGCAGGGGCTGTGCAAGGCCATTTCCGGCGGCTCCCTGCGGGGCGCAAGGGGAAATTCCGGCGTCATCCTGTCACAGCTCTTCCGCGGCTTCACCAGGCGGATCAAGGAGGAGGAGAGCCTGACGATCCCCATCCTTGCGGAAGCCCTGGACAAGGCCGTGGAGCAGGTGCGTCTCAACCTGCCCAGGTACACAAAGAAATGCCAGCACCACTCCAGCGTGAACGGCGTCTACCCCGCCTGCAAAAACGAGGAGTGGACCTGCGGGTTCTGGCCGGGGGAAATCTGGCTGGCCTATGAGCGCACCCATGACGAGGCGTTTCGCCGGGCGGGGCTGGCCCTGGTGGACAGCTTTGACCGGCGCATCCGCCGCAGGGTGAAGGTGGCCCACCACGACATGGGCTTTTTATACACCCCCTCCTGCGTGGCGGCCTATAAGCTCACCGGGGATGAGAAGGCCAGGCAGGCCGCTATCCTGGCCGCCGGCCAGCTCGTCAGCCGCTACCAGCCCAAGGGCGAGTTTATCCAGGCCTGGGGGCGGATGGGTTCGCCCATCAATTACCGTTTTATCATTGACTGCCTGTTGAACCTGCCCCTGCTGTACTGGGCTTATGAGCAGATCCATGATCCCAGATTTCTGCAGATTGCCACCATGCACGCAGACACGGCACAGAAATACTTTATCCGTGAAGATGGTTCTGCCAATCATATTGTGTCGTTTGACCCGGTCACGGGAGAATTTCTGGAGACTTTCGGCGGCCAGGGTTATGCGGAGGGCTCTTCCTGGACAAGGGGCCAGGCATGGGCGCTGTACGGATTTGTATTAAGCTATGTACATACAAAGAAGGATAGTTATCTGAATACTGCCAGGAGGGTGGCAAATTATTTTATCGCCAACACGCCGGAGAGCGGCCTGATACCGGTGGACTTCAGACAGCCGGCCGACTGTACCCTGGAGGATTCCACGGCGGCGGCCATCGCGGCCTGCGGTCTGCTGGAAATCGCAGGACAGCTGGAACAGACCGGGGAGCTGGGGAAGACGGAAAGCCGTGTCTATAAAAAGGCGGCGCTGAAGCTTCTGACGGCCCTGGAGGAAAAACGCTGCAACTGGGATGAAAACCATGACAACCTTCTGGAGAAATGTACGGCTGCATTCCATGACGAAGCACATGAATTTTCCATAATATACGGGGACTATTATTTTATTGAGGCGGTCTGGAAACTGACCGGGGAAGAACTGTTTATCTGGTAAGGGGCCGCAGGGGCGGCAGTCCGGCCGGAGAGAGGCTCCATGCAGGAAAAGTGCCGTAGTTGTTACGG
>OFFZ01002072.1_pt1 | contig 10758 bp, 10 predicted proteins | sample 1521631 | NCBI WGS metagenome assembly OFFZ01 (sample SAMEA3504102, study PRJEB24116) | mouse gut metagenome | biome: mouse gut; feature: mouse-associated habitat; material: faeces | place: Denmark | collected 2011 | reverse complement strand
AGAGATCCCAGGCTACCGTCCAGAAGTACCAAGTGTGACACCAACAGATCCAGGTAAAGACACACCAGTCAAATATGTACCGATCGAAAACGCTAAGTACACCTTGACTGAACGTTTCGTAGACGAAGAAGGTAATGAAATTTCACCATCAGTCGTTAAGGGTACAGACTACGAAGAAGGTTCTGAATATGATGTAACAGGCGACGCTAAAGTGATCGATGGTTACTATTTGAAAGAAACTTCAAATACAACAGGTAAGTTTGGTAAGGGCGACATGACAGCAACGTTCACTTACGCTAAGTTAGGTAAGATCATTCCGGTCGACCCAGAAGGAAACCCAATTCCAGATGCGCCAACACCACAATATCCAAATAATCCAACAGATCCAGGTAAGACGACACCAGATCAACCAGTACCAGAGATCCCAGGAATGACACCAGAAGTACCAAGTGTCACACCAACAGATCCGGGTAAGGATACAGAGGTCGTTTACAACTATGATGATCAAAAAGCAACGATCAACTATATCGATGAAACGACGGGTCAAACGATCACGTCTGATAATGTGACAGGTAAGAGTTCAACTAAGATCGCTTATTCGACGGCAGCTAAGATCAAAGAACTGACTGACAAGGGTTATGTCTTGGTAAGTGATGGTTTCCCAGCTGATGCAACATTTGATAACGATAAGAACACCGACCAAGTCTTTGACGTTATCTTAAAGCACGGTGAAAAACCAGTTGGTCCAACAGACCCACATGAACCAGACACACCGATCAATCCTAGTGATCCAGATGGTCCAAAATGGCCAGCTAAAGATCAATACAGTAAGGATTACACATCAACGATCACATATGTTGATGATAAAGGTAATAAAGTTGCTGATGACAATGTTCAAACATCTACTTGGACACGGACATTGCTTGTTGATACAGTAACTGGTGAAGTTAAGAATCCTAATGAAGCTTGGACAGCGAATAAGGCACAATACGATGCTGTAAAATCACCACTTGTAGATGGTTATTATGCTGATAAGGCAACTGTTGCAGCTAAGGATACAAAACAAGAAAACTTGACTGAAGAAGTTGTTTACCGTCCATTAGGCAAGATCATTCCAGTTGATCCAGAAGGAAACCCAATTCCAGATGCACCAACACCACAATATCCAAATAATCCAACGGATCCAACCCAGGGTGGAAAAACGCCAGTACCTGATATCCCAGGATGGCATGTCGTACCAAATCAAGATACACCAGGTTTGACACCAGATGGTAACACGGTCGTTCCAAATAAACCAGGTGAAGATACACCAGTTAAATACGAAAAAGACGAAGTTGCCAAGTATAGCTTAGTTGAAAAATTTGTTGACGAAGATGGTAAAGAACTAGCACCAAACGTAACAAAGGGTACGGATTATGAAGCAGGATCTGCTTACGATGTAACAGGCGATGCTAAAGTGATCGATGGCTACTACTTGAAGGCTGTTTCTGATAACGCTAAAGGAAAATTTGGTAAGGACAACGTAACTGTAACGTTCACTTACGCTAAGTTAGGTAAGATCATTCCAGTTGATCCAGAAGGAAATCCAATTCCAGATGCACCAACGCCACAGTATCCAAATGATCCAACGGATCCAGGTAAGACGACACCAGATCAACCAGTACCAGAGATCCCAGGCTACCGTCCAGAAGTACCAAGTGTGACACCAACAGATCCAGGTGAAGACACACCAGTTAAGTATATTCCAGTAACACCTGAAAAGCATGTGCAAACAGCTAAGATCGTTTATGTTGATACTAAGACAGGCACAACGATCGAATCTGATTCCGTGACAGGTAATGTTGGGGACAAGATCGATTACTCAACTACTTCCCGGATCACTGAATTGACCAAGAAGGGATATATCTTGATCGAAGATGGCTTTACTAATGCTGGTACTCCAGTCTACAATGACAACGGAGAAGAACAAGTCTTTGTTGTTAAATTAGGTCATGGTACTGAACCAGTTGGGCCAAATAACCCACATGAACCAGGTACACCGATCAATCCAGATGATCCAAATGGTCCAAAATGGCCAGCTAAGGATGATTACACGAAACAATATACTTCAACGGTTCACTTTGTTGACAGTAACGGTAATAAGTTACGTGATGATGATATCCAAACATCTACTTGGACACGCACATTGATCGTTGATAAGGTAACTGGCGAAGTCTTGAATCCAAGTGAACCATGGAAGTCTGATATCGATGACTATGCAACAGTCAAAGTTCCAGTTATCGAAGGCTACTATGCAGATCGTGCAACTGTACCTGGTGAAACTGCACAACAACGTGATCTTGAGACAACAGTGACCTACAACAAGATCGGTAAGATCGTTCCAGTTGATCCAAATGGAAATCCAATTCCAAATGTTCCAACACCTCAATACAGAAACGATCCAAACGATCCAACTAAGGTGATCGTGACAGATACACCTGATATTCCTGGTATGATCCCTGAAACAAGAAGTGTGACACCGGGTAAACCAGGTGTTGATACTCCTGTGGTCTACCACAAGGTCGAAACACCAGAACAAAAACCAGAACAACCAGCGCAACCAGAAGTGACACCAGTGGTCAATGGTCCAGTTCAAACCCCAGCACCTAAAGCTGAGACCCCAGCAACTGAATTACCACAAACTGGTGATAAGCAAGGCAATGCGTTAGCAGCTGTCGGAGCTTCGATCGTTGCAGGTATGTTAGGTTTGATAGGCTTTACAAAGAAAAAGAAAGATGAAAAAGATTTCTAATCTAGTAAGGTAAAAAAGAAGAGTCGTTAAGGCTCTTCTTTTTTGTATATTTAAAACTTTCGCCAAAGTTAATGTCGGAGAGTTTTTGCGTTGTGCAATGGATTTCTCGGTTCATCTAGTGGTCAGCGTATCTTGATTTTAGTATAATTAGAACATGAGAGAGTGCTCGTTGATCAAAGAAGATCTTAAAGTTGATGGGCGTTTATATTGCGATAAAGATAAATTTGGAAAGGAAAAAGAAAATGTCGTCAGAAAAGATCGTGATCGTGGGAGCAAACCACGCTGGTTTAGCGGTGGCTAGGAATTTGATAGATAGCGGAAAAGAATTTGAGATCACAATGATCGATAAGAGTGATGATCTAGGATATCTCAGCTGTGGTACACCGTTATTATTAGGTAATGAAGTCAATTCATATCGAAATTTTTTCTACATTAAAAATGATGAGTTACGTAAGCAGATCGCAGCGCTACACACTAAAGCGCAAGTCAAATCGATCGATTTTAGAAATAAAAAAGTGATCTTTAGGGATAAACAAGGGTTACAGGGAGTTAAGTATGATAAGCTAGTGTTAGCAACGGGAGCGTCGCAAGTTAGTTTAGGGATCAGTGGTAGTGATCTGCGTGGGATCTATCGTATCAAGAATTTAAATGAAGCCCTTGAAGTAAATCAACGTTTGGATCTAAACAATGTAAAAAATGTTGCGATCATTGGTGGTGGATATATCGGGATCGAAGTGGCTGAAGCGATCCAAAAACGTGGCAAGCATGTAACGATCTACGATGCTAATCCGTATCTGATGTCAGCCCATTATGATGAGCAATTTGGGCATTTGGTAGAAGGGCGTTTACGTGAAAAAGGGATCGACCTTTGTTTGGCAGAAGAAGTTCAAAGTTATGTCGGTAAAGCTGGCAAGATTGCCCAGATCATTACTGATCGAGGCAAATATTTGACAGATATGGTCATTTTAACGATGGGCTTTTTACCAAATACGTCACTGGGACGATTTCATTTAGAGTTATACACTAACGGAGCCTATATCGTAAATGAATATCAACAAACGTCGGACCCTGATGTTTATGCAGTTGGTGATTGTTCAACATCATATTCAAATATTTTAAAAGAATTAGTCGTTAACTTTTCTGTCTCAGATGCGATGCGTGGAGCCTACGTGGCTGCTAAAAATATCGCAGGTGAGACTATTTCATCTAATGGAACGCAGACGTCAAATGCAGTCCAAGTTTTTGGCTTAAATTTATTTTCGACGGGAATAACCGTTACCCAGGCTGAACGGTACAATATTCCATGCGAGTATGTTGATTATGAGACTTGGCAAAGACCAAAGTTTATGCTTAAAAACGATCGCGTAAAGTTGCGCTTGGTGTATCATAAACAAACGCATCGGCTCTTAGGAGCGCAGATAGCAACTGAGTCAGATCAAGCGGGTACGTTACACATGCTTTCATTAGCGATCCAAAAAGAAGTTACGATAGATGAATTGAAGGTTTCGGATTTCTTCTTTTATCCGTATTTCAATCAACCAGAAAACTTCGTGATTGAAGCGACACGCAAAATGAAAAAAGAAAGTGGTAGAAGTGTTGACTGAGCAAAAAACGACAGAATTTTTAGCAGCCTTAGATGATTTTGTAGCTGATATAGCAGATCAAACTAAAGCATTAAGATTCTACACTTGTTTAGGAAATGTCAAACTGTATGTTCTTTTGGAATATGGTTACCCTAAAGTGAAGATAAATGGTGATAAAAAAGAGCTTTTAGTTTATACTTCAGAACCAACTGAGCTACTAAAAGTAGATGGATTAAGTACAGTTGCCCTAGGGCTAGACCGTTTGGCGCAAGAATTAAAAAATTCAGCTGCGAGTGGCTTATTAGTTGATGAAGCGACTCGCAATATAAGTATTCCGGCGGACAACGTTTTTTATGTCCAAAATTTGCAAAAAAAGGCGGCTACTTTTAAGCTGAAAACGCTACCTGAACAAGGGACGCTGATACTAGAAAATGAGATCAGACGGATCGTAAAGGCACATCCAGAAGTCACTAGTGCTTGGCTTTTAGGAATATTATTGCCAGGAAAAAATAATTATCAATATATGGTCACTTTGGAATATTCTTTGACGGCAACTAATGAAGTCAAGCAAGTAACACCAAAACAAATTGCTGAAAATGTCACGCCTCTGTTAGCGGATGGACAAGAGCTATTTATCGGTACGACAGAAGAATTGGCAGGAAAAAAAGCTAAACAAGAATTTGCTCCATTTTATATCAAGTTGAATTTTTAGTGAGGTGCTAAATACTAATGAAAAAATTTTTAAAGTATTGTCTGATAGTAGTTTTGTTGGTGGTCGGCTTAGCTTTGATCTTTAACCAACAGATCAAAAATGCGCTAGTCAGTCATATGACCACGTCGGCAGTCAGCACGACTGTCGTTAAGCCACAGCAAAATTCAAAAAAGGCAAATTTTGATTTTAAAAAGATCAAAGCTGTTGATAGTCAAATGGTTGTTAGTGCAGCCACGAGTGCAAAAAATGCTGCTATCGGGAAAATTGCGATGCCAAGTGTTGGGTTAAAACTTCCGATTTTTGAAGGATTAAATAATGAAGATCTCGTACGAGGCGCTGGTACGATGAAGCAAGGCGAACAGATGGGAGCTGAAGGTAATTATGCCTTAGCTGGTCACCATATGAAAGACGCCAAATTGCTTTTTGGTCCACTAGCTGATGCCAAGCTAGGCGATAAGATCTATGTGACCGATGAAAAAAAGGTCTATGTTTATACGACGACGCTCAAAACAGTCGTTAATAAAAGTGAAGTTCAATATATTTATGATGAACCAGGCAAAAAGATGATCACTTTAGTTACTTGTGCTTCAGGTGAAGATGGCGAAGTCGACCGAACGATCATCCAAGGTGAACTAGCTGAGGTTTTAGATGCAACAAAGGAAAATCTTAAGTATTTCAACTAATTGACAGCAACTTACTTTACTGATAGAGTTATAGTGATAAAGATCTAAGGAGTAAAAGAATGTCGAAGAAAAAAGTGGCACTTGCTTGCTCAGAATGTGGTTCACGAAACTATTCGATCACCGAAAATGTTAACCGCGCAGAACGCTTAGAAGTTAAAAAGTTTTGCAAGTGCTGTGGCAAACATACGATCCATCGTGAGACCAAGTAGTTCATGGAGGCGTAATATAAGATGAAATTCATTAAAAGTGTTATCAAAACAATGAAGGATACGACTTGGTTGACAGCTAAGGAGACAAGACGTGATACGACCACAGTAGTAGTCATGTCGTTAGCATTTGCGGTCTTCTTTGGGTTAGTTGATTATGCAGCTCAAGCTGTGATCAATTTGTTAGTCTAATTTTTAAAAGGCTGGTATTACCGGCCTTTTTTTGTTACAATGAGTTAAGGACAGGGCCTTCGAACATATTCGGGGGTTTTTATTTTGCAGTTTAAATGATAAGCATAATTAAGGAGAAAAACATGGCAGAATCATTTGAAAAGAAATGGTATGTATTACACACATACGCAGGTTATGAAAATAAAGTCAAAACTAACTTGGAATCACGGGCACAATCAATGGGGATGGAAGACTACATTTTCCGCGTAGTCGTTCCAGAAGAAGAAAAAGTTGAAACAACTAAGACGGGTAAAGAAAAAGTTGAAACTTTAAAAACTTTCCCAGGCTATGTGTTAGTTGAAATGGTGATGACTGATCAATCATGGTACGTTGTACGTAATACACCAGGCGTAACCGGCTTTGTTGGTTCACATGGTGCTGGTAGTAAGCCAGCTCCATTGCTTGATGAAGAGATCGATCACATTTTGAACCAACTTCAAGGTAGTCAACACCAAGCTGATTTTGATGCTGAAGTGGGCGATGCCGTGACGATCATCGATGGTGCGTTTGCAAGCATGGTCGGTAAGATCACTGAGATCGATGCTGAAAAGTCAAAAGTCAAAGTTATGATCAATATGTTTGATCGTGAAACAATGGCTGAATTGAACTTTGGCCAAGTTGAGCGTCTAGTTTAGGATCTAGGACTACAGTGTGATACTGTAGTCTTTTTTAAATGAGGTGAATGCGATATGCTTAAAGATGCTAATAAATTGGTCCAGACAACGGTTCTAGCGGCTAGCGGGTTAGCTTTGGGAGTGGCACTTGAGTGGTATAAATTAGCAGAACCGAGTAAAAATCGCGAAGTGACGCTCCAAAATCAGGTCCCGACATTATTTATTCATGGATACGCTGGGACTCGCTTGTCTTCGGGCTTGATGATCAAACGGTTTGAACACTACGGATGGGGGCAAAAAAGCACAGTGATCGTGGTGAAAGCTGACGGCCGTTTGAAGATCAAGGGTGACCCTGGTATCCCTGGTGGGTTTATCCAAGTATTATTTGATAAGAATCGGATGTCGATCATCCATCAGACTGACTGGTTATGGCGTTTGATGAGTTATTTGAAAAATAACTATGATATCGAAAAGATAAATATCATTGCGCATTCGATGGGAGGTGTGACCGTCTTGAACTTTTTGAGCAAGTTTGGGATCGCAGATCGTGTTCCCCATGTAGAAAAAGTCGTGACTTTAGGGGTACCATTCAACGATACCGAAGTTGGCAAAGATGGTAAAGAGATCGAATATCGCCCCTTGACGCAGTACGGACCGCTTACGATGGCACCACTATTTAGTAAGATCAAAAAGCACCGCTATATCATCTCACCTGATACGAAATTTTTGAATATTGCTGGTGATCTGGAAAATGGGACGGCTTCAGATGGCTCAGTCTCGTTAGATTCGGTCTTGAGTTTACGCTATTTGTTGCCACGTCAAGTCTACCATGAAGTGATCGTGAAAGATAAAAAGGCATCGCATTCACGGCTTCATGAAAATCGCCAAGTTGATAAGATGATCGGTCAATTTTTATTTGGTAAGCAAGCCTTGCAGGTATTTACGGATAAGTAGATCTCAGCTCAGAAAAAATTTCGGGCAAAATATTGTTTTTTGAAAAAAAGCGTGTTATATTGTATAAGTATGCTTTTAGCATATTGAAGTGGGAGGTCAAATATGCTGACCATCCGTACCACACACGGAATAAGGAGGAATGACCCGTGGCAAAAAACGTAATCAACGTTGTTAAATTACAAATTCCTGCTGGTAAAGCAACTCCAGCTCCACCTGTAGGTCCTGCTTTAGGTCAAGCAGGTATCAACATCATGGGATTCACAAAGGAATTCAACGCTCGTACAGCTGACCAAGCTGGTATGATCATCCCAGTTGTTATCAGTGTTTATGAAGATCGTTCATTTGACTTCATTACAAAGACACCGCCTGCTGCAGTTTTACTTAAGAAAGCTGCTGGTGTAGAAAAAGGCTCCGGCGAACCTAACACAAACAAAGTTGCTACAGTTACAAAAGCACAAGTTAAGGAAATCGCTGAATCAAAAATGCAAGATCTAAACGCTGCAGACGTAGAAGCTGCTATGCGCATGATTGAAGGTACTGCACGAAGCATGGGCTTTGTTGTAGAAGACTAATTTTCTACGGCCATGCTTCTCAGACGGACACTTCTGTGAAAGCAGATCTGTCAAGTGGGAGGTATATCCGATAGACCACATTTTGCAAGGAGGAACTCACTAATGGCTAAAAAGAAAAGCAAGAAATATTTAGAAGCTGCTAAAAAAGTCGAAGCAGACAAAGCTTACACAGCTAACGAAGCAGTTGCTTTGGTTAAAGAAATCGACTTTGCAAACTTCGACGCAACAGTTGAAGTTGCATTTAACTTAAACTTAGATACAAAACAAGCAGACCAACAATTACGTGGTGCTTTAGTTTTACCAAACGGTACAGGTAAAGAACAAACAGTTGTTGTCTTTGCTAAAGGTCCTAAAGCTCAAGAAGCTAAGGATGCAGGTGCAGACGTTGTCGGTGACGATGACTTAGTTGCACGTATCCAAGATGGCTGGTTGGACTTTGACGTTGCGATCGCAACACCAGACATGATGGCACAAGTTGGTCGTTTAGGTCGTGTACTTGGACCTAAAGGCTTAATGCCAAACCCTAAGACTGGTACAGTTACAATGGACGTTGCTAAAGCTGTTTCTGACGCTAAGAGCGGTCAAGTAACATACCGTACAGACCGTGATGGTAACGTACACGTGCCAGTTGGTAAAGTATCATTTGACGAAGCTGCTTTAGTTGGCAACTTCCAAGCGATCTACGATACAATTGCTAAATTACGTCCAGCTGCTGTTAAAGGAACATACATCAAGCATGTTTCCTTGGCATCAACATTTGGACCAAGTGTTACACTTGACACAAACTCATTATAAGAATAAGTTTGTCGCTTAAAAGCCGTGGTCAGTTGACCGCGGCTTTTTTGTTGCGGAAATAGTAAGAAATGTTATATATTATGTTAAAACTTTACGAGGGAGAATAGGCTATGAACAGTGAAATCGAATGTATAAAGTTTGGGAGAGAAGGTGATAAGATTATTGAAGAAATTAGTGATGATAAGTTTAATCCTGTAGACTTTTGTAAACTATTTGAAAAATCTGGTGTAAAAAGAATTGAATATATTTCTAAGGGAAGATATTTTGAACTGAGTATGGGGAATATTCCAGTGCTGGATCCAAACAGTGGTTTTATAGAAAATATGAGATTTAATGAAAAATTAGATTCACAAGAAGGAAAAAATTTTGGCTGGAAAGTAACTTTGACAAATCCTAATGTTAGATTAAACGCACAAAGTATAGTTTCTTGTAGTACTAAAAAATGTATAGAGAACAAAAAGAAATGTTTAAATGATGACAGCAGGGTGGAGTTTATAAATAAAGGACTGTGGAGCAAGGATGAAACATTAAGTTTCTGTGGAGGGGAAGGTGCTTCGTCGCTTCTGTCTGAATATGGGAAAACAAAGGTTGCCGTTACGTCTATTGATAAATTTTTATCAGGTAAAGAAAGGGTTTCCTTCATTAAAATGGATATTGAAGGGGCAGAAATAGAAGCATTAAAAGGTGCACGAAATACTATTTTGAAGGATAAGCCTGATCTGGCAATCTGTGTTTACCATCGAAATGAAGATATTCTGGAGATACCAAGAAATATTCTGGAATTAGATCCAACTTATGAATTATATCTGAGACATTATGATTTGACAGAATTTGAAACTGTGTTATATGCGGTCAGACCGAGAGTTATGCCTGCTTCATAGACGTAAACTATCAGAAAGAAGGGGATCCCCATGATTCCAGCGTGTAATATGGAGCTTATAGTTTATGGCTACTCTTTATCTGATAATTGGAGAAATGACGGATGAAAAAAGTAATAATTTACGGAGTAAAAAACGCAGGATTGCGGGCGTGGGTAAGGAATTATTTATCAGATAAATGTGAAATGATAGGAGTGTCAGATTCCCATATTGATAAGGATGTTTTGCAAGGAGAAACATTTATCCATCCTTTTGACATTCATTTGTATCCATTCGATTATATTATCATACTCTCAGAAAGGGAACAGATCCAATTAGAGATTCGGAAAAGGTTAATAGAGTTAAATGTCGAAGAGAATAAGATTATTGTCCCGCGATTATTGCTCCAGAAAAATACCGAATTCATTCCTGATTTGAAAAAAGAAATCATTGACAGCATAAATAATAATGATAATTTAGATTCAGTTGTTATGGGGCTGTCCTATTCACTTAGAGGAATAGACTTTAAGAGACTTTCATTAAACGCATTAGATTTTTCATGGCATGGTTTGGATTTATATTATAATTACAAATCTTTGGAAGTCCTTTCATGTAAGAAGGACATAAGAAAAATTAGGACAGCGCTTTTGGTTTTCCCATTCTATTATTTTAATTATGATATGTCTAAATCATTGTACCAATTTACTACCGGGCAGAGATCGGAAGAGCACACGTCTGAACTCCAGTCACCTTGTAATCT
>OFFZ01002071.1_pt1 | contig 10759 bp, 9 predicted proteins | sample 1521631 | NCBI WGS metagenome assembly OFFZ01 (sample SAMEA3504102, study PRJEB24116) | mouse gut metagenome | biome: mouse gut; feature: mouse-associated habitat; material: faeces | place: Denmark | collected 2011 | reverse complement strand
CCCAATGTGGGGATAGTGCAAGTCCAAATTTATTTTTGTCAATATTTGCTAATTTCGTTTATATTTCTCATGGTTTTTCATATATTTCGCATAGGGATTTTGGCTAAATTACCATATTTGGTACTTGGCCATCATTTTTGTGCCGCTTTTCAAAGGGAGGCGCGGGGGCTGAAAAAGGCCCAAAAAGTTCGCCTAACATGCCAGTAAGGCGAACTTTTTGGAGGACGGCAGGGGGGCGAAGGGCTGTCTGGGGACTTTTGAGATGTACGGGCAAGAGGGTTGGAGCAGTGGCCTGCGCATCCGGGAGGCGGCCCGACAGCCCGGATGTCCTGCCTGGAAACGGCAGTATGGGGATTTGAGGCGAAATGGCGGAGACGAGTGGGAACGGATATGACAGGAAGCCTGGACGGCTTCCCGGTGTCAAGTACTATGAGCGGATGCGGGAGCTGGGATGCTTCACTTTGCAGGATGTCACGGAGATGGTGGGGGAGCGGGCGGCGGTGCCCTATCTTGTCAATGATTACCAGAAGAAGGGCTACATCGACCGGATACACAGGAACCTGTATACCGTGATGGATACGGAGCGGGAGGAACCGATGCTGACCAAGTACCAGATTGGCAGCAGGCTGTTCCCGGATGCGTACATCGCCTTGGGCAGCGCTTTCGAGGCGTGGGGGTATGCGCCGAGGGTGGGGAACGAGGTCTTCGTGGCCACGGGGACGCGGTTCACGGACTTCCGGTATAACGGGGTGTTCTACCGCAGAGTGCATCCGAAGACCGGGGCCGATAAGTCATGGGTGGGCGGAAGCCTTGTGGCCGGCCTGGAGCAGACGGTGGTGGACAGCCTACACAGCTTCTCGGGGGAGGCCGGGCTGGAGGACGTGGTGGAGTGCATCATGAGGCTGCCGGGGCTGGACGCGGACAGACTGCTCCAGTGCCTGGAGAGGTATGGGAACGGGTATCTGTACCAGAAGTGCGGGTATGTGCTGGAGCAGCTGCAGAGTTACGTGGGGCTGCCGGAGAGGTTTTACAGGGAGTGCAGGGCGCATTGCGCGAGTACGGTGCGGTATATGGTGAAGGGGGCAGATGGGCTGGTCTATCATCGGGAGTGGGGAGTTTATGCGCCTTGTTTGGATTGTGGGGAGGAGTGAATTAGGGAATTATTTTGTCCATCTGTGTAGAAGAAACAGCAGATGGAACAGAGGGTTACGTGATTTGGATAAAAGTGTCGGCATTGATTAGAAACGGATAGAACTTAACTAAAGGTAAGTATAGATGGGCTCTAAAAGAAAAATTCTACATATTGTTGAGGCTATGGGAGGAGGCGTGTTTACCTACATAGTCGATTTAGCAAATGAATTGGCTAAGAATTATGTGCTCTTCCGATCTAAGAACTATTTTGACGCTAGAATACAACTAATTGAAGTAATAAATTTTAATCGATCGATTAATGTTGCGAAAGATGTTGCTGTCTTTTTTGAAATTACTAGAATTGCAAAAGAAGTAAAACCGGATGTGATTCATTTGCACTCTTCAAAGGCAGGTGCGATTGGAAGATTTGCGTTTAGCGGAAGGAAAGTGCCTTTATTTTATACGCCACATGGGTATAGTTTTTTGATGCAAAATACAGGCTTCGTGAAACGAAAAATCTATAAGTTGATTGAAAGAATATGCGGTAGAAAACAGTCAAGAAAGGATAATCTTGTACATATCCTGCCAATAGAAGCAATGATATAAGTGCATTGATATTCAATGTGTTTATACCATTGCTTTTTCTATAATCTATAAAAACAGAGATATATTTATTCCCTAATAAATGCATTATTAGGGATACAGAGAAGCGTGTGTAAATAATGGAATAAATATTGATAAATTGCAGAATTTTGTCAATGAACTAGAAATGGATAAAGGAAATTCGTTCTCAGTGTTTACATTAGGTCGGATTTCTTATCAGAAGAACCCTGAGTTGTTCAATGAAATTGCACTGAAGTTTCCTGATGTGAGATTTGTGTGGATTGGAGATGGTGAACTTCGGGATGTATTGACAGCACCTAATATAGAAATTACAGGCTGGCTGGAAAGACAGGAAGCATTGAAATATGCTTTGGCATGTGAAGTTTTTGTTTTGACATCTCTTTGGGAAGGTCTTCCCATATCGCTGTTGGAAGCTATGTATATGAAGAAAATCTGTGTGGTCAGTAATGTGATAGGAAATAGAGATGTCATCAGGGCAAACAAAAATGGATTTGTATGTAATGAAGAAAGAGAATATGTTGATGCAATTCAATATATAAGAAATAACAATGTTGGGTATATTGCTGAGAATGCCCGTGAAGATATTTTGAACATTTACAACATAAAGAGTATGGCGAAGCAATATAGTACGATTTATGAAACGGCTATAAGGGTCTGTCACGAAGGCAGGAAATTTAGTATGAAAGGGAAATAAGTCAAGAGGTTGAAATGCTGTATATTAATGGACGATTTCTTACGCAGCGTATTACTGGAGTGCAGCGTGTTGGGATAGAACTTGTTAAGGAGCTGGATAAGATAGCAAGTTCTGGTCAGATAGAGGTGGTTGCCCCTCCGGGAATAATCAATGATTTAGGGCTGAAAAATATTGAAATAGTAACCATAGGAAAGAAGTCTGATAACTTTTGGGTACAGTGGACTTTTCCTGAGTATGTAAAAAAGCATAATGGATATGGAATCACGTTCACCGGTTTGTGCCCGATTATAAGCCCCGGCTATTTTGTGCCGCACGATGTTACCTTTAAAAGACATCCCGAATCATATAGCAGAAAATTTGCGTTGATGTATGACATTGTATTTCGGCTCGTGCTCGGAAGATGCAAACATATATTTACAGTGTCAAATTTTTCAAGGAAAGAGATATCGGAGCTATATGGTGTGGACATGCAAAATATAACTGTCATTTATAATTCGAGCAATCAGTTGCTTGAACAGAAGAATGAAAGCAGGTGCCACGACATATGGGGATTGCAGGGTAAAAACTATATTCTTTCTGTGAGCAGCAAGAACTTACATAAGAATCAGAAATATATTCTGGATTGTGCGAAAAAGTATCCAGAGCAGTTGTTTGTGATAGCAGGGGGCAACGTACCGGAGTCGTTTCATGATGTACATTTTGAGAAGTTGCCAAACGTAGTTCTTACCGGATATGTGAATGATGATGAATTAAAGTATTTATACAGAAATGCATGGGGGTTTATCTTTCCATCCATTTATGAGGGCTTTGGAATACCTCCACTCGAAGCAATTGTAATGGGTGTTAAACATATAGCGGTTTCTGATATACCGATATTCCGGGAAATCTATATGGAAGGAGTAAGCTACTTCGACCCTTATGATATTGGGACATTCGATTTAAGTGATATGGGAAGACATGAAATGACCGATGAAGTCAGAGATGCTTATATCAAAAAATACAATTGGCACGATGGGGCAGAACGGATTTACAGAATTACTGTAAGAGAGGATTAGAGGATGTAGCAAATGCAGTACATTAATATTTATTCTGTCACATTCCTTATATGGACATTCGCATTTTTGATGTTGGGACATGTAAAAGTAGGAAATTGTATTATAGGTAAATCGAAAAATTTTGATAAGCTAGCCGTTATGACATTTGTTTTAATCTTTGGTTCGATGATAGCTTTTCGGGCTGAAAGTGTCGGAACGGACACTAGATATTACAATCAACTATTCAAAAACTTAGTAGGCGTGGATTATATATGGAATTTTCATGAATTCTGGAAATATCCGGTTTATTCGGTTATAGGGAGACTGCTGTCGTTTGTCTCGAAAGACCCGCAGATTATGGTAGCTTTTACCGGCTTTTTTATAGTAGGAGCCAATGCGTTTTTTATATACCGCATGTCAAGGGATGTGATGCTATCATTGTACTTGTATGTGGTGCTGGATTTGTATATGTTCGCGTTCAACATCACAAGACAGAATTTTGCGATGGCGGTCATTCTGCTAGCCTATCTTCGATTTGAAGACAGCAGGCCTAAACAGGGAATTGCGCTGATTTTCCTTGCTATGGGCTGTCATAGTCTTGGGATACTGGGTTTCGCTATGGTTCCGCTATTTGTGATTAAGAATCAGAAAAAAATGAGGCAGATTTATCTGTGCGGATCGTTCCTGTTTGCAGCCGTCGGCATAAGGCTCGCTACGCTTTTTGTGCGAATTTTCAGCTTTTACACGTTGTCGTCCTCATCCGGATTTTCCTTTTTTGAGGCGGACAGCTCAGGCAACAGAATGTATACGGCGTTTCTGATTCTGGCCATAGAAGGAGTGGGACTGTATTTGTTCAGGGTGCATGAATGGTCAGAGGAGGACAGACTGAAATTCAGTCGTCTGGCATCTATATCAAATATTGCGCTCTTCTCTATGATATTCATGAGGCATTATTATGCATTTGCAAGAGCGGAACGTTTTTTTCTACAGTTCGTAGTCGTGCTGATTCCGCTGATTCTGAGCTATGTGCATAAAAAGAACAATTATCGAATCATCAAGTATATGCTGGCAGCCGTATTGTTTCTGCCGTATGTAACAAAGTTGTATCACTATTTGCCGTATGCGAATTTTTGGAATTAAGTTTTATGAAGGATGAGGGGGTTATGTGCAAGAACATAGTCGAAAGGAACATCGAAAGATTACATTTGGCTCTGGACAATCTGTATTATTCGTTCATGATGCCGGATAAGCTGGTGCGGGGGGGGTAATGGAAGAGAAATCGTAGTCTCCCTGACAAGCTTTGGCGCAAGGCTGGCGAAAGTGCATTTGACGATTAAGAGCCTTTTGAACCAGACGTTGAGGCCAGACCGTATCGTCTTATACCTGGATGCAGGCACTGATGTGGACAGTCTGCCAAGCCGTCTCATGGGCCTGAAGAAATGCGGCCTGGAGATAAAGACAGGATATGAAAACCTGAAGCCGCATACAAAGTATTTTTATGCTGTGCAGGAACATCCGGATGCCATCATCGTCACTGTGGACGATGACATGATATACCATAGGGACCTGGTCAGGACGCTGATGGAAAGCTACAGAAAATATCCGGAATGCATTTCCGCTGTCCGGACGCACAGGATGACGCTGACAGAAGATAAAAAGGAGATTGAGCCGTATAACCTGTTTGAGGGAGAGTGCACCACTATAAGGGAGCCCTCCCACAGCCTGATGGCCACAGGAGTGGGGGGAGTCCTATATCCTCCAGGGAGCCTTCCAAGGGAAACCTTCAACCAAAAGGACATCAAGGAGCAGTGCTTGTGCGCGGATGATATCTGGTTGAAATTCATGGAAATCAAGGCGGGCACAAAAGTGGTATGCTGTGCCGGGAAACATGTGAATCCGGTTTTCATATGGAAGTCGCAGAATACTTCTCTGCAACAGAGCAATGTCGATGAAAAATTAAATGACGTCTATATAAAGCAGATGCTTGCGTTTTGTGGGAAAGATGAGATTATGAGCCGTCTGCTGGAATAGGAGTACAGATGAAAGTCATATTATTCCATAATACGCTGCCAGCCTATAGGATACCGTTTTACAACGCCCTGGCCAAGCTGGTCGAGCTGAAAATAGTTTTGTTCAATCTCGAATCCACGGAGGTGATATACGGAGAGAAGTCAAAGCCCGCGCTGCTGAAAGGATGCAGACAGGTAATCATTGACAAGTCAAAGGATGTCAGAAAACAGGTCAAAGATGAGATATCGGAGGGTGCCGATATAGTCCATCTTCCCACTCCGGATGGGAAATACGAACTGTATGTCACCAATCTATGCCTGCGCTTTGCCAGAAAGAAGGGCATAAAAACTGCTCTGTATTGGATAAGGTGGACTCCGGATTTGAGCCAGATTCCGGTTAAGCAGATTGGGAAGAACGTAATACGCAATATCCTGGCGGGGGGCATAGCCAGAAAGGCAGATGTCTGTATTTATTCCGGAGTCAAGTCCAGGGAGCAGTTCAAAAGGCTGAGAGTAAGGGACGACCACCTGATGCCGATGCATTATTCCACGGATGTGTATCAGGATGCCGAGGATTGTGACATATATGAGAAATACGGGATAAGGGATGGCTTAAAGCTCATTCTGTATTTTGGCCGCGTCATAGAGCGGAAAGGGCTGCTGTACTTGATTCGCGCTTATGAAATGCTGAATGAGGCAGAAGTCCAATTGGTGGTGGCTGGCAGCGGTACAGAGTATTTTGAGGAATGCAAAAAGTATGTGGAGGAGAATCATGTCAGGAACGTACTGTTCCTCGGACTTGTGCCAAGCGTGGAGAGAAAGAATTTCTTTGAAAACGCGGATCTGTTTATCCTTCCCAGTGTCCTCGACCATGGGATAACAGAGCCATGGGGGCAGACCGTCAATGAATCGTTCCAGTGTGGATGCAGAGTGGTGGCATCAGATGCTGTGGGAGCTGCGTATGAGCTCATACGGCCAGAGAATGGAGCGATGTATCCCGCAGAGGATGTACAGGCTTTGGCAGATATTATGAAGGGATTGCTTCGAACTGATTATGACCGAGACAAGATCAAGTCTACCATCAGCGAGTATACTTGTGAGAATATGGCGGAGGATATGCTCAGAGCATATGATATGGCACTGCTGGAAACGGATGGAGCATTATGAAAAAACATGGCAATCAAATATGGAAATGTGATTTTATATTGTATGGAATCATTGCGCTGTTGTCGGCAATCGTATTTTGTATGATTTATGGGGTGCGTGTGCTGAATCCGGTTTACACGGACTGGCTGCTGACTGGCGGAGATTTATCGCAACATTATATCGGATGGAAGGCATACCGCAGTTCAGATTGGATGTTTCCGATTGGGATGACGGATTGCTTGGTCTATCCAGATTGGAGTTCGGTGATATTTACGGATTCCATTCCTGCCTTCGCTGTGCTTTTCAAGATGTTATCCCCTGTATTGCCGGGAGAATTTCAATATTTTGGATATTGGGGGATGCTGTGCTTTGTCCTACAGGGATGCCTTTCTGCCAGGATTGTCAGGCAGTTTACAAAGGACAGGGTGTTTACGATTGCGGCTGGCGTTTTGTTTGCCTTGACGCCTGTGATGATCAAATGTATGTATTGGCATACGGCATTGGCGGGACAATGGATATTGCTTCTTGTTTTGGAGCCGCTTTTTGTATACCGGAGATATGCGGATAATAAGAAGATATACGGACTGGCCTGTATGGCTGGCATTCTGGCAGCTTCTGTACATATTTATTTTGTCCTGATGTGCGGGATGATTGTGGCAGCTTTTTGCCTGGCGGATATTTTGGTTCAAAAACGATTCAAGAGAAGCGTGGGCTTAATCATTTTGTACATATTGTCAGGCGGCATTACGGTCTGGCTGCTTGGGGGGTTTTCGTCTTCTGTATCTGCGGAAGCGGGCGGGCTGGGAATCTATAGTTTTAACCTGAATGCGCTTTTTAATCCTCAGGGATGGTCTTGCATTTATCAGGATTTGCCATTATATGGAAATGGGCAGTATGAGGGGTTCGCTTATCTGGGTGCCGGGTGCATCTGGGTGCTTGTGCTGGCGACTGTATTTTTCCTACACGGGGGGGTACGCGGAATACTGGGGCGCTATTGGAAAACAGGGATTTCAATCCTGTTTTTGACTGGTATAGCTGCATGCGCAGCGCTTTCACCAGTTATTGCATTTGCGGATCATGTTGTTTTTGAAGCCGTTTATCCGGAGGTCTTATTGAAGTTCATGTCAATTTTCAGAGCTACAGGACGTATTTCTTGGATTATCGTATATGTCCTTATGCTGGTTTCGGCAATTATATTGGCGAAATGCATGGACAAGAGGGTTTCGGCAGCGATTCTGATGGCTGGAATAGCTCTGCAGACGTATGACATGCATATTGTTTTAGGGACGAAAGCGGAACAATTTCATACGGAAGTCATGTATGATTCACCATTGAAAACGGAAGCATTCTGGGAAGCAGTGGCCGGGGATTCACAAATCGGTCATATCGTCTTTGCTTATGGCGCATCGAATTGGGAAATGTACGCGTTTGGCGACTGGGCATTTTCCAATCGGAAGACCCTGAACACCTTCTATATGGCAAGGAGCTCCCAGGAACTGGTACAGAAACGGTTGGCAGATGCTCTTAAAGAGCTGCCGGAAAGCCATCTGTTCGTATTCCATTCGTCAGAGCTGCTAAGATGCCTTGAGTATGATTTGAATTATTATGAAATAGACGGGTATGTGCTTGGAAGCCGGAAGCCTTTGGAGGGGGTTGCGCCAATGGCCAGGTCGGAGCTGCAGAATGTGTGGACGTTTGGGAAGAACAGATATTTGCAGAACGGAGAAGATGAGGAGGACGGAAGAGTTTTATATGCGGGCGGACTTTCTTTTGGGCCTTATTGGAGCATACCGGCAGGGAATTACAGCATCCTCATCGAGGGGGAGGATATTTTGGACAAAACGCAGGTGGTTGTCTATTCTCAGGGCGGAGGATGCGGACATGATTTTCGGTTGACAGAGAGTACAGAGGATAGTTTGGTGTTGTCTTTACAACTGAAGGAGGATGTGGATGACCTGGAAATCTGTGTGCGCAATATTGCAGAGGATGCGGTGAGATTGAAAAGCATAAGGGTTGCCTGTATGGATGCGCCATAGCGAAAAATACAAAACTTCTGTCAAATTGCACGTACACGGTTGAAAAGAATTCCGGTTACGGTTTCCAAACGATGGAGCGGCCGGAGGAAGGAAAGGTAGCCATGAGGATTGGGATAGATGCCAGAAGCCAGGCGAGACGGCTGGCGGGGATAGGCTATTATTTACAGGAAATGTTGAAGCGTTTTTTAGAGGCGGAGGACGAAAACGAATACTATCTGTACTCCAACCAGGACTTTGAACTGCCGTTCAACACCATGGGAAGGGTGAGGAAACGCATATATGAGGGCAAAGGCATAGGGAAAAAGGTGGGAAACGTGTATGTCAGGAAAGTAGTGCCGCAGCTTCTGGCACAGGATGGCATAAATGTGTTCTGGGGGCCTGAACATTGCCTGCCCAAGCCTGTAAGCGGAGTCAGATATGTGGTGACGATTCATGACCTAGCGGCAATCCTCTATCCAGGTACAGCTTCGTTTTATAACGGAATGATTCAGAAATGGGTTTGCAGGACATCCTGCAGTTATGCTGACAAGATCATCGCCATATCGGAAAACACAAAAAAGGATATCTTAGAAGTTCTTTCTATTGGAGAGGACAGGATAGAGGTCATATATAATGGATATTCGCCTTACAAGAGGCAGGACAGTAGGATTGAAATGCGTGACGGCAGGGAGATCAGGAGCAGATTCAGGATTGAAGATAAATTTGTCTTATTCATGGGGACGATTGAGCCGCGCAAGAATCTTGTTACCCTCATAGAGGGGTTCGAAAGATGGCGGCTAAAGGAAGAGGGAACGTGCCAATTAGTGCTGGCCGGCGGCCTGGGATGGAAGTACAGAAAGATTCTGAAGAAAATAGAGGGTTCGCCAGTTCGGGAAAAAATCATACTGGCGGGATATGTGTCAGAGCTGGAAAAGGAATGGTTATACCGGAATGCCGATGTACTGGCGTTTCCGTCCCTGTATGAGGGCTTCGGCTTTCCCATAGTGGAGGCCATGTCGGTGGGGACTCCTGTGATTACGTCCGCGGTGAGCAGCATGCCGGAAGCCGGGGGGGCAGCGGCTTTTTACCTTCAGGATCCTTCCGATGCGGAAGAGATGGCAGGGCTTCTTTATCGTTATACATCCGGCTATCCTTTTCTCGTATCGCGTCTGTGTAAGTTGATGGACGAAAAGACAGACCCGGAAACCGCATGGACAAAAGAAGGATTTCTGGAAGCAGTGCGCATGCTCCTTCTGGAAACAAATCCTCTGTTTGAGTCTCTGATCGGGAAACTGACAGATTATCCGGAGCTGGAACAGATGCTTGGGGAATTACTGTTCTTCGGGAAAACAATCACCTATAATCCGATGAATCCGGCGATCAGTCTCGCGATGATGTTTGGCTTTGTCAAAAATGCAGATGGAAAAGTGATACCGGCAAACCGTATTTTTGATACACTCCTGTATAATCACTTCCTGTCACTGGATGAACTGCATGCCTCTGATATGTACAGGGCATCTCTGCAGGATCGGGATATGTTTGTGAAGGATGGACATCTGGATATGCGATGGGTATTGACAAAGTTTGTGCAGCATTTTCAGGAGCTGTATGGTGACTGCAGAGAGACATTTCTGGAGGAAGAAGGACGGCGGTATTTCCTGCTCTATCTGCGCCCGATCATCAACGGTACCGGCAACTATTATGTTGAAGCGCGAACCCGCAGTCTCAAAAGGACAGATATTGTTGTGGATTACCGTGGAGAACAGTTTGTGATAGAGACCAAGATATGGAGGGGTAATGAGTACAACCTGCGCGGAGAACACCAGCTTATGAATTATCTTGAAGATTATGGACTGGATACCGGATATATGCTCAGCTTCAATTTTAATCAGAAAAAGCAGGTTGGCGTTCATGAGATGAAGGTGGATGGAAAGACATTGATCGAAGCGGTCGTATAGCATTTGCGCATAGGAAAACAGACTGCGGTATAAGATAACAGTGATCGATCTTTAGAGAAAGGAAATAAACCTATGAAAATATATCTGGCATCGGCATCGCCGCGCAGGAAGGAACTGCTGCGGCAGGTGGGCATTTCTTTTAAGACCA